>Ga0049105_1000773_pt1 | contig 12376 bp, 8 predicted proteins | sample WorMetvaBAHAMAS1_FD_61260 | JGI IMG/M metagenome (GOLD analysis project Ga0049105, IMG submission 61260) | Worm MetaG Olavius vacuus BAHAMAS.1 | ecosystem: Host-associated > Annelida > Digestive system > Unclassified | place: Germany: Marburg | collected 2013-04-09 | reverse complement strand
TTAGGCTCATTGGAAAGCGCGTAGTGGACTTCCTATTAGCGTTAATTGAATTTTTTTCGCTAGGTGTTACGGCTGAGGCGCTGCGAGCGATTATTGGTTGAAAATCGGAGATTTTTCTCCAACGCGGGCCAGTTGACCCAAAATTTCATGTAGAAGGGGTCGCCCCCCCCCCACCAACCATTCTTCTTATCAGAAAACTAGGCTAAATGTTCTTTCGTATGGTATAAAAGTCTGGACAGATCTTTCTACCGTTTTGTCACAAATACACGCGTGTAACAGACAGACAGACGGACGGACAGACGGACGGACAGACAGACGGACAGAATTCTCATCGCTAGACCGCGTCTGCATTTCATGCAGCGCGGTAAAAATAAGACATTTCCAGCTGCCGAGATTTATGTCAAATGCTCTTGCGCTCCCGGCTGCCGGGATTTTTCTTCTTTGCTCTTATAGTACCGGCTGTCGGGAGGCTATCCACGACGAATTTTCGTTGGCAGGGCCGTGTAAGTGTGTAACTGTCAGTGACGTGCTAAAATATTTGGCTGCTGATAAATTCAACGAATGAATGAATGAATGAGTGAATGAATAAATGAATAAATGAATGAATGAAAAGTGAAAACTAAAACGCATTAGCTTCAAGACAATGTTTCTGCTTTCATTATTGACGAATAAAGACTCGTATAATACACAAATTATACAATGCGTTAACGACACAATATTCAGAAAACGGTCCCGGGTACCCGGTTTTGGAACCGGTTCTGGAACTTTAGAACCGGTTCTTTGAAACCGGTTCCTACATCAAATCACTACTTACACCGTTTCCAAGTTATGGCTGATTATTCGTCAAATTTTCGCTGGCGAGAGGGGAGTGCCTCACTTTAACGGTCTCGCTGGTGGTGATTCTCTGTCAATATCGCCATAAGTGATACATGTATATCCCTAAAAACTAGATTTTCGGCCTACATTTCCGCTGCAGAAAGTATCGGGGTATTCAACCACTTTTACGTAATCCGTCTCGAAAGCTACCGAATTCGGCGCAATTATGCGGCGGTTAGTTATTACGCCGTTCAAGGTTATCCAAGGTCACTGTTGTTTGGTACCAATCGAAAGCTCATTGCGACTTCCTATTAGTGATTAATCCTAACTTAGCTCGTATCTTGCATCGTTTCCAAGATATAGCGTTCGATAGGTCCAAAATCGCTATCTTTGGCTACCCCTCTTGTGTTTAACTCCCCAACGGAGGGGTTCCCCTGGGACGATTTCCGTAAAATTTTACCTGGAAGTCAACAGATGGCTAACGTATCGAATGGCTTAGAAACGTTGCCGAAAATTTCAATCGCCAGGGTAGGGTGCACGAACGTTACCGACTACAGACGGACTGACGACGACATATAGCGAAACGTTCGTTAGAAACTGTGACACTACAAATTTGTTCATAACATTGACAAATGTTGGCGATTTTCCATTTTTTCACTGTCGTATTCTCCATGAAATTTGAAACAAAATCCATGTCATATCTCACCACACTTTAAATGTGTTACTCCACTGCCTTGTAAAACACAAAAGACCGAAACTGGCAAAATTCTCCTGCATCTAACACAATAACTCTTGTTTATTGTTCACAAAATTAACAAATATGATAGGCAAAATAAAATATGCATTATATGGAGTTCAATTAAATGCTCAAAATTTCCTACTTTCACACGAATACCAACACAGAGAGGTCTGCGCCACAGTCGCCACTTATCTCCTGCGTCATTGATAACACTTTGCTTAAAACCATCAATCAAAACGCTGCTTTTGTAGTCAGTCGGGTTCAGATCTGTGCTGTTTGGTGCCAAAATGTGGTAAAAGGTCTTCTATCTGTCGTTCCAGGAGGTTGATTGTCTCTCACCCTCGGAGAGCAGCGACAGAAGCATTGCATTGTTGAAAGGTAAAGAATGCGGCACAGATCTCATGCATCGCAGGCAGTAGCTTTTGAGTCAGAAGCATGGGAAGTCATGGTAGTTTGCGCCATTGATCTTCACTCCTGCATAAATATCAGGTCAATTAGCCACAACTTGGAACAACCCATGGACACCATCACTGACTTACTGAAGGTTGAATGTGTCTGCAGCAGACACTCTGGTGCAACATGTGTTTTTGTCGCAGCTGGCGCATAGACATCATTATTCTGAGGATTTTTGGGTGTGGCTGTATTAACCAGAAATGCTAAGAATGGTATTTTACCCACTGCACTTTGATTACATTAAGTATGTTAAACATTGATTTTGAGGTATAGGGTTTGTAAAAGCTGTAACCGAAAATGGTTGAGTTTTAAATTTTAACTTTCACAAAGTAGTGCAGTCACAGATTTAAGGCGTGGTTGGACATGTTGGCATGAGTTTTGTTGCAAATTTTTATGGAGAATACAACGGTGAAAGAATTTTTGAAAAGCGGCCAACATTTGCCAGAGTTTTGAACAAATGTATAATGGCACAGTTTTTATTGAGACACAGTGTACATGGTGCTAGATAGTGTTTGTCTAATGACAAAACCGACGAAGTTGTGACGAGCTTTAATATCTTCCCACAATCACTTCTGGTTCAACCTTGTTTCCTCATCGGCATTGGCATAGCACTAATAGCCACAGCCATGCAACGCCAGGAAAGAATCTGGCGTTGAGACTGTCGCGCTACATTCTGTTCATTGTATATTCTACGGATGCGAGACGATAGCCGTATGGTCTCTTACGTCAGCAGAATGATCAGATCTAAAGCCTATATTTCACATGGAGCCACTGAAAAATAACGACGCATTCTGGATATCGCGTGATCGCGCAACACTGACGTACGCGCGAAGTTTCCGGACAACCTGCATCGATAATCATAAGTACATTGGGATACGCCAACGCCGCGTGAGTCTATTCGATCATGTTATCATTCATGTTGCAATATAAATTTCCAGACTACTCTCGCCAAGTCTGTTCTTCACTTTGCCGGCAAAACCCGTGAAATGATTTCTTCTCCAAGTGGTAAAATATCTCGGTCGATCTTCAACACGACCCAGCTTCTTCCAGTCATGCACTGACCCATGACCGTCCAGTCCACCAGGACAGCGAACGTTACGGCTGCCGAGGCTTCACGCTCATGTTTGTGTGCTGTTGCTCAGTTGCTGCTGCTGCTGCTGTTGTTGTTATTGATGATGATGATGAATGATGAATGATGAATGATGAATGACTAATGTTGTAATGCGAACATGTTATGGTATTCTTGACGTGTAAGTATGACGCGATTACTGGACAGTGGACAATATTAGAGAAAAAGTTTTTACTAATTTTTATAACACTGCTGTCACAGACTAGCGTAGTTGATTTGTATGCATGATTTTTTTCTTTTTTTCTCTCTGCTTCTTGACGTTGCTTTGCATTGTATCATACTGTACTGTACTGCCTGAGTGTCGAATAAACTTCATCATAAATCATTCGTGTTCGTATTCCTGTCTCATTCGCACAAAGCAAAGCCGATCTGACAATGACTACTATTACTCAATTTCAAGCTCAGTTGTCAGTAAAAGTGCAGTCCACACTCTACAGTGCAATACATGCCAACGATACACGTGGGTGATGATGACGTTATTATGACGTAACAAAATGCATTTCCTTGACAACAAAGAAATGCATCAGTGTGACAGTATGTGATGTCAGAGGCGGCGGAGTGTGGGAGCAAGCGAAAATGGCGGTCGAAGGCGTTCGCAAGTTCCTCGAACGCTTTATGCCAACGATGACAGCCAAACTGCAAGAGCCGGATACGGGGAAAGTCTGTAAACCTTGTGCTGTGTGCAAAGCAACGATGAAAGCCAAGGAGGAATGGTGAGTTTTGGGTTTTAAAAAACTTAATTAACAGTGAATTCGTGGAGTTAAGTTCAAAGTTGCAGTCATTTATTTGTGTGAAACGACCCCAAAATTCGAAACTCTTTTCTTCTGTAGTCTATGCATAGTTTAAAAATATCCCGACAAAAATTACTACTTTTTGTTCTCTTTTCAGTTAACCCACGAGCTGCAAACTTATATACGCAGACCTCTGAACTTCGGGTGCAAACCACACAAGACCTCTGAAATCTCGAAATATGGTCAGACAAGTAACAGCTCAGCTCAGCTATTGCTAAGATGACCGCGTAATGTTGCGTATCATCTAGAGTTAAACCGTAAATACAGAATGCAATTTACAAGTTACAATACATTCGCAATGCTTCTAACCAGGAGCGTCCATCCTAGGCGAGAATGACGCACGTTGCGTCATTGATATTTTAGGGAGGAGAGAAAAAAATGCTTTAAATTCTGTATATTGTAATGCAACGGGCACGTCGGCCAGTTGGCCACGATCAAAGTGCTTATAAAAAACGCTGGCTTGCTGCGATAACCCAACCGAAAGGGGGCATTTCTGTCAGATGATAGGCCTATCTTTCTTACCTACGAACTGACTACCCACTTCGCATATAGCGGTGGTTTCTATAGCATGTTAGCGTGTTTGAAACAACGTCAGCGCTTGACTTAAGGTTATACTGAGCTATACCGTAAACTTACATAATGTCGAGTGATCATCCCATAAAACAGACGTACGGGCAAACAACACTCAACTTACTGGTTCCAATCCGGAAAGGTAATTGGTATACAGTGAAAGGTCCAATGAACATGAACCCTTCTCAGTTCATTTTCAATGAACTGACAATAACTCCCGTCCCTACATGACCCAGACCCCTTAAACTACTAGAATTTTGATTTCGTATTTTTTTCATTTTTGAGAAACTCTCGAACTGTTGCTTAAACAGGAGGCCACTTTCCAGCTCGGAAGGGGAAGAAAAAGAGGAGGAGAATCATGGAAGTCTGGTCTCACAACTGACAGACTGTGGTTGCACCTATGGCAGTTGGCAGACTAGGCAGTTGTCAAAGTGGCATTATTCAGGGATGGCAAATTTTGATGAAAAAATCTAAGAGAACTCAAGCAGTGCTGACTTTATTTGATCAGATGGACTTTTTATCCGCACAACAGCAGCCAAAACTGTTGCCACCAGACGTGTTTACTGGGCTCATAATATACGGAAAATGCGTTTGCGGCCGGGACTCTGCTGGGGGGAGCTAACAGCGCTCTCCCAGACCCTCTAGCTGAATTTAAAGGGCCGCTTCGCAGCAGGGGCGGGAGGGAGAGGAAGGGGAAGAAGAGAGGAAATGAAGGGGAGGGGCAGGGATGGGAAAGGGGCAGGGAGGGAAAAAGAAAGGGGAGAGAAGAGGATGGGAGAGGGAAGGGGGAAGGGTTGCGTCATGGCTGTTGGGGATGGACGCCCCTGAAAATGGCCTTGCAGATGTTTAAAAAATCAGATGTTTCTGACTAGGCTTACAGGCGGATGTGGTGGCGGAATGTAATCCAGTTTAAAGGAGAAGGGTGGTGAGGAGTACTGCAAAGAAGAGATTGAAAGCTACAACGAATGTCTGCGCAAGAACGGCCTTGGTGTTGTCGCTACCTTGCCGACATAATTCGTCCCATCTACAGGTAGTTCCTACGGTAATTAACATAGAGAAGTTAATCACCGGACTAAGTAAGTAAGTAAGTAAAATGTAGATTTATATAGCACATAATCGTAAACATCTAATGCGCTGCAACACGCTAATACTGGTTGAAGAAGAATGTCTTCAATGACTGTCGGAATGTGGACTCAGTGCAGTCGAAGTATCTGAGTTGGTCTGGAAGCAAGTACCGGTAAGTGTCCGTTGCACAGACAAAGTGACATTTTTACCGCGCTGCATGGAATGCAGACGCGGTCTATGAGAAAGCTGTCCGTCTGCCCGTCTGTCTGTCTGTCAAACGCGTGGATTGTGACAAAATGAAAGAAAGATCTGTCTAGAAAGAACATTTAGCCTAGTTTTCTGAGAAGAAGAATGGTTGGTGGGAGGCGACCACTTCTACCTGAAATTTTGGGTCAACCGGCCCGTGTTGAAGCGACATCGCCGATTTTCAACCGATATTCGCTCGTAGCTGATCAGCCGTAACACCTAGCGAAAAAAAACACTAATATGAAGTCCACTACGCGCTTTCTAATGAGCCTAAGAGGATCATCGTATGTTGCCCCTAAGTCTAAAGGGGGTCTCAAAAACGCCGATTTCCGTCTAAAATCGCACTTCGCTTGAAAAAAGTCTGCTACAAAGTTTCTTTGTGTGAAAACTGTCAGCGGCATTCATTGGGCTAACTGTCTATGCCAAAATGATTGGTGGGACCGACCCCTTCTATCTGAAATTTTGGATCAAAGTGACCGCATTGCAGCGAAATCGCCGATTTTCTATCTCTTTTCGCTCGTAGCGACTCAGCCGTAACACCTGGCGAAAAAGTTTCAATTAACACTAATAGGAAGCCCACTACGCGCTTTCCAATGAGCCCAATATATGAACATCGTACGTTGTCCCTAAGATCCCAAAGGGTGGCTCAAAAACGCTAAGTGTCCAAAATTTGAACAATAAGCTGCGATAACTCCGAAACGGTACGAGATAGGATGTCAGTTACTATTAAGCACTAACAGGAAATCGCACACGGGCTTTTGATTGGTACCGACCTCGATGACCTTGAATGACCTTGAACGCTGTAATACACTGTAGCCCTTATTTTGCGTTTTCACCGAATCCGACAGATTTTTAGGCCAATTATATCACAGTGGTTGAAGATAGACCTATAATGTTCGTAAAATATTGTCTCCCAGTTCCAGTCTTCCACTTTTGGCCAAAACTAACGCACCCTGCAGTGCGGTCTCTCTGCGATTGCTGAGCATCTTGTCTGTGTTGTGAAGACCGCGACTTCACAAGACTGTCTGCGGGAAGTCTGTCTTGAAGCAAGACGCTCCATGCTCGAGATAACATACCTGGTATCTATCTGTCTGTCAGCCGGAATGGATCAGGTAGACGTTAAGGTACGAGACCGAGACGAAAAAGACACGGTCAACCCTCGAGACCGAGATGAGACCGAGACGCTCCATTTTCTCAACAGTCTGTCATTTTGTCAACCTATTTCTTGTGGGTGGCTTAATTTGTCCTCGAATGCATTATTTTGTACATAATATATCCGGTTCTGATATAGTCTGCGGTCCGTATGGTCATGAGACCCAACAGTGACCGAGATGAGACGTTCAACCGTCAACATCGAAAGGAGCCTGAGAAGTTCTATTTTGCAAACTCTCAAGACACGCAGACGAAACCAAGACGTTCAAGACCGAGATTACATCCCTGGATTACTCGAAAACTTACTAATGGATCTTTTCTTCGATTTTTTAAATTGGTAGGGCTAGAAATAATGACATATTAGACTTGGGGATATGGATCCGAATTTGGATTTTCACTTTGCTTAACACTGCGAAATTTGTTTCCACGGTGGTTTAGCAGTACAAAAAGCTCAGCTATCCTATCGCAGAGAGACTGCGCTGCAGGGTGCGCTAGTTTTGGCCAAAAGTGAAAAAATGAGACTGGGAGACCATATTTTGCGGACATCTTCAACCACTGTGACATAATCGGCCGCAAAGCTATCGAATTCGGTGAAAAAAAACACAAAATAAGGGCTATTATGCCGTTCTAGTTTATTCAAGGTCACCGAGATCAGTACCATTCGAAAGTGATTAATAGTAACTGACACCCATATTGCGTACCGTTTTAAAGTTATCGCAGATTGTTGTTTAAATTTTGGACAATGCGTTTTCGAGCCCCCTTTGGGGAGCTTAGGGTCAACGTATACTATTCGTCCTATTCGTATACTATTCGTCCTATTCGTATACTATTCGTCTATTCGTATACTATTCTAATATGTCATTGGAAAGCGCCAAATTTTCACGTAGAAGGGTATGTCTCCCACCAATCATGTTTGCACGGATAGATAGGCCAATGCATGCCCTACAACTTTGTTACTCGCTCACAGTTTTCACACAAAGAAACTTTGCAGCAGACTTTCTTCGAGCAAAGTGCGATTTTAGATGGAAAACGGTCGTTTTGCGTTTTTGAGCCCCCTCCCCCTTTGGGGACTTAGAGGCAACGTACGATGTTCATCTTAGGCTCATTGGAAAGCGCGTTGTCGACTTCCTATTAGTATTAATTGAACTTCTTTTTTTAGATGCTACCGCTGAGGCGCTACGAGCGAATATCGACTGAAAATCGGCGATTTCGCTCTAACGGGGCCCGGTTGATCCAACATTTCAGGTAGAAGGGGTCACCCCCACTAACAATTCTTTTTCTCAGAAAAACTAAGCTGTGTGGTCTTTCGTATAATATAAAAATATGGACAGATCTTTCTTCCGTCGTGTCACAATGCACGCGTTTGACAGAAAGACAGACGGGCAGACAGCTTTCTCGTCGCTAGACGGCGTTGCAAAAACGTCGAGTGGCCTTGAAACATGCACAGTGAGACTGACTGCGCACTGTATCTCATCATGTAGCGGAATAGCCTCGGTTCAAATCTCGGATCAGACCCATACTTTGTATCAGGATCAGAGGATGTCTTTGAGATTAATTTATTGAACAGGCAAGAAGATTTGTGACGTATGTTGATTGGTTCACTTGACTTAGGACCGGAGCCTCCGACTTGCTATGAACGATCACACTCTCGTTCTGTTTCTCTCCCCGTCTCTGTCTGTCTGTCTGTCTGTATGTCTGTCTGTCTGTCTCTCTGTCTGTCTGTCTCTGCATCTCTCTGTCGTTGACGTCATGAACAATATGGTCGTTAGAATCACAATCTGATTACACGCGGCATTAATTTGTACGTTTAAAAAAAATTTAACATATTGTCAACTAGACTAGACTATATTGTATGTCATTGTTCAGCTTGCGCTTACTTATGCCTGTATAAGTTTGACTGAAACGTCAGACTTTATAAAGCTAATAAGAGCGTAAGAACATAAGAATATACGGCAGTCGAGAGAATATAACTTAAGCCAAAATTTAGACCATTATGTGGAGTCTGCGGGCAGGGGCGAGCCGCGGGCGTACGCAGAATTTTTGATCGGAGGGGCCAGCTTGGGCCAGCTAAGGGGCCTTAGAGGTGCGTTCACGACGAGGCGCTATACAAATCCACGTTTACCTTTACCTTTACCTTGCCGCCCAATATGCTGGCGACGTTTTTAGTCATGGCCCTCTTAGACGTCACTCATTAAAGCTAATAAGACAAGACACGTTGTTGTAAACCACCAGTATAACATAGTAACAATTTGATAAAAAAAAATTTGCAGCCATTCCGCCCTTGGGGTCATAACCACCTGCCCCTTACATACGCCCTTGTCTGCGGGCCAAGACTGTGGCGGCAGCGGCAGCAGCAGCGAGAACATGAGAAGACGGCTGAAACTGTAGGCGTACGTGATGTGTGTTGCTGTATGCAGATACAACTACCGGTACTGGTGCTCATGACGTGATCAAACCTTTCACAACACCTTCTATACCGCGACAACTGTTAAAATACAAAAATCGCATAAAACAACAAACTGGCAACTTTCATTTGAACTTTACGCAGGTGTGCTAGTGAGGAGGAGACTTTTGTGCAACAGTCTTTTACACTCGGGACTATATTATTTTTATTTATCCACTAAGCATGTACTATTACTTTAACTTTTTAACAGACTGAATATGTGATCACGTGGTATTTAGATTCATAATGTGTGACAGTCTATTGAGCTAATTTTCTTCGTTGATTTACGAAAATGTTAAGTGGACTTGAAACATGCACATGTTGATATGAACCCAGCAACATGCTGTTAAATATTTGTCTGATAATTATTTTTTTCTGCTGAAAATATATTAAAATATTAAACTTAATTTGCATTGCAATAAAGTAACAAAAGCCGAATTGCATAAATTGGACCTCACCAAAGTCATATATTGGTTCAAAGTTGCGTTAGATGACTATCAGTGCAGAAAAAATAATTCGAGAAACTTTGTTTGAGCTTCAGTTATTGTACGAGGTGGTTTCGCGTAGCGGTTACGCGTTGGTCTCGAACGTACTAGCTTTACGTTGTGCTCGGTTAGTACTGGGATGGGTGTCCGTTCGTGCGTTCAAGTCGCATTCATACAGCTGTTAACTGAAACTCGACATATCAACGTGGAGCAGTTATAGTGTGATGGTCGCCCCTGCGCGCTATGCGCCACGCATGCAGTCATTGTTAGTCGTTTCTCATTTCTGGGTCAAAGTTCACCAAATTTTGAGGAATGTGGGGACCCTTCGCAGTTGAGAAATCTTTTCTCGTTTGTCTAAGTCGCGATGTCGTTGTAAAACCAAACATAATAGGTAGTTTTGGGCCCCAGTGCACCCTATGTTTCTGGGAAAGGAACCCCAAGTTCTGGACGTGCATTTGTAAGTCTGAGCCACTTGCGAACATGTGTAGCAAAGGTTGGTTGACTCGTAAGCTTCGTGTGAGCACGCTGGTAATGACAGCGACACTGGGTCAAAACTTACATTATAATCTTTTAGCTGTTTGTAGGCCAAAAATCACCAAACTTTGAATGTAGGAGACCCTTCGTAGTTTGCTCCCTGTTTTTTATTTGTCTATAGGCATTTCGTTCCGAAGATATTCGATTCGTAAAACTACTATTTAAAATTACACCTTTTTGGCCTCACTTTTTAAGGGAAGAACCCCCAAATTTTTGACGTCCATTTTCAAACCTGGCTCTGTTTCAAACATGTGGCAAAGTTTGGTTGAGTTCCGCTCAGCAACATGCAGTCCACGTAAACACGACGGCAATGAAAAATTCGAATTTTTAGAGAGTCGGTCAAAACATTTGAGCGCCAAAGTTCATCAAATTTATACAATGTGGAGGACCATTTCGTGTCTTCCGTTTGTCTGTAGCTAGTTTTATTTTGAAGTTATTCGCGATGTCGTCCTAAAATCGACCCGTGACAATCAATCAAAACCGCGATAAAATCTCATAGCCGGGTCAAAGTTCACCAATTTTGTGAATATGTAGAGCGTCATTTCTGTTTACAAATCTAGCTGTTTTTTGTTTTGTTCCCAAGATATTCGCGCTTGTTTGTCGTAACTATACGCAGTTTCTGGGCCTCTCATTTTAGTGAAGGAATGCCCAAATATTTGACATGTGGTTCAATTCCGAACATGTGGCAAAGTTTGGTTGAATTCCGTTCAGTGACCTCCGTGTGATTACGATGGCGATGTATAAAATGCGAAAGTGGATAAAATAAGTGTTTTGCTGTCAGCCAGTGGGCCAAAGTTCACCACAGTTTGAGAAAAGATGGGGACCCTTTGTAGTTAAAATATTTTTCTCTTCTGTTCGAAGATATTCGCGCTTAAGTCGCGATGTAGATCATGTAGTAAAACTACCATGGGAAAATAGGCAGTTTTTTGGGCCCCACGTTTTAAGGGGCGGGACCCCAAATTTCGGACGACCATTTTCAAATCTGGCTCACTTCCGAACACGTGGCAACGTTTGGTTGGGTTCAGTACGGTGACCACCAAGTACGGCGTTCAAGAAGAAAGAACCGCGGTAAAACATAATGGCCTTCGTACATACGCATGAGCTGCCATAATAACGTGCCGAATATGCTGTCAGATAGCATTTAACCTTCTAAGTGCAGTGTATGTGATATGTGGTTGCTAAGTTTCTCCAAGCTGTCGTTGGACGTCTGTAGTGGTGGCACCGTCGTCAACATTCACATTATTATATCGTTTCACTACTAAATCTCCGTTTACACAGTGCACAGCTGTGTTCACAGTAAAGTACAGTATTTTAACGGTATACTGCGACACACTTTCCTCAGGTCCCTGTACGGCGTCGACCGGGGTGACTGAAAATGCAGGATTAAGCCGTATGGACAGCCAAACTGAAAAGAAACTGAAACATCGGTGAATTAAATACAAATTTCCTGCTATATCTAACATAAATAATTCACTTGCAGTATCGCTATAAGTCAATTTAATAAGCATACTCACGCCAGGCCTAATGCATTATGCATCTGTGAGACTCGGAGATACTTGAAATATAGCGGGGATTAGCGGTATGTCGCGAGTTTCTTTAATAAAATATTTAATAAAACCAATGACACTGATTGTCGACATTTTAAAAATGTCCAAGTTAATGGGTACCGGGGTACGTTGGGTAGTCAACGTACAGTCAGTACAGACGCAGCAACATGTTGATAGGCAAATAAGACAGCCTAGTTCTTGGTTATGCACTTCATCAGTCAAGTACACATACATACTATACCATACAAGATGCTCAGCTATCGCAGAGAGACCGCGCTGCATGGTTCGTTATAGTTTTCCCCAAAAGTAGAAGACTGGAACTGGGAGACAATATTTTACGGACAGTATAGGTCTATCTTCAACCACTGTGATATAATCGGCCGGAAAATCTGTCGAATTCCGTGAA
>Ga0049105_1000772_pt1 | contig 12381 bp, 6 predicted proteins | sample WorMetvaBAHAMAS1_FD_61260 | JGI IMG/M metagenome (GOLD analysis project Ga0049105, IMG submission 61260) | Worm MetaG Olavius vacuus BAHAMAS.1 | ecosystem: Host-associated > Annelida > Digestive system > Unclassified | place: Germany: Marburg | collected 2013-04-09 | reverse complement strand
TTAAATCAAAATCACTGGGGTAAAACTGATTTAAATCAGTGCTGGCATAATAGTTTAGATCAAACTCACGAATCACAAACCGTACGGCGTGCATAATTTAAAAGTTGTTTACTTTATTTGACCCTTTATGTGCACACTTACGAGCTGGCGCCAAATTCCGCCGCCGCCGCCGACGGAAAAGTTTGGCGCCGCCGCCAGCCGAATTTTGGTCGGCTCACCGGCGCGCCAGCCGGATTTGGTCCGCGCCAGCCGGAAAACGGACGGCGGCGCGGCTGAGGGGTCTAATTCACTTTACACCCATAATGTGCTATACATTGTAAGCTGTTTCCTGCCACATGCTTCGACTTTCTACTTTACTATTATACGATTATACACTGACCTCCAACCACAAAAAAAAACAATATTTCAGCAACGCCCACTCACATGATGAATATTTGCATTGCATTGCATTAACATCCCTTCATTAAGTACGGAGATATCACATCACATGAAATAGACATCAACGGACTATGAATAAACAAACAGCTGAAGAACATAGTTGAAAACAACGCCTCTCGTCAACTGCTGCTGGTGGAAGCATAAAATAATGTAAAAACAAGGCTGCTCAACTATAATAAATGGTAACAACTGACAGATTAAACAGTAAGAGTGACAAAGTAATAATGGCTGATTATGCAACAAACATGTCCTGCGACTGAAATGGAATGGAAGTGTTTTATGCCTGGCGCAGTGGTGCATCACTACAGCAATGGAGTTGTGATCGAGAGATTGATGGTTTGACTTCCGGTTGGGCACCACTGCAGAAGTTATTCGCATTAGAGGTGTTACACATAATCGTGCTCTACAAATCGACATTACCTTACCTACTTACATACGTATTCACACCTACGTGCCTCTGTTCTAGTCTCTGAAATGATCTCTTATGTGTCAAGTGAGATGTCAAACTCTACCCAGTAAGACAGTTATGTGCCTCTGTCACAAGCAGTGTAGTTTGATACTAGCTTAACGGCAGTCAGAAAGTTAACCGCAGGCCTAGCGGTAAGTAATAGCAACCTACTGTCAGGCTATGACTAATACCACTGTGGGCTGACTATGCATTACTGGAATCAGCTCCCATATTTTGTTTCCAGTCAGCTTACCCCCTTTCAGCTGTCCATCTTCCCTAGAATATCTTCGTCCACGCGCCCTGATTCTTCTTAAGACCTGGTGCTATATAAGTCGTTTACTTACTTACTTACTTACTTACTTACTTATATGCTCGACCTACAAGTATGGTATAACCTGTGTATAATCTATGCATGATGCTGTGATGCACAAAATCATGTCACATATGCATAATGTTAAGAAATAAAATCTCACCGTCATAAATTGTCAACACGGCTTGACATAGAAACACAAACTGTTCCTACAACACATCAATGATCGACATTTCATGTTGTACACCGCTTCTTATACATCTGTCTTTCACACTAATAAATGTGATAAATCCATCAGAAACATTAACCAGTAAACAAGTAAAAATCACGTACAAGAGCAGTAGTGATCAGGTGGCTGTCCTGAGTGCCACACAAATATTGCAGAGGGCAGGTAAAAATGTGCAGTGAGTTCGGTTTAGTTCTGTTCAGTCATCTCCAAAGGTGGTGTTTTAAAAAATGAAAGAACACCAGTAAAACATAGTAACCTGCAGGGATGCAAAGTCCTTATTTTTTGCGCAACTCTGACTCCGACTCCGGGGTTAGAAATTTTGACTCCGACTCCGGCCCTAAAAAGCCTGGAGTGAGTGAGAGTAAGTTCTTAACGGCACATCAGCACATATTAGGCCATTCAGTGCCTGAGAATGGTGTGAAAGATGTGACGAAAGAGTGACAATATAATCAAGCCTACTTAGCTACGATAAAATACGAAAAACAAGTAACATAATTAAAGTAAAAGTGAAAATGAGTTTGATAAAATGAGCAGACTTGCACGAGATAAAAGTGTGAGGTTATAATCAAGGCTGTATAGCTACTATAAAAGGGGAATAACAAATACTACAGCTGATGGTATAAATTAGCATCTTTAACAAGATGCTCAGCTATCGCAGAGAGACCACGCTGCAGGGTGCGTTATAGGTTTCGCCAAGAGTAGAAGACTGGAACTGGGAGACAATATTTTACAGACATTATAAGTCTATCTTCAACCGTGATATAATCGGCCTGAAAATCTGTCAAATTCGGTAAAAAAATGCAAAATAAAGGCTATTACGGCGTTCAAGGTCATTCAAGGTCGTCGAGTTCTGTACCAATCGAAAGCCCGTATATAACTTTCTATTAGTGATTAATAGTAACTGACATCCTATTTCGTACCATTTCGGAGTTGCCGCAGCTTATTGTTCCAATTTCGGACACTTTGCGTTTTCGAGCCACCCTTTGGGGGCTTAGGGACAACGTACGATGTTCATCTTGGGCTCATTGGAAAGCTTATTCATGTTAATTGAACTTTTTTTCGCTAGGTGTTACAGCTGAGTCACTATGAGCGAAAAGAGATCGAAAATCGGCGATTTCGCTCCAATGTGGTCACTTTGATCCAAAACTTCAGCTAGAAGGGGTCGCCCCCGACCAATAATTTTTGCGCGGTTAGTTAGGCCAATGAATACCTTACAACTATGCCGTTGACAGTTTTCACACAAAGAAACTTTGTAGCAGACTTTCTTCAAGCAAAGTGCGATTTTTTTACGGAAATCGGCCGTCTTGCGTTTTTGAGACCCCCTTTGAGGGACTTAGGGGCAACGTACGATGATCATCTTAAGCTCATTGGAAAGCGCATAGTGGACTTCCTATTAGCGTTAACTAAACTTTTTCGCTAGGTGTTATGGCTGAGGCGCTACGAGCGATTATCGGTTCAAAATCGGCGATTTTGCTCCAATGGGGGCCAGTTAACCCAATATTTCAGGTAGAAGGGGTCGCCCCCCACCAACCATTCTTCTTCTCAGTAAACTAGGCTAAATTATCTTTCGTATGGTATAAAAATCTGGACAGATCTTTCTTCCGTTTTGTCACAATCCACGCATGTGACAGACAGACGGACTGACAGAATTCTCATTGCTATACTGCGTCTGCATTACACGCAGCGTGGTAATAAAACCAATGATCTTTTCATTGTCGAACTTTAGAAAATGTCTTTCAAAGAAGAAGCAGTGAAGTACTTCTGCCTGGACTGTGACTGCAACTCCATGCCCAAAATCAGACACCGACTCTAGGACTTTTTGTGAGACACAGTGAGTGTGTACTTTGGGGCGACTTGAGAGAAATTGTAAATTCTTATAACAAAAGGTGCACAGTGTACAAGCATAGTAGTACTAGGCTCAACATACAATCAAAGAGTAGCAAATGCCTGGAGACAAAACCTTTTCAGGCAGACTCGACTCAGGGCCAAAACCTGGACTCCGTGGGAATTCCGACTCCAACTCACACCCCCAGTAGTCTGCCTCACATATGCATGGGCAGGCCCAATAATCAGAGTTGCTGGTACGAGTATGTATGTATATTTGCACTGAACATCAGCACAGCAATACGCAGCACTTACACAGGTGTACAACACTAATCAGTGATCAACCACCTTACAGGTGATGTAAAGGTGTGAAATACTTACAGGTGTCTGAATGAGGACTGGTCGCTGATCTCTCATCTGTTGTGCAATTGCCAACATGTCAACAGCAACATCAGCTTCAATACAACTCCACGCAGTCAGCATACCAATGAGTACTCCAGTTCTGCCGACCCCGGCACTGTACCAAACACACATTCTTACCAACATTGTAATTAAATAACACTGACACTTGTTATCATTACAAATGCACACTGCTTTAACTGCCACTTTCCAAATAAACCTGAAAAAGCATAAGCGTAGCCAGAACTTTTGTTGTCCGGGAGCACTCAGGCATGATGACTGAGTGCGATCTTTTTACGGAAATCGGCCGTCTTGCGTTTTTGATACCCCTTTGGGGGACTTAGGGGCAACGTACGATGATCATCTTAGGCTCATTGGAAAGCGCATAGTGGACTTCCTGTTAGCGTTAACTGAACTTTTTTCGCTAGGTGTTATGGCTGAGGCACCAGTTTCGAGTTTGGCATAATTAAGTGGGTCAGATTATGACTGACTCCCCACAGCGCAACGCAACTACAACCACCCTGCAGTGGCCATCTGTTTCAGAGTCTATACTCCGAGTAAGACTCACGGTTACCATTTTCTGCATCACTAAAAAGGTTAACACATGTACATCTAACATTTCTGTACTGACTGTACTATGGGAACCCCTGTAAGTGGTTACAACACACAATAATTACGAATATCACACTACCATGCGTGCAACCAGTTTAATAGCCATTCTCATACTGACCTGTCTCAGTCAGTGTTTGTAAAAGGTCTCATAAGATACCATCAGAGACTGCTGTAAGTGGTACTGTCCCAGTGGCTCAATACAGTATGCACTGCACTTGGACAAGTTACCAGCATGGTGTGGTTTCAACTCCCTGGTGTGACGAATGATCTGTCACAAGTCTGATAGTGTGCATTCTCTTAGCTTCATTTTAATCTACAATCTGTGACTGTTGCCTGCTGCCTCGGAAGTTGTGACCTTACAGCGGGATGGAAAAGTGTATATTATTAAGGGGTTCCCAACTTCCCACTCTCTCGCTCACAAAATATTCCAAGACTTTTCCAGGACTTTCTGTGGCGCCAAAACATTTTTCCAGGACCCTGTCAAAGCCCTGCAATGTTTAAATATAAAGACAAACAACAGTTACTTGCTCTATATACAAAGCATAACAGTACAATCCATCACGGAATGTTCGTCACCAGTGAATTCACGTTTCCTATCTACTAGCAAATTTTCAGATTGTCCATATCCGCAATACTAGAAAAAATCCAGGACTTTCTAGGATGTGTGGAAACCCTGTGTTATGGACAGATGTCCTTCCTGATATTGCTAAACAGGGAACTGGAATGTCATCCATCATCTAAAAATTTGAGATCTGTAAATACATGCTACAGGTCTGTAACAAACGTCTTGCATCAAATCGGTCAGCAACGTGCAGCAATTCTACCTGCAGTGAACGAGGGTAGGTCGACTGTCTGTGGAATGCTCTTCTATCTCTTGACGTACGACACGGACAAACTGCAGGAAGTGTTGAGAGTTACTCGGCACCCCGTGATCTGGCCACTTTGTATACTGCAGTTGCCTCACTGTCAGAACTTCCTTCTTTATTGTCAACACAGACAACAAAACACCGAACAAAAAACTTCTTACACCCGTATTTAGCTGGATCAGCCAGGGTTCCAATTTAGCTCACAAAAACTCTACGTTAATTTCTATTGGTTGTATAAATGCCATGATACATGCTACATTATTTTACAGCGAGAAATATCCACGACATTTAAAGGTCGCTCAAGGTCACAGATAATGCATACACAGCTTGAAAACAGCCATGTTTCATTCTTTCTCATTTTAGAAATATAACCATTTGTTTAGCTTACGTGACTGTTAGTATCTTTGTGAAGTTCAGTTGTGGCAAATCATATGTGATTTCCCAGTTGTCTGTAAGTATATCCTTGTTAACGTATGCTCTACTTACTGATGTAAGTAACAATATTTGTGCTCATGCAAAAAGTCACAGCAGTGCTGCAGTAGTATCTCATAAACTCTACAGAAGAGCAGAGTTTTAAGTAAGTAAAGTAAAGTCCTTCCCAAGCCACATGGGCCCATGGGGGCGGAGCTGATCTCCGTTTCCTATAGCCCTCAGCCAGACACCAGCTTACACTGCGAGGCCACGAATACGGGGCTAGTGTATCGCGCGGCATGTCTGTTTACTCCCCAGCTTTCGCCAGTACCGAGTTATACTGCTTGGTGACAGAGGCACATAGGTGTGAGAAACTTGCCCAGAGTTTTTATGCCATAGTGCCCACCCGAGACTCAAACCCACGACTTCTGGTCGCAAGTCCGACACTCTACCGCGACGCCACCATAGTTTTAAAGCAGATGTTTATTTTATTTGCCAGTTTATATAAAAAATATAAAACATCTGTGTAACTGACTGCGTCGTGTGTAAGTTGGAAATCACGGACAGTTGCTGCCGATGTCTTCTGTTCACTGCTGCATGACACAGTTAAGTGTCCATGGCTGACGGCCGTCTCCCCGTACTGTGGCCAGTACCGGTGACACTTGGCCCGGCGGCCCTCCGACTCCGCAGTCAGCATCAGCATCAGATGAACACGCTGCTGCCACGCCATCTGCCAGAAGTCGGTGACGGTGTTGGGTAAAGGACCCTGCGAGCCAATGTACCTGCCTACCACTTGGCTTGATGGTGACTGGCCCACAGGCAATGTCATCTGTACAACAACAACGACAGTTCTGACATTTTCACACCACTGTACTGTGAAGTCTTGGACTGTAATTATGTCTAAACACAGGACAATGATGACAGGAAGGCAATAGTACAGTGTTTGATGATGTGGAAACAGATATAAAAATGGTGAACACAGTAAAAGATAAGGAAGACAGAGATATCTTTAAGCAGCAGCTCTGGGATAATGGAGAGTTGGTGCTTTGTGGTCAGAGTTTAACATCATACTCAACACATAAACACGTCATTTTGGAGACGAGTCTTTCTCTGCACTCTCTTTCACTGCTACTGACAACCAAACTCAAAACCAACAGAAAAAACACACAAAAACACAAAAACTACATCAAAACGTAAATCCAAAACAATGATATCTCAATTAAACAAGATGCTCAGCTATCGCAGAGAGACCGCGCTGCAGGGTGCATTATAGTTTTCGCCAAAAGTAGAAGACTGGAACTGGGAGAAAATATTTTACGGACATTATAGGTCTATCTCCAACCACTGTGATATAATTGGGCTGAAAATCTGTCAAATTCGGTGGAAAAACGCAAAATAATGGCTATTACGGCATTCAAGGTCATTGAGGTCGGTACCAATCGAAAGCCCGTATGCGATTTCCTATTAGTGATTAATAGTAACTGACATCCTATCTCGTACCGTTTCGGACTTATCGCAGCTTACTGTTCAAATTTCGCTCCAACACGGTCACTTTGACTCAAAATTTCAGGTACAAGGGGTCGCCTCCCACCAATCATTTTTGCACAGATAGTTAGGCCAATGAATGCCTTACAACTTTGTCCCGACAGTTTTCACACAGAGTTACCGCTGAGGTGCTACGAGTAAAAATCGACGATTTCGCACCAACGCGGTCACTTTGATCCAAAATTTCAGGTACAAGGGGTCGCCCCACCAATCATTTTTGCACGGTTAGTTAGGCCAATAAATGCCTTACAACTTTGCCGCTGACAGTTTTCACATAAAGAAACTTTGTAGCAGACTTTCTTCAAGCAAAGTCCGATTTTTTACGCAAATGGGCCGTTTTGCATTTTTCAGACCCCCTTTGGGCGACTTAGGGGCAACGTACAACGATCATCTTAGGCTCATTGGAAAGCGCGTAGTGGACTTCCTATTAGCATTAATTGAACTTTTTTCGCTAGGTGTTATGGCTGAGGCGCTAAGAGCGATTATCGGTTCAAAATCGGCGATTTTGCTCCAATGGGGGCCAGTTGACCCAAAATTTCAGGTAGAAGGGGCCGCCCTCCACCAACCATTCTTCTTCTCAGAAAACTAGGCTAAATGATCTTTCGTACGGTATATAAAGCTGGACAGATTTTTCTACCGTTTTGTCACAATCCACGCGTGTGACAGACGGACGGACGGACGGACGGACGGACGGACGGATGGACAGACAGACAGACAGACAGAATTCTCATCGCTAGACCGCGTCTGCATTCCATGCAGCGCGGTAAAAACAAATGCACACACACAGAAAGACCTAAATCAATAAGTCGGAGTTCACTTGTAAGAACTGCTGATATGAGTGTGTTAATGACCGTGCACAAGTGCAGTACACAATACAGCACAGAACAGCAGGGTGACCACTTTCCAGAGCACATGAGAATGAGATTCCCTGACTTTTCCAGTAGGGCAGGCATAGATTCATTGATATACCATTTAATGCTATGGCCAACAGTCATTGCTGCACATTAATTAAAAACAGCCACCTTTGAATCAGTGAACATTGCTCGAAACCACTCACGTGAATCATCTGTTGAACGCATTTTGATGCATGGCTCTTCACTATCTTCAAACAGTGCAAAATCTCCGCTCAAGTGACTTGGTTGTCCAATAAGTATGATGACATGCTCAAACCACTGGCACAGCTGGTAGATAATGCATCAACTGGTGTAGATTAGGCGGCTGTTAAAGTGCTGCTTTCTTGGACAGGTGGCTGACTGTACGAAATGGCAGCTGTTACTGGCAGTGTTTCGTGCCCAGCAGACATATTTTTCAGGTGGCCTTTACTAGAAGTGTGGCCTGCTTTCCCATGTTACTCAGTGAGAAGGTCTTAAAACAAACTAAGCAGCGTGCACTATGAATGTCTCCAGCACAACGTGCCAGCCAAGGCCACTCAGCATGGCTTAACCAGTCAAAACTGAACACTGTCCTCTTATTGGCAGCCATTCTACGAAAGTTTATTGCATTACTGCCTATTTGCAATGTTTATAAACTAACAACATGTCACTATTTTCACTTCACGAAAAATAAACAAACATGGAAGAAGAAGAATAGAACATGAGAATATTTAACAAGTTTAGCTGTGAATAAGTGGTGTGTGGATATCCGTGAATCAATATTTGCAGATATCTAACTGATATATCTGATAACAGTATTTGTGTCATTGCTAATTCAACTGTACGATGAAAATGACTTCAGTTCCCCGCACTTTTTCATTTTCCCCGATTTTTCCCTGACCACTTTGGAATTTCCTGACTTTTCCAGGTTTTCCAGGCGAGTGGTCATCCTGCAAAACAGCTTCACTCTTATTCTCCAGGAGGCCAGTGAAACAAGAGACATATAACTGCCAACACAAAACCTTCTGAAACATAACATACAGACAAATATAGCAGTACTGCAATGTACTTACAACAATGTGGCTGGCATTGATATAATCCTGGGCACCACTCAACACCACCCTTGTGCTGTCGTCTGTGAAACATACACGTCATCACCTGAACATCATCTACAGTATACCTTCAGGCATGGCACTGACATCACGAGTACAGGTTTTTGTATTCAGTCCACTGTTAAAATTAGAGCACAACACATACCAGACAATTACTGTCTGTCCGCTAGCAAAAATCCAACAACTTCGGCAACAAATCCCAACAGACACATCCCTACACAGTCCGATCAATCACAGATAAATACAACACCATCTGCAACGAACACAAGTATAAGGTGTCTGTTCAACACCCACATAATGTACTGTTTGAGGTTTAACGTTTTTCTTTTCTTTTTTTAAATGTACTTTGAGTAAAAATAAAGAATAATAATGATGATGATGATGACGATAATTGTCCAAACATAACACAGCCGACAACATGACCCAAATGAGAAAATTGTTTAAAAAATCCTACTGCAAAAAATGCCCGCAAGATTTCGTCCGAGCCCTTTAGGAAAAGAAACTAACTCATGGTGTGTCCACTGAAAATACAAAAACCCAGATCACTTAGAAACTTACACGGCAGTATATCACTGTATCGATTCTTGTCTTCATTTGCGACAAGTTTAGCAGCATTCATCGTCAAACCCGGCTTCTCAATATATAGCTTCTGCATGCAACACAGACATAAACTAATCCAACTGCACTGCATCGTATACATCACCACAACTATGGACTTTCATTCTGACAGCATAAAGCCCAGTACACAGTACCCATGAACACAGGTGCTTGTCCACACTACCGGTGTTCACAGGCCATGTTCACAGGTGACAAAAACATCAACCGTAAATGCCATGAACTCGGCCCATAAATATGGGCCATGAACACGCGTAGTGTGTACCGGACTTAACTGTAGTGTAAGCTCTGTAATGTGTAAGGTAAAAGTAATGCTAGTCCCATACACACAGGTTGAGCATTGAGCTCAGAGGTGATCCTGCTCTCGACACAGTCAGCCCACACATGATATTAATCACAAACCCTGTGGTAGGCTGCCATTACTTTCCACCAGGTCCATGGTTACTTTCCTCGCTCTAGGGAATCACTGCTCTTAAGCTAGTAGAAGTTAATGCTTGATGGTGCAGGCACATACCAGTAGGTGTGAACAACTTGCCCGAGGTTATTGTATGGCAGTGCCTGGCCAGGAGATGACCCTCAAACTCATTGATCACAAGTCCTACACTCTGCCAACTGTTCCACCACATAGGTGTGTGAATAGAAAAATAACAGGGTTCCCACTCTCTTGTTTACAAATATTCCAGGTCGTTTCCAGGACTTTCCACAACCCCAAAACGTTTTCCCAAGACTCTGTCACAGCCCAGCAATGTTTACATATACAAATAAACAGCAGTTATTTACTCTCTAAGTACAGTACAGTGTGACAGGACAAGCCATCATGAACGTTCATCACAAGTTGCTAAGAAACTGTTCGTTCCGTTTAGCAACGTAGCAGGAATACTTCACACATTTATTTACACGTGGTGTTCTATACATAAAAGGCATGTTGGTTAATCTGAACCATAAGTAAATTCCAGGACTTTCCAGGACCTTAAACTTCAATTTCCAGGACTTTCAAGGAGCATACGCATTTTCCGGGTCCCGGAAATTTTACATAAAAAATCCAGAACTTTCAAGGACTTTCCAGGAAGGATGGAAACCCTGGAATAAGCTTTACTGATGCTTTAATGACTCACATCACTCACCAGCACTCGGTGTAAAGACCACTGACGACGTTCACTTATTAAAGCAAAAATACATACCTGGAAGCGCTGCACTAGCGACCGGTCTGCCAGCTGCTGTTTCAACGTAGACAATGAGTTACGCAGAACTTGTTTACTGTCTGCAACTGCAACAACAAACTCTCATAAGTCACCGTGCAGTGAAGCAACTAACGGCCAGTTTTAGGTTTTAATTTCAGTTATTTCTTGGTGAAATTACCTTCCTTGTTGTGTCTCAAAACAAAATGTGTCACTTTTATTTTTACAGTAACTTCAACAACTCTTGCAGCAATCTGCTTGAGAAGTGTTGCACAAGTCAATAATCCAGATTACCCAAACTATACATTAGTTGTGAATCACGAATCAAGTGTGAATCACGAAGTGTAAAAGTTATGTTGCTGAACTTTATTAAAAACATGCTCTGACAATTAATTCAGATCAAAATCATTTTAGGACAGCTAAAATAATATCTGTTGCATTCATCACCATCACCATTTAATGCACATAATGCGAGAAAACTCTTCAGAAATCTATAAGAGCCTGTATCCATCTTGATGCATAAGTTTAATAAAATATCTCCATGTTCAGTCAACAGTATTTTAATGACATCTGCAGCTAATTCTGTCATGCCATGTACAAGATTTACAAACATGGTGGGAAAAATTACACTAAGTACAGTTAGTTAATTAGTTAACTGCTGATATGGTATTATGTAATACCATTTCTGATTTCATTGGCTACCGGTACTTCTTCAAAACTGATGACAACCAGTGGATAAAGGTGATGGACAACTCAGCTGCCCATCACGACAGGTAACTCAGGTAGGCCAAGGCCAAGGTAATGAAAAGTGCATGTTGAGGTCTGCAGCTATTCCAGAAAGTCAAAAATGTAAACTGAAAACATTATCCGAGTTTTCAAGTAGTTTTATAGCACTTGTGTTATATGAGTATTCAGCAAACAATTGAAAGAATGTGTTAAAGATGAAAATTTATGAGTAATAGTTTCACTATACTCACTATATCCAAAACGAATATATCATAATTAAAAACAGTAACAGTGTACCAGACGATGCTGAATGGACTGTATGCTGCATGTTGCTGTTGGAGGAGTATGTAGAACTACTGGCACCAGGTATATTTCTCCAAATCTGTATTACAGTGCATACACTTTACAACAACATTTGTTGCAACATTTGTAATAGCAAAGTGAAACATGTGGTAACTGTTAGTCTATTGTAAAGAACTACACGGAGACAGTAAACTGTTCCCATCACCAGTTCACGTCGTATCCCGTATACTGGACACAGAGTATTCAACTAGCTCGTTGTTGATAGTACAATCAGAACTGGCAATGCTTGAAGACATCGGTCGAAATTTATGAAAAATTGGTGAAATTACCTTCCTTGTTGTGTCTCAAAACAAAATGTGTCACTTTTATTTTTACATATTTCTCTGCAATTGTAAGCCTCAGGCCACAACTGTACACTTTATTTGTAATAACAAAATATGTATAATGTAATATCTGCTTTCTATTCCTTCTATTCAATGTAACCATATCGCTA
>Ga0049105_1000771_pt1 | contig 12387 bp, 10 predicted proteins | sample WorMetvaBAHAMAS1_FD_61260 | JGI IMG/M metagenome (GOLD analysis project Ga0049105, IMG submission 61260) | Worm MetaG Olavius vacuus BAHAMAS.1 | ecosystem: Host-associated > Annelida > Digestive system > Unclassified | place: Germany: Marburg | collected 2013-04-09 | reverse complement strand
GGGGTCAATATCGCACCACCCCTTCCCCTATTTTGCCTCCCAAAACCCCCATTTTAAGCCAAGAGGTCCTGAAAACCCATGCAAATATTAAGTAGAAGTATATCTGCCTTAAATGTACGCAAATCGCAGAAATTTTCGCAACATTTAGGAAATCGGGGTCAAGGAACACGATGATGACGTCAGATTTTAGACAGGAAGTGGAAATACTGCCGTTTCGCGCATGCGCAATGAAAAATACGCAATATAACGCTTATTTTTGGCAGAATCGCGGAAATTCCCGCGTGCTAAAGGAAATCGGGGTCGAGGAACATGATGGTGACGTCAGATTTTAGACCGGAAGTCAAAATACGGTCGTTTCGCGCATGCGCAATAAAAAATACGCAATATAACGTTTATTTACGGCCGAATCGCCGAAATTCTCGCGTCTTGAAGGAAATCGGGGTCGAGGAACACAATGGTGACGTCAGATTTTAGACAGGAAGTGGAAATACTGCCGTTTTGCGCATGCGCAATGAAAAATATGAAAAATACGCAATATAACGCTTATTTTTGGCCGAATCGCGGAAATTCTCGCGTCTTGAAGGAAATCGGGTCAAGGAACACAATGGTGACGTCAGATTTTAGACCGGAAGTGGAAATACGGCCGTTTCGCGCATGCGCAATGAAAAATCCGCAATATAACGCTTATCGCCGAAACTCCCGCGTCATAAAGGAAATCGGGGTCGAGAAACACGACGGTGAGGTCAGATTTTAGACCAAAAGTGGAAATATAGCCCTCTCGTTCATGCGCCATGCATCCAGCCATAATTATAGGAACAGTTCGTTCATTGTGAACGTGGCTATGGGGCAGATACCACGTTCCACAGAACGTATTTCTAGTTTGTATGTATATTTTGAAATTACAACAAAATCTTCTTTTTTCAACTTTATAAGTTCAATAATGAACAGTTTTAATTTTTTACAATGTTTGTAGAACTTATAGTATCATATTAAGTCTTCGTTTTAGTTAGTCTGTTGTTGCCTGTCACCACAGTAATCTTGAAAGGTTTTCACAGAAACCTCTGAGGAATTACAGGCTGATGCAGGTAAACCTGCTGAGTGGCTGTTAAAATGTGTGTGTTTGTGTGTGTGTAATTTCATCCTGTTTCACATTACATACATACCTGGTCTTTCAGTTGGTAGTCAAGAGAAGGGAGAAGTGTGGAATGAGTGAATTTTGTGTTGTTAGGTGTCAACACTGCAACTGTATGACTTGCCTGGCTGTGATGTCACAATGCTCTCACAATGTGTCAGTCTCAAGTCGCTGGTTATCAACAACTGTGGTGTTGTCGCTGTTGATAGTATTGCATCTCTGCCTCACCTGCAGTATGTCGACATCAAGGTAATTAATTGTCATTGCATTTATGCCTCACCTGCAGTATGTCGACATCAAGGTAATTAATTGTCATTGCATTTATGCCTCAGATGCAGTATGTCGACATCAAGGTAATTAATTGTCACTGCATCTCTTGCCTCACCTGCAGTATGTCGACATCAAGGTAATTAATTGTCATTGCATTTATGCCTCGCCTGCAGTATGTCGACATCAAGGTAATTAATTGTCATTGCATTTATGCCTCAGATGCACTTTAGCTGATTTGGTCTGCCTTGCTGGAGAAAGCCATTGACAATGCTGTGAAAGACAATCACAATTGTCTGCAGGCATGTGTGTCAGCCAGCAGTGGAAGTTTTGAACATGTAATGTGACAATTTGTATAACAGACACTAATTGTTATATTTAATTAAATGTCATTTAATGTGACTTGTGTTTTTCAATGAAAAATTCATGAATTTCGTCACAAACTGAATTGAATTCTTAACATTTGAGGGGTCTCGCCGATAAAAATGATACATTTCACACAAATATTCAGATAAATGGACCAAAATTGGCATAGACATAGGAATATGTTTGGGCAATAAGCAAGGTAATTTTCAGTTACATAGGTTCACCAGAAGAGACAACACCGCAAAAAGTTTTAGGGGAGGGGCTACTTTTTTTACTCACACTGTAGAGGTTTTAAACTGTTCAGCATATTACGTAATTTTATTGCAAATGTATACTTTTCAGGTTGAATTACTCTGCATATTTTTTTCTGAATCAACATTTCTGCTCTATGAAGTTATAAACTTGTTGATAAATGGCGGGTCGGAATACAGTCAGTGTTTTCGGGGAAGGTACAAGTTTGAGAATGAGAAGCAAAAGGCAGACAACTGGTGACTGTTGTGCTGTGATGGAAGTGGTTTGAAGCAGACAAGTGGGATATTTTCATACTCTGCAGGATGATGTGACATTCTGAGTTGACCCAAAAGATGCACAGAATCAGTATAAATGGCAGAGAAGGCCAATCAGGGGTATAATGGGATACTTCAGGTCAAGCTAAAATGTTCATTAAAAGGGTTGTATGTTTGTGTGCATGTGTGTGTGTGTATCTATGTTTCTATGGACCCTCGTGGTCTGATACAAATAAAATGAATGAATGAATATCATGGTTTTTTACAGGCTGACAGCTAAGCTTGATTATTAATGTTGATGTTATTTCATCTGATATTTGAGCTGTGACACAAGTCACTGTTCGCTGATGTTGCAGCGTAATTGAACGATACATTCATTCTGTGCATCTAAAGTGGTAAAGCAGGTGTGTAGTTTGACTGATATTTTATCAATATTATTTGTGCAGAAAAACAAGATAGAGATGCTGAACATGACTGGAGCTAAACAGCTGGTCTATCTTGATGTGTCAAATAACCAGCTGACGAATATTCACGGCCTGGCCGGCTGTAGTAATCTTCGGCATCTTGACTTATCTCACAACAAAATCACGCGAGTCGGTAAGAACTGCTGTAGCTAGCTTCTGCTGCTGCATGTTTTACTTGCAATTTTACATGTATGTGTGCGTTAAGTCATTTTATTGGATTGCCTGAGTGCATTTTGTTAGGATCAGGAGGTAATCAGTTGAATGGTAATATTTTCACTGTCTAATGTATGTCACTAGGCTACCTGTGTATGATATGTACATTAATGAAACAGCTTAATACATTTTATAAGCATAATATTAAATAAAGCATATTTACAATATGTACAAAATGTGCACTGATAACAACAACAAAATACGCCTGTCACAGCATGAACACGCGTCAAACTTTCAGTCCTCAGACTAGCGACAACCTGGACACACTTAGCAATCATTGTCAACCAACGTGTCGCAATGGCTCACGAAAAATGTCTTTCCATCACAAAGCTCCAACTCGGAAACGAATCAGCATACGAGGTGACGATACATCAGCATAGCACATGCTTTCTTGTGGAACTCATTAGACAACCCACACCCCGTCTCGTCATTAAAACATTGCCTGCTTGTTAAAACCAGACTACAAAACACACCGGCATTTATTATAGCACTTGCTATGTTAAGTTTCAGTTAGCACGCTACAATATATTGACTTGAACATAACCTCGATCAAGTCACAAACAAAATTTGCACTGACATTAAATCTCAAATTTCAACCTCAGTAAACACTGATATGCCAGAATAACAATAATACTCACAGCTCGAGTTCTGGTTTATCGTTGACAATCAACACTGAATGCAACCATTCATAACTGGCGTCTGTCAGACTACTGTACGACGTTAACAATGTGTCGTTATTCAAACATCACAACGACCGTCTGACGACCACGCTAGCATTCAGCACAATGCCTATTTCATCTCAGCTGCTGACTATATAGGCCTGCAGACCCTTCTAGAATGTACTTAGCGACTGTCTCGCCCACGAGTCCACTAGTGTCGTGCCCTCGTGACTAACACGTGACTGTCTAAAATGTGTGTATCTGGCTGCCTGACCTGGCTGCCTGACCTGGAAACTGCACAGCATTTTAATACACCGCACGCGTCAATACACTGCTACACTCAGTATTCTGTCCACTAAATGAACTGTACTGGCTGCAATCAAAATAAAATTTATTTACACACATATATTACATTATCGTTGTGACAATTTTGTGTCATTTTTTTATTGTTTGACTAATTTGGAATACAGTGTCTAGCAATTACTTTCCTTCAGCGGTATAATACTGTTGGTTCGATGTCATCCAACCTAACACATGCCATATATCAAGCCACACTCACTGTATCTTCCAACTGAACATAGGAGGACTGTCATCAGTCAAATGCAGCATCATCAGCTCCATAGCAAAGCAATGGTTGAACCACATTGTGGAGTAATGTCTGCTGACCAGACTTGCTGATGACAGCCTTCTGCATTCTCTTTATGATGATGCAGTTAGCAGGCTGAGAGACTTGTTGAATAAAGCATGTGCAAAATGTAGTGAAATGGATCAATCTGAAGCCCTGCTCTAGCAGTCTTATAGGTTTACTTTAAGACCTTCGTAGGAGGGATTGTCCTAACCTTTGGAAAGCATGGAAAACAGGCCACTTAGACAGAAACTGAAAAAAAACAGAGCATGGTGCTAGTGGACTTTTTACCATAGAATTAATGAATAAATCAGTTGTTATAGTTTTGCCAGTTCTTGTCAGGAGTGGCAGACATGTTGACATCTCCATTATGTTGTGGTAACATTATTGATATTGGCCACACATTGTGTATGGCTGTAGGTGGTCTGGAGTCGCTGTCCTCATTGCACACATTGATCTTAACACACAACCAGCTCATAACGACCAAGTTGTTATCGGAAGCACCTTCAGTACAAGTTCTTAATGTATCACACAACCATCTTCCAATACTGGACGGTGTCAGTCGGCTTCCACTGCTGCAGTCTCTTGATGCCTGTGACAACAACCTTCTTTCTGTTAGTATGCATTTTCTATAGTTACTGCTATCAGACACACTCAGCACTGCCTCGGCTCAGACATAAGAAATCAGTTACAGCACCAGCTGTTATGATTAGATGCCTACAGCTTACACTGTTTACTAACGCAACAAAGTAATTAACCGAAATGACTGGTTTCTTTAATAATAAATTGTTACATGCCGATTATAGCTGTGCGGCATGCAGTGAAGCACATGTAGTTAACTTATTTGTTGCACGATGTAAGATGATGTATTTATAGCAGTTATCATGATTGTTGTCAGCATAGTCACACTGACCGTCATTTTGTGTTGCATATTGAGAAGAATTAAAACAAGACAGACTCGAAGTCAAAAAGTTTCTGTGTCATTAAAAAAATTAACAGTTTATATAATTAGTTGTAATTTATATAGTTATGGTTATCATTATAATCGTCATCATTGTCGTTGTCATTATTGTTAGTGTTTGTTGTGCAGGTGCCAGAGCTTTCAAATCAAGTCTTATTGTCTGATCTTCTGCTCGATGACAACAGTATTATGTCTTTGTCTAGTCTGCAGAACTCATGGCTTCCTTCAGTTCTTTACCTCTCAGTTGCACATAACAGGTTTGCTGTCACTTATGAATTTTTGAGAGCATTGGACTATTGATCGTCTCATCCTTTTGTTTGAATGGCAGCATATGTGAGAATTGTGTTAATTTTCATTTGAAATTTAGTTGCAGAGCTGGTTTATTGTACTGAGTTTGTGATCATACTGTGCCACGCTGATAATGCTTCAAGCTGTTTTGCGTAATATGTGGCTATGGACATTTTTGTACATTTTGTAGCCTCAAAAATGCCATTGTGGTTGATGTTGCATTAAAGTGTTGTGTGCTGTAGTCTGTCATCGGTGGATGATCTGCAGTGCTTTATATGCCTTCAGTCACTTGATCTCCGCAGCAATCAGATTACTGGTATGTTGCCATTTTACAAATTGACTAATTGTCAGTCAAAGCATAAGCCTTTCAGTGTCCCAACAGTACTGCCAATGATATGGCATTAGGCCGGCATCAGATCAACGCAGTGTTTTGGGTGTTAAAACATCCCAGAAATAAAAGTGTAAAAGTACATGTAATCACGAAGAATCTCGTGAGCAACTACACTGTAACATTCAGAAACAACCCCGTTTGCTTCAATTTTTAGATTTCGTTTGACAGAAATATGATGACATTTGCAGCCAGCAGACAGACACATTCCATGGCTGTTAAGTACACAAAAAATGCGTTTGCAGCTAGGGCTGAGCTACAAACGCAATCACATACCATCGGTGTATTTAGAGCCCAGGGAACGTGTGTGGTGGCTGCAAGTGTCATTCTCCCCTTGGGGGTAGCTAACAGTGCTTCCCAAATGCCTTAGCTGGATTTGAGTGGCCACTTTGCAGTGGGGGAAAGAGAGGGGAAAAAGAAAAGAACAAAAGGGACGGATTGATAAGAGAAAAAACACCCCAAAATAAATTTCTGATTACAGCTTTGCTTCAGATCACCAGTCACTCAGATTTTGAAAGGATTAGTGTATAAGGAAGGCATCTGTCATTGTCTGTATTATGCTGTTGTCTGTTGCTGTTGTTTCATGACTGTTGTAAGAGACTCATATAGTGGCTTTATCATGACATTTCTTGCATTTCAGATGTGTCAGCATTGTCCACATGTGCCAGTCTGGAGTGTTTGCATCTAGAACACAATCCAGTAGTGGAAGATCCACATTACAGGTCAGTCTTGATGCACTCCGCCAGATGTAAGACCGTTGTCGTAACTGTGGATATTTGTTTCCTGTGACTGAGACATGTGGCTATTGTCACAGGTCAAGTGTATAAGTATGCTGCTGGTGAATTCATATTATCATATAATTTGGATTCACATTACGTTTTTCTTTTGTTGCAAAAATCGAGAAGTAGAGTTGCTCTGGAGTGCACACCACATTTCGTTTTTTGTGTGTTTTTATGTCTTTTTTGTTTGTATTGAGCTTGATTGTGAGTAGTAGTGCAGTCAGTTGCATGGAAAGACTCATTGCAAAAATGACCTATTGTATGTTGAATTTGCTGTACTGACTCACTCGGGCAGCTGAAGACAGCGTACAGCCATGTAGATCGTTGTGTGATGCAGGCAGCTGCTGACAAGTAAACTGAACAGTCTAAAATCACTTGACGGTGCTTCAGTCGACCAAGCAGATTCTACAGATCAGACTTCAAAGGATATTACGTGGAGACGCATTTGCCAAAGTCAGATAAAGTTGACACAGAGTTTACGCTCAGCGTACCTCAGCGATATCAAGTTAGTTCATTTGTTATTTTGTAAGCATCGGATTTACTGCTGGCATCTGTAATATAATTACTTATTTTTAGGTACAGCTGAACTTTGCTAACGATATTTGCACTTTCTGTGGCAGCTTCGGACTACAGATAATCAGTCAGCATAATGTTACTCATAACAGTGTAGTATCTTCAGACATATTATTTATGGTTTAGTTTATTTATAATGCCAGTGTAAAAAATTATTTGAAATGTGTACATGACTAATATTAAGCACCTGATGCTGATGCATTTTGCTTATGAAAATATGATGTGTATGTGAAAATATAAGACACCATAACTAAGCTTGCAAAATGCAGGTTAGATTGTCCAGTTTTGTTATGTATTTAAATCTTTGCCATACATCACATATTGCCTGTGTAGGTCGCTGGAAGTTAGCGGTGCTGTTGACGCTCTGTGTCAGCGACATATCAGGTATTTCGAGGAAAGTTTTCGGCTGGCCATTGAGCATCGTCTGGTCCATGAAAATGATGGCAAGTCTCCACCTCAAATACCAGTGACGCCTAAAGCACTCGTTCTTGAGTCGTCTCGTACTTCTGAATCTGCCATTAGCACGAACGCTGGTGAGACAAGTGAAGCATACAAGCAGCATAAGTCAGAAGTTGCTGATGCTCGGAGCAAGTTTGAGCAGGTGCTCCGGGCCAGCAGGCAGGCTGCTGCTGCTGCTGCTGTTGGGCCTGCATCTCTTCACACACACAGTGATAAGAAACTGTCGGCAACGAATGATGCTGCTGCTGCTCTGTGCTGTCAAAAACCGGAGAATCGATTAATATCTTCATTAATGTATAATCAGTTAGTATGCATGTTGTTTACTAAACCTCACTCTGTTACTTTTATGCATAGTGGTGCTTGATACAGTTTGTAATGATGGAATATTATGCATGTAGAAATTTTACTTTCTCTATTTTAGTTACCAAAAAATGATGAACAGTGACAATATCTCGTCGATATTTTGCGGACAAATGCTTGTCTAATTGACTTGCAGATGTGTGCCGTATAATGGTTTGTGGGTGGTTGATAGTTTATTACAGCAAGGATGGTGACTTAGTAAGATGCCTGCCCAGTGCCAACCCAGGCTGTTGTTACCATACATAATGTAACAACCCACACATCAGGCCTTATTGTGTCAGTTGTCGTATTGCTGTATAATGGTCACTTTGCTGTAAGCAGTTATTGCACTCACAGAAAGATTACGTACCGTGTTCCAATTACAGGCATGCTGGAGGAGGCGATTGTATTGCAGTTGGAAACACACTGCATAGAACACAGAACTATAACAGCATAGCTTCAGTACAAAGCAGGCAGTATTGTTCAGCTGATCTGAAGCGTCTGAACTCGGCTGCTACCATCATTCAGGTTTGTATTAATAGCCAGCATATGCTGTTTAAACTGTGCACTTGCTTACTCATTAAATGAGGTAAAGGATGGGCATGCCCAATGGTGAGCTTAGGTGGGGTGCTCATCTCCCTTGAGTGAGCCTTTAGCCCTTAGGTGGATAAACCACAAAGTCTGTGTACACATGCCCAGTGTGTTATCAGACTACAGTCACCTTCCCAACCTCAGAGCATCACTGCCCTTTGACCACATCACTGCCCTTTGACCAGTACCAAGTTATACTACTTGATGACAGTGTTACACAGGTGTAAGTAGCTTGCCTAATGCCACTGTGCAGTGGTGCCGAGGCAGGTCTCGAATCCGTGACCTATAAATTGCAAGTTTTATGCCGTACTGATAGTGCCACCATGCCGCCTTATTTCTCGTTGGTAGTTCAAAACTTAATTATTACCAGGTTTACAACAAGCCAGACTCGATAAAATATGCTGAAAAAAGAAAGTCAGAGCAAAGTAGAACCAAAATAAAATAAGTGCAAACAGGTGTATAATTTCCGATTACGTTTGAAAATTGCTGTAGCAAGAGTCTATCAGATTTCTTTGATTTCATCCATTAGCTAATCTGTGCAGCACTGAATACACCAAATGAGCTGGTTATTTGGTCAATCAGAAAAGGAAAACTTTTAACTTTGTGATATTTTAATGTATGTGCAGTATGCATATTACGTGAAGGTTTTATTACTAGAAGCACAGATGAACCAGTTGATGATATCAATAGTGCTGTTGATTGTGTTAATGAGCAGTGTGCATGGCGAGGTCACAATCTGCGTCGACAGCTTGAGTATGCACTCAAGTTTGTCCAGTTTCCAGGCGACGTTGATCTTTCTCTTCCAGACTTTGATGTTGATGCACTGCTCAGCAAGGCATGTTTATTTCATTTATCTGTTTTGTATTTGTTCATAGTTATGTCGAGTTGCATCGTCAGTACCAGTGCAGTCAGTTGCCTTGAAAGACTTGTCTGTCTCTGAAATGGTCTGTTATGTGTGAAATGGAATGCCAGACTCTCCTTACTCACTGTGCAGACTCCATAAGTATTGCAAGGATTTTAAACTGGCTTCCTATCCAGTGCCATTGTGATCATTATAATTGTGTTTTGCTGCTGTTCACAGCCCGCGACTTGTGTGAACTTGCTGGTAAATTGAAATTATGTGTATTTTGTGCAGGCGGAACAGATTGGTGATTGGACATTGCCAGAAACACCACGATATGTCCAAGCGTAGGTTTTCATTGTTGTTGTGTTACTCGTCTGTCAGTCAGATCGTGAACATTGACTGTTTACATGCTAGGTTATCTTATACATTTATGGTTCACTGCCAGTGTCGTGACTGTGAATTTGCAGAATGTACTGGTAACTGTGCAGGCCGTCGTCATCATCACCATCGTTGTCATTGTCGTAGTTGTAATTGTTAACACTTTGTTTAGAAGACATGATGAACTGATGATGCTTTTCCATAACGTAACTCTAAACTCTGAACTACCATTTTCTGGCTTTTTTATCATGCCACACAGGCATAACAACAGTGCAACTGTTGATCATCATCGTCATCGTCATAACGAAAACTTATAAGGCGCCCCTTACAGGGGCTCAGCGGCGCCGTGCAATCCAATGTCAATAATTACACAAAAAAATCTAACAGAAAAGTGCTAAAAACTAATAAAAAGTTACGACTATAAAAGACTGAAGAAGTGAGTCTTGAGTTTCTTGCAGAAGCTGGTACGAGATGAAATCAGTTTAATGTCAGATGGTAATGCATTCCAGGCACGTAGCCCCCGGTGATGGAAAATGCTTTGTCAGTTACATGAAGCTGGGTACGCGAGACGACGAAGTTGCCGCGCACACTGTACCGAAGCCGGGTGTCGTCACAGCGCCGAACAAGTTCTGATAGATATTGTGGAGCAGTACCGTGATTGATGTCGAACATTAAAGTACACAGATATTGCTGGTTACTGTACTATACATTACTTACCAACATTTCAAAGGGGAATGCCCTTGAAGTGTTAACTGCTAGTTTGGCCTCGTACTTATTTATTTTTTGGCAGAATACATGAAATTTATTTGATAGCAGCACTTTTGACATGCTTGCCTTTTCAATGTTCATTTTGCAGTGTGCGGAGCTCAGACAGTCTACGGGCAGAGCGTGTTAACACAGTGACTCGTGTTACATCATACAGTGCTGGAACAGAGCACACTGCAACAACAGACCACAATGCCTATGATCTGGATCATCATCGGCAGGCATGGAACAATTTTACATCTGATGCATCAACATTTCCGACTGGAAAACCACCACTTCCACCGCTGTCACGTGGATCTAATGTTTCCGACACTTCTCAGCAGCAGATGCTTAGCAAGAAAGAGGAAGACTTGTCAGAAGAATGGTTGGTTGATGTTGCACGCTGTAATTGATGGTATTAAACTGAAACTAAATTTTAATGCTACTTATAATTAATGTTCAGCTTAGTTGTTAGTTTGACTTGGCATTAGCAGCAGATCAAGCTGCAACCTTCAATCCAGTTGCCAGCATCATTTTAAACAAACTTCAATAACTTCCTGTTCGTCTTTGATCATATGTTTATTTACTACATATTTTGCTTGCTCCTATTTATTACACAACAATGATACAGCCGGAGATTGAACATGCAACATCTTGGTCATTAATCTGACACTTTGTCCATTACCCCACCATGCTGCATCATCATTCATTGTTATTGTATGCTGTAGGAATTGTAATGCAACTCGCCTGCAAATTGATAAACTTGGCATCCGTGTTTCAGTAAAAGGCTGATGCCGCTGTTATTGCCTTACACGTATTAACTGCTGATTATCAGTTACAATAACAATGCGATTTGTTGAATAATGCATGTTATCTTGGCACTGTGAATGGTGTTTGCAGGGGTTTCAAAGACACCAGAACAGTTGAGCTGTTGCTACAGAGAGCACACAAACTTGAACATAACTCTGCACAGAAGAAAAAGTTCAGTCAGTTGGGTCAGTAGTTTCATGTTGTGTTGCAGTTGTTTTACTTGATGGAATGTGGACCAGACAGAATTATCATTAATGCTTATAATGCTTATATGGCAGTTGTGCAGTTAATGGAGCAGGTGTTATAATGATATTGTGATCTGTTTATTTTACTTGGTTCTATGTCATTTCAGATCCTAAGCAGCGGTTAGCAATGTTTCGTAAACTCGAGGAAATGTCCAAAGTTCGCCCCATTGCTCTTCAGCCGAAACAACGACCAGCTCGTCTTGATTATTTCAGAGGTAAGAAATTGTCAGACCATGACACGATGCTGATTTTATTTGGTTACTACTATTTTTTTGTGGGTGATGATCACGTGATTGACATTGACAGTTGCACTGCGTGAGATGCGGTGAAGGTGATGTCATCGTTGACATGTGAGATTAAAAGAAAAAATTATAAAAAATCGTATGTTTTACTGGACCTGACAGAAATCAAACATTATATGTGTGTGTGTGTGTTTTGTTAATACATGCAGTGATGTTTTGGTTTTGATGTTTTTACACTACATATTCACTATATAATGTAATAATGATTATGATGCATATAATTCAAAGAATTAGCAAGGAAGCCTGAATGAATATGATCAGTAATTACAGAAGTATTTGTCTACTGTGAATTTAATGTGAACCGTGGAGAATTTGGTGATATATTTTATGTTGGGGATCACTTACTGATCTCAGGGTGTGGCGTCCCTGCCCCATAAATGTCAGCCTCCCTCCCCTCCGCTAGACAACATCCGATTATGGTGATTGTCTGGAGGTTAAGAGGGAATATTGTCGG
>Ga0049105_1000770_pt1 | contig 12390 bp, 8 predicted proteins | sample WorMetvaBAHAMAS1_FD_61260 | JGI IMG/M metagenome (GOLD analysis project Ga0049105, IMG submission 61260) | Worm MetaG Olavius vacuus BAHAMAS.1 | ecosystem: Host-associated > Annelida > Digestive system > Unclassified | place: Germany: Marburg | collected 2013-04-09 | reverse complement strand
GCTCATTGGAAAGCGCGTAGTGGACTTCCTATTAGCGTTAATTGAACTTTTTTCGCTAGGTGTTACGGCTGAGGCGCTACGAGCGATTATCGGTTCAAAATCGGCGATTTTGGTCCAACGGGAGCCGATTGACCTAAAATTTCAGGTAGAAGGGGTCGTCCCCCACCAACAATTCTTCTTGTCAGAAAACTAGGCTAAATGATCTTTCGTATGATATAAAAATCTGGACCGATCTTCCTTTCATTTTGTCAGGGATCACGCGTTTGACAGACAGACAGAGAGACAGACGGACGGACGGACGGACAGAATTCTCATCGCTAGACCGCGTCTGCATTTCATGCAGCGCGGTAAAAACGTTACATCAAATCCTGCAGTCATCATCATTAATAAGGTCAGTTTATTTTCTAGATGAAAATAATAATCTCTGTAAGTCTAAGCAAGACGAAAACTGACGTGTTCATTGTAATTGTTATGAGGTGTTTTCGTTGCAATGGCTATTAATATTTATATGCTATTTACGTGGCGTTTTCGTATTTATAAAAAAAGTTGGGGAAATAACGAAAACGTTAAAGAACGTAAGGACGTGCCAAAAATAAAGGAGTAAAAACGTTTTTGTAAATCTCTGCCTGAGACAGTGGGACATGGTTTAATTGCCTGTTCTGTGCAGTGCCAGCCTCCGTGTGGTGCTGGGATACGTCTACGCAGAGTGCACTGTGTGGCCGAAGACGGTGACATTTTGCCCGCCGATGAGTGTGACAGGAGCACGGCACCTCACGACATTGAGAAATGCTTCGCTCCAAAGTGTCCCGCACCAACGTGGACAGTTGGAGCCTGGAGCGAGGTAGAGAGTCGCGGTGTAACTCATTGGAGCATGAAGTAAATCGCATTAGATAGTTATGTCACTACGCTAAATCTTTCATAATTTCTTTTAGTTTAAGTTGTTACACATTTGTATTTTGTAGCTTACATAGGCCTAAAACTGGAGGTAGGTAAAGAATTACGGAATTAATGATTGATGTATGCGAGGTGTATTCGCGTCATAACTCATAAAATCTGCAAGGGTACTTACCCGCCGACTTATACCGTACCCCGACCTCTTTGGTTGATGCCCCTGTGCAAGAATGTAATTACTATTTGAAACAAACAAAATTTTTCTAACTAGGCCTAGCCTATACAGATCACGCTGTGTTGTGTTGTTGATAAATATTCAACGTATGTCGCCGACGATCTTTACTGCGTTGTTAGTGTTCTGCGGACTGCAAGACGGGTCATCAGATGCGCACGGTCGCCTGTCGAACGTATTCCGGTCAGTTCAGCACAGCCTGCTCCGCTGAAACCAGACCGCCACACATTCGCGAATGTCAGGGTCTATGCGTCAACGGCTCCAGCGCAAACAAAAGCGGTATGTACTACATGTAAAGGTAAAAGGTAAAGGTAAACGTGGATTTGTATAGCGCCTTGTCGTGATCACACATATATAAGGCGCTCAGGTATGGCACGCGTTCTCAAGAGATCTCACAGTTTTACCCACATAAGTACATAGACAAGTTAGTAAAAGCATTTCTATCGTGATCGTCTACAATCATTTGCAACTCCAGACAGACAGTTTGTCTTGACACCTAAGGAACGTATTGTCTTATCTTCATGCATGTTTGTTGTGCAAGTCTGAAGAAAGTATCAATAGCCCCATAAATTGTACTCGGGAGACAAATTTCACCTAAAAATTATCAGAAAATGCTGTTAATTAGTGTAATTGAAATGTATGCATTTTATTACTCATCGTCGTCGTCATCATGATCATCATTATGTGCAATTGTATTGTGCAATTATAACATAATCATCATAGATTATAAATGGTGGGTATGGACTTCAAAGAAAATAATTGTTTCTTGTAGAATGCACAGATATCAACAAAGCTGCATACTGTCGTCTCGTTCTGAAGTTCAAATTCTGCAGTCGACCTTACTTCCGGCGAATCTGCTGTCAAAGTTGTTCTAATGCTGGTCTTTGAACGTGAGTGATGAGCCGTGAATGACTGCAGAGTTACACTAGCTAACCAGAGGCATCGCATTTGTGGCTGGGATGTGAATTCAGGTATTTAACACAGGTTCAAAAGCCGACAATTAGCCCGCTTAATCTGCCACATGAAGGTTTTTGTGCCATTCGCGACGTCATCGTGTTTGTCCAGGTCGTGAAAAACTGATGTCGCTAGTATGACATTTTTGTAATTTTGTAGTTTGTCCTCTGTATTATTATTATTAATGTATTTATTTCCATCGTTACTTACAGCTCTATGTGCAGAATTAAATTCTGTATGTAATGTTATGAAATATCTTTACTGCAAACAAAATTTATATTGACATTCATTAAGTTTTGTCATTGTCATTAGAGAAGTACTAATTCCTGTAATATAATCGAATGATAACACGATACACGGTGCATTGACAGTGACAGTGCATTCTAAGTTCAAGCGTTTTCATTTACAATAAACAGCGCAATAACTGAACTAAATACGGTACTAGAAGTAGAGAAACAACACGCAACATTGCTGCTTACAACAGTTCCATTCACAGAAAAATAGGTCTATACCTTTATATTTTGTAACGATCAATTATTATTGATTTATTTGGAGCAATATAAGTTGCCGACGGACTACTACAAAAAACCTAAAAACCTCAAAAGTCCAAATTTTAGGGTTTTTAGGTTTTTTTAGCAAAACGTTTACAAATCCAGATTTTAGCCTCACAGTCACAGCAAAAATTGTTGCCTTTCAATCTAATTAGTTGTGTTTATAGCTAAGTGTCATCTGCACATGACTGTAAATGATGTGGCAGAGGAAAGGGTGTATCGATCAAGCCACTTTTTGCACGGTTTTGAATATAGTTTTTAACTTTTATATCTCAGGAAACGAATGCTCACTGACGCACACAGTAAGCATGTGTTGTGTAGCATATACCCATATGCTCAGCTGTATATCCGACTGATTCTAATCTTGCTAGATACTGATTTATAATTACTAAATTTGCAGCTGAAATTCTGATGTCTTAAGCTACATCAGTGGTAGACTGTGTGGTGATGAAAGCGACATTGCTTACATGTAAAATTTATTACTGTGACAATATGTCAATAGACGTAGCCAGAATATTTGCCAAATTTGCTGGCTATTCTTGCCCTTGGGGTGCAAAAAATAGCAGTAACAGCATTATTTATATTTCTGTTTATATTAGCCTTTTCATTAGTCAGAGTTGTGTAATGTGACATGCAGCATGATCAGCTGTTCTGCTTCTTAGACTATGCCAACAGCTGCCAACATAACTGTCAAATGTTGCCTTTGACCCGACCTACCTCTGTAGTTCAGTCAGTATAGAATTCGCCTGTTGATTAGTTTGCTGACAGTTTGTATATTTAACTAACGGTCTGGCAATGAGAGATGTCTGCTCATGCTGTTATATTCAGCCAACGAGTTAACCATGATAAAAGGTGCTGGGAAAATTATTTTTGCTAGCGATATAAGCTCAACGAAATGAATGTCGTCAGGTGTTTCATGCAACATGAACAACTGCTACATCTGTCAATCTGAAATGATGACACTTGCAGAGACCCTTGACAACGTTTAAACTTTGAAACATCGTAATGTTGATATTGCACTTGACATCCGAAACATTTTATATAGCGTAGCTTTTACTGTATATTTATGAACGTGTGTTGTCTGTCGACCGTATTAGGATTCCACAATGGCAAGTTGCAACTGACAGAAGCATTAAGTCACTATTTTGTATTTTAGGCGAATTTTTCTACAGGTACTTATTATTAACATTATATTCATTATCAGTTCTCTGCGAAGTACACTCTCAATTTCTCAAAATTGTAGTCTAGCTGTCACACATGTGACAAATAACTGGGCTACTTTTATATTGTTAATAACTTGTACAATTTATGCAGATTTCAATAATTCTTAACATCTGAAATAAATTGTGAAGTAGCAAGTGATACTATAAATACCACACGAGATGTTGATGCAGTTAGACAGAAGACTGATTTTAACACCAACATATGGAAATGCAATGCGCAAGTCTACAGAACAGTGCTTCAGTGGCAAATTGCGATATACAGGGTGAGCCAAAACTTGGCATGTTTTAAGTTTGTAACTCCTTTAATTCGAGGTGTTCTTTTAGTAAAAGCTGCAGTGCTGGGTCAGGTAGGTCCAGACAATAAAAGAGGCGCCATATTGACTGACAATTAAGACTAGCAATGATGATTAGGACATGCGACAGACATGCTGATTCCGTCTCCACACAGAGGTTTCGCATTGATTGTAAATTTTGAGGTAAAACGTATACAATAATTGTCATACTGAACATTGTTATTTTTAGTGTAGTAGTTAGTAGTTACTCTGAATTTGTGCAAAAATATTTAAATGTGGCGACCTTCAAAATACGTCTTATTCCAGTTGAAAAATTAAAACACATTTTCAACTGCGTAACGACCTTGTCATCATGAGTTACAAAGTCTTAAAACAGCACGGTGTTTTGGCCACCCCTGTATATAGTGTACATAAAAACTGTTGGTAATGTTCAAGTTCTGTATGAACAATGTAGCACTGCTGTCAGATACGGCATTTGTACCGGTGCTTATTATGAAGATTTTCCTGAAAGTCATTATCAGGGTACAGGAAGCCGAATTCTGATAAGTTTTTTTTGTAATCATGTATGTGGTTTGTAGCTAATTGCTGTAAATTTAATACGCTAGTTATTTCCGGTTCTCCATCACTTGATTACATCACTTCAATGCACACCACAAAATCTCTGTGCTGACAGAATTAAACAGGTCTGTTTGTTACATTATACTGATTAAATGCATGATTTAATCACTCGCGTACTGTGCTATGAAATTGATGTTGTACATGTGTTGAATGTTTCGAACGCTGACTTAGTAATAGCAACATGGATGTAGCAGTAGCACTTTGTATCGCAGTGTGTGTGCATGCGTATTGTTTACATCATTAACACTTTAGTTTTTTTCCTCAGGTACACCACTGCCATTTTTGACTTTGTACTATACTGTTTTTCAAATAAAAAACATTTATACCTGATGAAACGTGTTATCAGAGTGTAGAAAATTTTCAGATTCAGTTACTAGAGCCTAGCTACTAATAGTATGACCGTTATAAACATGTCTGTCATAAGCTGTCAAACTCTAAGATTCCTAGATGCAAGTAACGCACGTAGCTCAACCTGAGGGCCTGATACAAATATGACCGTGACAATGATAAGATGATTATTATTACAAGTGACAACAATGGCATATGCAGCAGAAATTCCAGCAGACATTCCTCAGATAATAGTCAATTTATTGTATTCACAATCTGATCACAATGAAGCAACATCTTACATGTACAGGTTTAGAAGTATAATTATACGATGTTTTGCAACCGTTTGATACACAGACTGCACTGTCATCACCCAGTTTGGACGGCGCAATACTGCATACTGAAAAATCTGCATAAGTCACTAGTGCAAAGCAATATGCCTACTGGAGATGAAATAGCCATGGCCATGTGCTATACAGCATTACAAGCTTGTGAAGTGTGTAAGTAGTATGATCAGCCAGCAGTACACTCAGAGAAGTTAGCTTCAGAAAGAGAACAATTTCTACCCAACAGGTATTGTACAAAATTATATGTCGAATGCTATACAATGAAAACAGAACCATACTTCATCCACAATTAATGAAAAATATTTCCTATGAGTAATATATTCCTTAAAAAATGAAATAATTGATTACAAGATCAGTGATTTAGACTCTATATAGAGTAGCCATGACACTACTTTACACGCAAAGTGAAAGCTAAGGCAGTAGGCACATGTTTTGATGCTGCCTGTCACTTATGTGAGTCATCTGAGACTTTTTCTAACGAAATCAGACACTTCAAAAATTTCGATTTTGAGAGTCAATATGCTAATTAATGGCACAAGGCTTAATGGGTTAACAAGTGGCTAAAACAACGTTAGGTAATCTAAACAAAAATATCATCTTGCATCATTTTGATGCAAACAGTATTCATAATTACAGATAACTGTGCACAATGGAAGCTAGTAACTTCATAAATGATCAACGAACTAATGAAACAAACCTATGCACATAGTGTTAATAGTCCATCATCATTTCCTTATAGCACTAATTAATGCAAAACGGCCTAAAACGATGACCAAATCATTTTTGCTAACTTTTGGTGCTTCTGTCATGCAAACAAGACAGGTGACCAAAATATGCTCTATGCTACAGAAAGCTATAACTTAACACAGCTTCAAATGGGAGAGTTTACAATGTGAAAAGTCTTCTACTCTATTATATACTACAATAGTAGCAAAAGAACATTTTTGATAAGTGCTACTAAATTTACAGCACACTATACATCTGCCAACCGAGCCATTTTATACCAAAAAATATATCGTCAGTGAAACCAACATGAACAAAAATGATCACCCGAGAACAACAACAGTTTGCTGTCGGCTAATGAATCTGACGTTGCAATACCAAAATACACGTGGGCTAAACAAGCGACATTTACTGTTAACCAGGATGTTCAATATCTCCTACCAGAAGCTCTACACAACAGCAAATTATCTCGGGCCATCACGGGACACAAATACAGGTTATTCTTCACCAGTTCCTGTCTGGCCTATAGAACAGTGTGTGACTGAACCTGGCTATGCCGTAAGTGTGACGGCAACAATGCAGATAGAACTACACACTGTTATAGCAACATTACCCTGTATACACAGCATACGCACAGATCACGCAGAAACCGTAACACAAGCAACATACATCTAAATGACTATATTGCTTCACGTTCAAAGAATATATTTTTTTTCAAATATTATTACTTCAAAAGTAGTACCCAGGTATACTGCTGCTGTGTATGCACATACCACTAACTAGTGGGATATATGCACAGGAAATAAAATATCTCACTGCTTAACACTAGAACTTATGCTAAAACTCTAAAAATAACCGATCTGCTCAGTGTAAAAATTGCCTGCATCTGAAATAACGTACAACAAACTACAAGTACCAAAAATGTGCAGAAATGAGATAAACACAGAATGCACATGTTCAGGAAATCAACCTCTTATGTTTTAAGATTGCTATATTATGTAATTACACTTCCGTTATGTAATCAATAATACTGGTTTCATAGTGTCGAAACTACAAAGGGTTTCAACACAATTCTTCATCATCAAAACCCATATGACAAATGCACATGCATTTTGACATGTATGAATATATACCGAAGTTATCACACCAAATGAAAACCGGCCAACATTGAGCAAATGCTGTATGCGCAAAGTATGTTGTAAGCAGTATGAACAGAAAGGCCCCAGATGTGCTTATTATACAGCGATGTGCATATCATAATGCATTTACTGTCCAAATCAAACTGAAACGTCTCGAGTGAATCGGCAACAACTGGCAGTTTATTAATCCACTTAAAACTTCAACAATTAGAAGGCACATGTTGAACAATCTTTGCCAGAAATTAACGACGTGTACACTTCAGTACATTTCTCACGACATACGCCTATACACAAGGCACACCAAGATCCAGAAACACTGGTCGCAATAACAGTTTGCTAAACTAAGTTTATCATTTATCATCTTCGTAAACATCTCCGACAAGTGTCAATCATGGTCAAAGGCACTTTGCAGTGACGCAGAATATCAACGAGTGAAAACAAAAGTTCCTGTGTTCCACAATAATATGATGTTAATAAAGGCACTTGAGAACATCAACAGCCTGGCAGGTTGGTTGGTGTTAATGGAAATTTAAATAGAGACAATTTACATCATGCCTATGTGGTAAAGATAATAAAAAGTAACAACTAACAAACAATCTAACAGCATCGAAATACAAGAGAAAAAACTACCAAACACATCTCGATCAATGTGGCCTTTGTGGAGATAACCTCCTCAACTTGCAAGGAGTCTCCTTGGATGGGCCTTGGCTACAGTACTGACAAAGCACACCTTTAACAACCGAGATAAGCACCAAAGCACCCAAACAATAAAGCCAAACTAACTCCAGTTTAGTCAACTATTACAAGATTTAACCAGGAAACGGATTTAACCAGGAAACGGACTGGTCTAACAAAAACCCCCTAGTCCTAGGTCTTGCAAAGCATTACCTATCTGGTAGTGTTGGGTAACATGATATTCAGACTAATTCTGAATCCATAACTAGAGGCATAAACAAGAATTAAAGGCAAGACGAACAACTTGTTTGCAACTGTATCTGGAAGTACTCTTATGGCCTCCAATATTATTCATAATGCAATTATACAAATGCTGTATGAAATATAAGGCTGTGTACATGCTACATGCTTTACAGAATATCATTGGATATAGAGTGATGAAGGATCTTGGAAGAAGCTATAAACTAAAGCATGAGTAGACCAAATTACATCAACTATTAGTCTTACGTGCAACATAAGGCTCCTTTATGCAACAATTAATTTTAAAAAACAAGAACGAGAAAGCATGTCTCCAGTCAAGCTTGCACTAAGCAACAGTCACAACATAACTCAACAATGCTCTTCGCATTCACACTGAATCAAGGCTTCTGAGCAAAATTACAACAAAACTTAGTAGCATCTATTGTCTCGGACTTACAAACAGGAAACAAGATACGAAATGAATATTGCTTAACAACGGTTATGGCACTAAAACGCTGCAATATTATAAAAAACACCTATCTGCTCCCACACCTAGCGTAAAACGAACAAAACTTTTTCATTAATAGTAACCTAATAATAAAACACATCCACCAAAAGATCTCCACATACACCTGGTACAGTGTATCTTTGCCAATTAGAATATTTATTGCTCATATTACGATCAGTCAAGTATTCAGCCACTGCAGCTAAAAACGAAAAAAAATTCTACATTCAAAACTAACGCCCAAGGCAGTGCAAGATGTCTCATGGGTTACAACGCACTGCAACAGACGAGCAAAATACAAAACAATGGCCGTTACGGCACAGCGGAAGAACTGCTGATCAATACAATTAAACAAATTAACAATTAAAGTAAATAAAAAACATCGTTGTAGTAAACAGCGGGCATTTCCAAGACCACACAGTGACGAGACATTAGAAATTAATAATTATTCATGGTCTCTTCACTACAGTCATGACTGAATCAGTGAGTCAGCGACTAGCACTTGTCACCAAAAAGGCTGCGGCTCGTACGTCAGAATGTACGGTATCAAACCTTTAAAAAAGACGTTACTCAGCCAAATCACCCAGTTACAGTGCTTGACATGTTATCATATTCAGCACCTCTACTCAGTCCAGCTGATCGTAGCCAGTCATTACGGTAATCCGTCTACAGTGAAACAGTTTAAAGACGTCCTATCACTGCCTCATGGCCACGACTTTGCCTCAAGCGCCGTATCTGCCGACAGCGTCGCCGCCAGCGACATGGGTGGATGCATGTCCGGACAAAGCACAGCAATCTGGAACGCCATGCAGCTGGCGGTCGGCGTGTGTTTAGCGATGACGACTGGCTGTTGTTCAGTGACACATGTGATGCAGCAACAGATGGCTCTGTCCCGTATGTCGCTGCCCTCTGTGACCACGTTGCTCTAAACTGAGAACTATGTGGCTGTCGTCGCCGACAGCGGCAGTCCCACCAGCTGCAGTCCCACCAGCCAACGCGGCGAGATTTCGTTGGTAATGGTGGTGCCGAATGCTGAGGTTCAATTCGGCATATGGAGACTGGAGCAGGCACAACGGCATCAATTGAAGGGTAACAATAGTCATGTGAAGTCAAAGGATCAACAGCACGAGGTGATGATGGCATTGTAAGTCGGACGTATGACCCAGCTGGATTTGTGTCGTAGCTGTCCGAGCTTGGTGGGTTTACTGCCCCAAATCCACTATCAGCCAGTTTCTTCCCAATGGTAGCATGTCTGCCTCCGAAAAGACCTACATCTGGAGGCTGTTTTTGTTTCTTGTTGCTCTTAGTAGCCGGTAACTCTGTTGCCGGCGGTACAGCTTCCTCGGTGAAGTAGACATAATTAAATGTGGTGCCTGATGTTCCGGTATCTGGTGAAGTGTGGCTTAACAACGGTGCAAGATGTGGAACGACCACATTAGATGACACTACAGCTGTGGCAGTGGGCTGCTGTAGACTGAACAGTGTTGACTGGGTGTTGTGATTCATAGTTACTGTACGAGGAGCACGTGGAGGTACCGGTGGTGATGCTGCAGATGACTGGGTCCGATGGATGAGTCTAGACTGCAATGCAGGTGGTCGTGGCGGTGCAGCGCTGAAAGACTGAGAACCAGTAGGCCTTGAACGACTCAATGCTGGCCTCGGCGGCACCTGCGGCTGTTTCGGCGGTAACTCTGGTAAAACTTGTTGCAGCTCTGAAAGACTTATCTCTAAACATTCTTTTACAGCAGACGTTGATTCTGAGTTTTCGGGAGAATCTGTGCAGGATGCAACACTGACATCTCCGACTGCCAGTTCTGTGTCGCAATCTGATGCTGGCTTCTCAACTTGTGCCACTACTGTCAGTGTCTGCAATTCACAACATTCATGCACTACACATCATCTTCACTGCCTATCACATTCAGAGACATTCAGACACACACTGAACCAAACACAATGTATGTGTTGCGCGTTCCGTTTAAACTGCATGCCATTAATATACTGGTTTACTAGTTTATCTGTTAGCCACTTCACATTACTTCTGTCAAATACTTTATACAACAAGACATGTCACGGGTGACGGGATAAGCAAGAAAATATCGAACAGTCACTCCTACCCTTTCTTAAAGCATGACCATACCATTTCGACCTAAACTGCAGCAAGTAATTCTATCATATAGCATCTGTCACAGTTACAGTTCCAAATATGACTAACACCTTCAACGCCAACCTAACTTTGACTGCTAGGCTTGGATGCTGTTGATGGCCGATTTGGTCATTAATTATAGAATGTGTTAACATGTACCTGGCAAGTTATAGTGTTAAGAAATAAGTCTACAGGTGTGGAAACAATGGTAAGTAGATTTTACTATTAAAATTATTAAAATATCCTACCTTTGCATCATGCATTTCCTCGGGAACCCGAGCTTCCGTATGGCATGCCAGCAACGTTTCTAAAACATCATAGTAACCAAGTACATTAATCTGACTTGTTAATGTGTACTCCGTACTGACATCAATGTGAACTTAACAACATGTTGCAACCTATACACGGCCAAAACTTGACCTCACATAAAATCAACATTAGTAGTCCATGTCACAGATAAATGAGAGTCTGAACAGAATTTTAACAGAAGATGAACTTTCTGCATGCTGAATAACCCCATAGATATTAGGCCTAGCTGTGAAGCACATATGCATATTGCATGTACTCATGAATTTTGTTTCAATCTTAAAACTGTTTACGACAATTGTTCTACAACAAAGTACAAGTTAATGTTCTAAAGCATTGTGTTAACACCAGATAACTACGTGACATGTTTCTAAGTTAACAACATGCTATGATAGCAAACTATGCTGCCTATTTGAATCATGATTATAGTTAAAAAAATACTGTTTCTTTCAGTCTTAGCCTATGTTACAGTAAGCCCAGCAGATTCCTAAATACTGTGCCATGGTAGATTTTGTGCCTATGCCACTTAACAAACCTAGAGTGCTTAGGCACACTTGATAAGAGTGTTGACACACAGTGCTGGTCTGTGTGCTACAGCTAACAGAGTTCAAGTGCCACTCAGTTCATGTGCTCGATGCTCGACATTACCCAGATGCAACACTCATCTTTTACGTTAACTATTTCCTTAACAGGCTTTCATAATATGATTTTCATAATATGGTATGCTTTCTATAATATAAACACTATGCACTACACTGTATGTTAACATGGGCTATCAGAGCCAGTGGCTTAACACAGTGCGGTGTGCTGAACATGAAGGATACTAGGATGGCCTGGGTTCAACTCCTGTGTGTCAAATATATCAGGATCAATGGCATAAATTCTCTGAGATAATGTCTCAAATAGTTGAAATGGTTTGGCAGTGACCACTACCACCTCTACTCACTATGAGGTCTACAAAGCTGTCTAAAACATATCTAGCTGTTGAATAGCATAGACTACTGATGTATCATATACATCATGGCATTACCTTAAGTATCCTAATCCAGTTTCAACATGCACTGTGAGGCATAAAAAACTGCACCATTTTGTTTTTGCAATAACTTTATCATATCTTTCTTTATTTGAATACATATTGGTACACATATACCGTGATAAATTTGGAACAAACTGACATCAAAATCATCAATCTCATTTGAAGGGTGTCTTTATACTGCTTTGTG
>Ga0049105_1000769_pt1 | contig 12396 bp, 7 predicted proteins | sample WorMetvaBAHAMAS1_FD_61260 | JGI IMG/M metagenome (GOLD analysis project Ga0049105, IMG submission 61260) | Worm MetaG Olavius vacuus BAHAMAS.1 | ecosystem: Host-associated > Annelida > Digestive system > Unclassified | place: Germany: Marburg | collected 2013-04-09 | reverse complement strand
AACAAATTAACAAATAAAACATAAAAAGCAATTAAACCCGGCAAAAAGTACTGCCTACAGCCCTACACATGTAAATTAGGCTAGCACTGTTGCTAAAAAGCGTACTTTAGAAAAAAAATTCTGATGATTGGGGGGGCATGGCCCCGTGCCCCCCCCTTTGGATCCGCCACTGCTGCTGGTCCAGCTGATTCCACATATTAATTGTTCTATTAGAGAAAAAAATACTTACAGCAATCCGCGTGTACACCGAAATTTAACTAGTTTCCAAGTATGTCCTCTCGTTCCTCTTATGTTGTTATCTAAAGTGAAGAGCTCGTTCAGCTTAAGCCTCAACAACCCACTACACATCTTAAAAACCTCAATAAGATCCTGCCTGTTCCTTCTCTCTTCAAGTGTTCATAGCTTCAATCAACAGTCTAATCTTTCTTCGTATGTCTTTGCTTCCATGTTATTAATCGTTTTTGTAAACCTCTTCGGAACCTTCTCGATCATTTCCTTGTCTTTTATATAATGTGGATTCTAAGCACTTAAACTGTATAATACTCAGCGACAACATCTGTGTCTGGTGTATCTATTACAGATGCGTTAAGTTTACTTTGTATCAACGTAAATACTGCAGCTGTCGCGCGATTGTACAGTCTCCTTTTCAAACATCAGAACACCCTCACTGAGCCCGCGCACAAGTATATCGGAGGTTACATTAAAAATTCGCTCAGACAATTCATTTATTTCTCCCTAAATTTTTGAAAGATGTGAAAAAGTCCCAAACAGATGCAGCATTTGACGTAGTTCGGTTCCCTTGTCTCTGAAAAATTGGGCCTACGATTTCGACCCCCTGAAAAACATGGTTCACTCTCTCAGTCATTACCAACAAAATTCATAATTATATTTATGTTTTTATGTTTGTATAGCATACCTGTATTTTTAGTATTTTAACATGTGTTGTATTAATATTTAGCATAATTGTGTATTCTAATTTTTTTCTGCTTTATATATCCAGCTGCTCTTGTGACAGCAGTACGCAGTAGACGAATGATTGTTATAGCGTATGCGACAGCTAGCGAATCTGCGGAATAGAAACAATCCCCAATGCGCAACACCGTGAAGAATACGAACTTAGCCCTGACATGTAAACGCTTTGTATAATAATGTGTTTGCGTCAGTAGGCGGTTTATAAAATGTTTCAACTAAGTGCGAAGTAACATCAACAGTGATAACTTGTATTGATGACTAGCAGACAGATTCCATGCGGCGCCAGATGCAAATGTTGCATAACATAACAATGTGTAGTGCTGTAACGATACATCACAGGTTCACAGAATGCACAACAGATACAAGAGACTTCTGGCAATGAAAACACACCTTCGTTCCAGTGAACACCATCCACAGAAAGGGTCGTTGGCCGCTCGACACTCGTCACAGCTGGTAAACCGGTCACACTCAGACACGGGCAACTTGCTGACCTGTAACAGCGCGTTCAATGATTTTACTGACAATACAATACCACTGCAGGGTGCTATACATACACGCACAACCTTTGGCCTAAATAATGAACATTACTACAAGCACCACTGTATCCAGAAAGATCTTCAAAGAAAGCTTTAGTGATTGCTAGCGCGGTATTTTACAGGTCTACAGATGCTGAACTAACAGTCTGTAAGAATTGTAAGCAACACAATACTAATCGTCATGGAAGCTTGGGCGGCAATGTCTCGAGGGAGTCTTTCCAAGTAGTCACGGTAACTCTGGTTTATAACGACGTTCTATGCCGTCAATACGACCCAGCGCCAGAATTCTTCTAAGCAAATTCGTAAAAAAATCTGTGCACTGCACTGGTATATTGTATCAGCTCAGTGACATTAATGAGCCAAGGTCACTGAGGTTCACTAAGCTCGAGGTCCAGTCACATCAAAAGACATGTGAAAAAATATGCTGTCGTGAGTATGAGTAGGCTTCTAGTAACAGGCTTACGTGATGAAACTCGTATGTGCCAATTAGCTCGTTGCCTAACTAATGCACAGCCCCTTCCGGCACACCGCCCTGCCGCAGACAACAACTCCTTGATTGGCTGCACAAGCCACAACTTGACAGCTGATTGGTCGCTAGCCAGTACACATTTCGTTGACATCCAGTATGCATTTCGCTGCGCGTTTGAGTGCGTTCTTTTACTGAACCAGATTTATTTGACCACAATGTACCACCTCGACAATACAACTCCGATTTATCTGATCAATCTGCCCTGGAAATTATGGTTAGGATTAGGGTTAGACTTAAAGTTGCACTATTTTAGCATTTTTCACGGAGAATAAAGAAAACGAGCACCTTTCCTTCCGCGAATTTCACGGAAGGTAACATCGCGAAAAAGATCGTAAACCAGTCGATCAACAACAAAACGATTTATTTATTCTATGAGTGCGTGTGAATAAATTAGGCAACTAGCTAATGAAGCCGGCTGAAATTCAATACAAATAGTACAAGAGTGACGACTGCTGTAGTATATATAGATGTCTGAGCAATGCGCTAACCTTGTTAGTCGTCATCACATAGAGATGGCTGTGGTTGGCGCTGAAAAGCAGATCACTGTTCACTGGAGAATTCTCCACGATGCTAATATCTTCGTACTGATATGAACTGCCGTCGTCGTGTAGGGCAACCTACAGTATCAACGCCTATTAATAGTGTCGTACAACAAATTACTACACTAGATTGATCGCACATAGCTGAAACAGGCAATATATACACTGTGTGGCATAAAAACTGCACCACTTTATTTTTGCAGTAACTTTTTAAAACGTTTTGCAGTGAAATAATTATTGGCACATATAAACTTCGATAAATTGGGAATAAAACGACATCGAAATCGTCCATCTCTCTTGAAGCATCTTCACAGTGCTACTGCTTTGTGAAACCAACTCCACGTTAGCTTGAACGTTACCACTGCTGTCTTGCAATATCACGTGAAGTATGAAAACATGGACACTATGCGTGCAACACCCAGAGTGCAACAGTAAAATATTACGTGACTCCTTCACCATCACATTTTGCATTTGTAAGCACCAAATTTTACAATCAATACATCCAATGACGTCGTTTCGCGCAAGGATGTGCCTTTTGGGGGTCCCGAAAACAAAATTTTACATTTCGACCCCATTTTCCCCCAAAACGCAAATTTTTGGCCAATTTTTGACGGGACAAAATTTCGCGTCAAAAAGGCCTTAACAATGGCGATGCTCACCTGTAAACTACACTTAATCGTCATCGTAGACCCATGAAAGTTGTATAGTGAATAGGCAAATCGGGGTCGGGGAATTCAAATATGAGGTTACCGGCGACCCCCTAATTACAGGTCGTGAAGGGGTCACGTGACCTACTTTTCAAAATTTTGTGACCCCCGTTATCTCGGGAACGGTAGAAGCTAAAAACGTCAAATTTGGCACGCAAATTGATCAAAAGAGACACTAACGAATCAATTGCAAAATTAGGTCAATGAGGGTCGGGCGGGTGTCACCTGACCTACTTTCGGAATTTTATGACCACTTCATATCTCGGGAACGGTTGAAGTTAGAAAATTGAAATTTGGTAAAATGCCAATACTCGTGACGATAAATAGGTCAAATCGAAACCGGAAGTATAATTCCAGTATGGCGGATGTCCATTTTCTCAAATCAGAAGTAGTAATAACTCAGCCGTGGATTGAGCTATCTTATCGAAATCTGGTGTGGAAATAGATTTGGACATTGCTAAACGAGTGTTGCCACTAAAACCGAAGCCGGGGGTAAATTTCCAACTCCGTAGCCGCAATTTTGAAAAACTGAAAATTAGATATAACGTCATTACTTTGCCGGGAGTGAAATTTGCATAAAATTTGGTAAGCAGATGCTAAATCATGTATATAAACAGCAAATATTATTGGTTAAAAAACTTATCAGTTTACAACGTTTTAAGGACAGCAAATATCACAAAAGATGATATTACTTCGCAGCACAGTGACATTTAGGCGATGTGCTGCATAAATAAATCTTTTGTGATATTTGCTGTTTTAGATCTGCGAGTTGGCGGATGTCGTCCTTAAAAGGCGTTGTAAATTGCTAAGTTTTTTTTACAATAATTGTATTAATAAACGCAATACACGCGCCAGCGTTATTGTCTGTGATTCTGCGTAGATTGTGATGTCTGACAACAGACATAAACGTGGTTTATGTCTGTCGAAGTTTATACGCAACGCTCGAATCAACAAGAAACAGAAGTTTGATAGCGAACTTCTTAATCTGACTAATGAACATCATCTGCAGGCCTACACTGTTTTCTTTCGGCATTCACCATGATCGATGTCTTGTTGCTTGTTTCTGTGTGTAATAAACAGCCAAATAACAAATCAATCAATCGAGCATGCCGGTTATTCATTATCGTAACCGTAACCGATGAGTTTTTCGATACTTTTTTGATGTGTCCGTTCGAAGTGCCGAGAAAGGCGACCGTCTGGTCGTCGATGGCCGTCAGTGCTACCGCGGTCAGCCGAGCGGCAGGGAAGATCATCAGAGGACTGGATTCCAGCGGGATCGTTCCAACGAGCGGTGCGTTCTGCTCGACTTCACCACAGTAGCTTGAGTTGATCTCGATGCCCTGAACACGACACCGCGGCGTAATACTATCACGTGGCTACAGGCTTCTGTCTGTGCAGTGCCTCGTCGCTTGTGCACAGCGTTGACCAGAATCACTCTTCTCGTTCGCAGACTGATAGACATCTCAGCGTTCCGTGAAAGCCGTACATCAATGGCAGTTTCGTTGACAAAACTTTACTTTGCTATGAAAAAAACGGTGAAACAAAAGACGCTAAAACTTCTGCGTAGACAGCAGTCGACGGCGAACCGTCGATCTGTATGTCGCTACCGTTTTCGACCGTATTTTTGGATAATGTTTTCAGTGACCTTGACCTGTGAATCCAAGACCTCGAAAACCTAAATAGTTCGTGGTCCAACTGTACGAAAAATTTGTGTAAATTTTCTGGTTGAAATCCCTTCATTTGTTCAGGAGCTGTCGAGTTCACAAGGTCTATATGTCCACCGTTGGCTGACCTTTGACCCCGTTCGATATCCTTCAACAACGCGTTGATGACATTACCACAGAGAAGGCGTCATAAAACCTAGTTTACTGATCGGTAATTTCTTCCAGACACTCAGCTTAGCCGAAGCACTGTTGTGCAGCGCCGCATAGTTCTGTGAACTTGTCTATACTTAAGTAGTGCGTCCAGTGTCAGCACGAGATACTCGTAACAAAACGTAACGTTCGTAGTCGACAGGCTTTTTACGCAAATTGACTTTTATCTTCCATTTTATCTTCCACAAAAGGCTTCGTTTTTAGCGGAGAGGGAGTACAGACGCTAAAACTGCAACTTGTGGTGTCTGACTATTACAACTTGCCGACGTTAAGACATTTCAGGAAACATAGCTTTGAAAAGGCTCAAGGAAAGGCGTAAAACCGACATAAAACGATACAACGGCAAAGAAATTGAATTACTGGATCGTTAAATTAAGCTTACACGGCTCGTCGCATCAACGTCGCTGGCGACAGGTACACAAACCAGACGGCAGTAAAAGTCGATTGACAGAGTTTTATGCGCCACCGTGTATGTGTGTGATGGTGCAGTCAATATAGCGGTTCAAGTGGTGAATAAATCACATCGCAAAGGATTTCATACGACAACATTATCTCACTTCATGGCAGCTGGCAAACACTCTTTCTCGAGCGTGCAAACGTTATGTCTGATAACATGAACAGCCTAGCACACACATCTAACGTGACGCGTTTAAGTACACAAAGAAACCGTTTATATAGCGCTGAGGTCAAATGCGATGAATGAATTTCCGTGGACATTCAAGTCCCACGACCGCAGTCCGCAGCACGGCGAGGCAATTCATGAAAAAAGCATACGAGTTAATGACCTTATCTTCCACAGGCGAGCAGAGATGGACGGAAATACGATGTTATGATTATTCTGCTTGATCGAGGAGTGGAACGATGTGGTAAATCTATGATGATATATTAACTTCTTTGCCAATAATATTCTCCCGAAAACTGCTAGAAATTCGCCCCTTATGATAAACCTGTCAAGAGAATGTGTTGAATTATTAATAGGCCTAACTCTGCTGCAGGTAGTCGCATTTTGCTGACAACTGGCACGTGGATGCATTGTGAGAACGCGGTAGGCTGTTGCATTATGGGCCTCGAACGACTGGCGCGACGTGGGGCGGCCTCAAGTTGCAATGCATCGCAACTACGTCCGCCAACAACAGAGGCTTATGTTTTCGGGTCTGCTGTCCGGCCGTCCGTTAACACTTATTCCTGCTGATGCGATATCTCTTTACGCAGTGGATGCATTTGAATGAAACTTGGCACAAGTAGGCATCATGTGACTGGCCATTGCTGATAAGTTTTTTTTTCAAAATCAGAGGTCAAAGGTCAAGGTCATAGCGAGACCAAATGAACTTCTGCAGCGGAGTCTTACACTTGAACGCTGTGGCGTCGATGCTGACCTGTTATCTATTATTATAATCATTACACAATCGTATTCAGGCGAAACCTCAGCAGCCATAACGTGCCAAATCGACAGAGCAGCGGCCAGTCCATGACAATTATTTCCGCTACAGAGCAGCGAGCGACTGGAAATCGTCGTCGCGCGATTTCGCTGTTTGGTCAGCAACAAACAGACAGACATACAGACATACAGACAGACAGACACAGACGCGCAGGAGGCAGACAAGCAGGCAGGCGATTATCTGTAGTGATGGCGTGATGACTGTGATTATATGTTGTAACACGTAGACACGGCGCACGAGTCACTAATAACCAGCTTGTCGACGGCCTTTGTTGTCGGTCGGTCACTTGGCGGAATCACGGTACGACGTATAATGTTTGCCGTCGACGTCGAGTTTACGATGATTGACGACAGCCATACGGCGCGAGTCACACGCTACCCAGACCAACTCAGCGACGCCGTTCTTCAGCGATCGCAGTGTGTGTAAGCTGGTGATATGTTGGACTTCATGAGCGCGTCAGTAATGCTCAAGTATTACAGCTCGTCGACGTATGTACTGGCCTCATAAAACACCCTTGCACATGACGCCTTGCTCTCTCTGTGGACACGCTCGTCAGCTAAATCACGACACGTTAGCTGATAATACACGCACTCCATCTTGCTGCAACATGCTACCAGATTCATTGCGTCTCGTGGACAATTATACGCACTTTACGTGTAAAGTAAAGTAAACAGCTGAATTTATATAGCGCTTTATATACAAGCTCCTTATCTCTAAAGCGCTCAGATATGAGCCCGTGGAGCCCGTGTGTAACAAGGGGATCACACAGCCACCCACATACGCACCTCACCTGCCTTTACTCCCCAGCCGCAAGGCGTCACCGCTCTTTGGCTGGTACTATTGCGCCTACCCACGGCCACGAAGGGATGGTCAGGCTGAGTTGACCTGGGTGGCTGGTCACATACCAAGATAAATGTCTCTCACCGGGAATTAAACCCGGATACGGTCACCTACCTCAGTACTAACCGGGCCCGACGTTGATTAACTTCGTTGATCGAAGCCAACGCACTAACCACTACGCCAGACCAGCAGGTGTCTATTAAATGCACTTTTGTTTGTCTGAATCTGCGAAAGCTTCCAGGCAGACCACGATTGTTCACATGAATTGCACAACTTGTACAAGATACTGGCGCATCCGCACATTTTTGCTGGATGTTTCGCGCCTCGGACACTTCCCACCCGGCTATCACTATTTAAACGTTAAAAACTTGTCGGAGGGGGATAAGTCCAGGGGCGAATGTCCTACATCGTAGTTGGTGACGTCTGACTAAAGACGAATAAAACAGACAATAGAGCACCTGCAGGTTGCACCTGCTGACGTTCACGGTTCACGACGCTTTATCTATCAAATAATAATCTCCGATGATGCTCGTACTATAAACACAACTGATACAAGAGTCAAGCAGTAGCTTTTTCACTGGGGTGGGGTATGAAAAGGACAGCTGTGTCCCAGAAGGTCCTAAAAATAGGCAGCTGAGTTTTTTTGTGAATGTGAACATGCGATTGAAATAAGACAAGCAAGTTTGTGTCGCAACCAAAGCGAAAGTGATGCGAGCAGCCTGTACACAATGTAAACCGTTAACATATTGTACTAACCAGAGAGACACAGAGTCGGTTGTTGAACTGCAGTCCGACGTACTTCTGTTCTCCGGCGAAACATCGACGAACGTTCGCTGTGAACTGCCGCCGCACCTCTGAGATTCTGTAGACACAGACAGCGGACGACACGTTTCTGTCGTCGTCGTCGTCGTCGTCCAGTCGACTGTGTCGATTCTGAAAGACTGCCGCAAGCAGTGCGTCATTGCTGCCGCTCAGCGACGTGGACGGACCGTCAAGTAGTGCCGCCGCGACCACCACGTTGAAGTCTACCTCGGACGACTGACATCGTATCGGCATCTCGACGTACGAGTAAAAGTTGCGGTCATTCTGGCATATCTAAACCGACAGACAGTGAACGAGTCCTTTATGATACGCTTCATCTTCTGCTCGTTTCAATATGTTTTGTGTCTCAGTGTCCATATCGTAGTCATTATATTCATCTGATGATGTGAAGCTTCTTAGGCTGCTCGGCGCTCGTCGAAGGTCTTGTATTTTGCAGCTGTACCATCTTTTACCAGACCTCACATCGCCGAGCGAACCACCGCCAAAAGTATATTAGAAGTTACGTTCTAGTTCTAGTTGAAAATGGCACTTAGATATGTCGCCCAACCTCCCCTAATTTTACAGGGTCCAAAACCCCAGTCGCCTTTGAATCGCTCATTTCGAAACGGAGCAACGTCTCTGAAATCTAAAAGAATTTTAGAAGCTTCAATGGTGTGTCTGTATCCTGCAGAATTTGGTGCAGTTCGGTCCCAACTCCGCGTGCCTAGGTAATTAGTTGAATCATCAATAACTCAGAAATGCGTAGCCCAACTTTGCTGAAAATTGGTCCACTGCTGCGTTACGGCCTCGTAATACAGGCAAGAACGACATGCGGGACGAGCGACTTCAAGTGGCAATGCAGCGCTAATTGCCACCTTTTATTGTTATTAACTGTTTTTAGCTTTGCATGCTTAACGATATGCTAACTGTAAACAGTTTTCACCGTTGCGACTGTATGCAACGCACGGTATTGTCAAGGCCTTTCTGTCCGTCCGTCTGTCTGTCAAACGCGTGGATTGTGACAAAATGAAAGAAATTAGCGCCAACATTCTTATACCACATGAAACAGCATTCATTCTAGTTTTTTTACAAAAAGAATATTTGGTGGGGGACGACCCCTTCTATCTGAAATTTTGGGTCACAATGAACCCGTTGGAGCGAAACGCCGATTTTCAATCGATATTCGCTCGTCCTCAGCCGTAACACCTAGCGAAAAAGTTCAATTAACAAGTCTATTACGCGCTTTCCAATGAGTCTAAAATGAACATGATGCGTTGCCCCTAAGTTCTCCAAAGGTGGCTCAAAAACGCAAAACGGCCGTATTCCGCGTAAAATTGCATTTGACTTGAAGAAAGTCTGCTACAGTGTTTCTTTGTGTAAATACTGTCCGCAACAAATTTGTAAGGCAGTCACTCGCCTATCTATCCATGCAAAAACGGTTCGCGGGGGACGACCCCTGCTACGTGAAAATTTGCCCGTAACTGACCCACCCCTTCTAAACGCCGATTTTCAATCAATTTTCGCTCATAACGCCTCAGCCGTAACACTTAGCGAAAAAAGTTCAATTATCACGAATAGGAAGTCCACTACGCGCTTTCCAATGAGCCTAACGTGAACAGCGTGCGTTGCCCCTAAGCCCCCAAAGAGGGGCTCAAAACGCAAAATGTCCAAAATGTAAACATTAATTTGCGATAACTTTGAAACGATACGAAATAGGATGTCAGTTAGTATTAATTACTAATAGGAACTCGCATACCGGCTTTCGATTGGTACCGGCATCGGTGACTTTGAATGACCTTGAACGGCGTAACAGCCCTCATTTTGCGGAATTCGATAGCTTTACAGGCCGACTACACAGTGGTTGAATATAGACCTATGATGTCTGGAAAAATATCGTCTTCCAGTTACATCGTCGGATACTGCGATGTTCGTTGTTCAACGCACCAACAGTACATTCGGTGATCGGAGTTTCGCTGTCGCTGGAGCCAGGATCTGGAACAGTCTCCCGCCCTCTCTATGCACTCAGCCGACTTGTCCACTGAACGGTTCAAACGGGCACTGAAGACGTTCTGTTTGTTTGAGACCGCGGCGCGACTGTGACTTTTTTGCATAAGGCGCGCCGGATATAAATTTTCGGACATACATACACACGTACATACATTTGGCCAAAACGACAGCAGTCGCATATCAGTAGCCAACTCACTTGTATGAGACGTGAAACTAAGTCGCCCGAGACGCTGGGCAGCAGTCCTGCGTTGGTCAGCTCAAACTTGTCTCGCTGGTTAGTAAGGAAGTAACTAAATCCCGAGGTCGAGAAGCCGGCCACGTAGTCGACACGGAATCTCTCAATGGCCTCGCTGCGAAGTCGCACCATCGTGCCGCCCGTCAAGCCATCCACGTGCGCCAATCTGACGTTGTGCAAAACGTTTACGTTTATTTGCGTGCGTCGCGCCGCGCAATACACTTCATCAGTAACAACAATTCACAAAGCATTCAATACTGTCCAGAGAATACACGTAGATAGATAGATAGATAGATACATTTATTTATACAGCGCCTATAAGTCGAAAGAGTCACTAGGCGCTTCAGTCGTACAGCGTACACAACGCGTACAACAATAATAGAGCTCGTCTCCCAAATGACAACATGTGTCCAGTGTGACGTTAAGCCCTACTAACTATAACAACAATTTAGCATGCACACAATGTCCGGCTAGAGCTGTATAGATTGACTCTAAAACTCGTTCACGCGTAGTCACTGGTGGATGATGATAACGTTACTTAACAAGAAGCATCTAATGCCCGTAAGTAAGAACATCAATACTTTACTTGACTATTATCGAGCTAAAATAAATAAAAATAAATCTTTCCTTTAATAACGGTTAAGTCACACGCTCAACCACAATGCATAGAAACAAGCTGCCACGCGGGACAGCAAATGCCATGGGCTATTTAAGTGAGCAAGCAAGTATTGTATTAAAACACACATGAAATACGGAATTGTCAACAGAAATAAGTAAGGTATGAAATACAGGCTATGGTCTGTACTTTATTGACGGAATGATGGCCAGGCTGAGTTGGCCTGAGTGTTTGATTTAGACTGCAGCGCCTAGTGACTTTTTGTTACGGTATGTCGTGTACAAATTCACTGCTTACTTACTGACTTACAGCGGCAATAAATCGAACCTGAACGCAGTGCGGCTGGTGTGGTCGACTGCTCGTAGACTGACGGCCGGCACTGCCTGTCTGACGGCCGTCGCCGCCGTGCCCGTGTACGTGGCGGCAACGTACAGTCCGTCGACAGGTCCCGGGCCGGGCCCGGGGCCGGGTGCCATGAACGCCACGGTCGACAGCCGAGGGTCGTTGGCAGCGACGAAGTAGTCGGTGTTACCTCGCGAGTCTGTCTGCACAGCGTCACTGATATCATCGATGTGACGTAGTTGACAGGTGCCCTGGAACACGCTGCCGCACGTCACTAGGCGACGTCCTGGCACGTCCACCGACAGAACCTTCACAGACGCGTTAAACGGCCGCTTAGACATTCAACAAGAAACAGCAACTTCCGTGATGCGATATTAGTGGATGGATTTTAATAAAACTTGCCACAAATATTCATCACGTGAGTGGACATCGGTGAGAAGGTTTTCAAACTCAGAGGTGAAGGGTTAAGGTCATGACCAAAGCAATTAACCCATAGTGGCGGATGCGTACATTTCGACTGTGTGACGTCACGGCTGACAACGTGCGGACGGGACAGACAGTTAAAGCGTAGTACGCACGTGTGTGATAACGAACAATTAAACACGACCTACTCACACAACCGTTTAACGATTGTTTAGAAGGTTTAACGTCGTTGCCCGTTGTTCAGTTGATAACGACAGTAAATTTGGTCCAATTTGCGGTACTCGGTGTGGGCCTTTATTGGCGGTCAGCGTGCAGGTGACGTAATTAAGGCCAACTCAGCCTTCCATCCCTCCGGGGTCGGTAAATGAGTACCAGCTTCGGCAGGGAAGGCAAAGGCAGGTATGGTTCATTCCGTTGCGGATGAACGCGGGGTGTGCAGGTAAAACTGTGAGATCCCTTGAGAACGCGTGCCATACCTGAGCGCCTTAGATGTGTGTTCACGACGAGGCGCTATACAAATCCACGTTTACCTTTAC
>Ga0049105_1000768_pt1 | contig 12402 bp, 11 predicted proteins | sample WorMetvaBAHAMAS1_FD_61260 | JGI IMG/M metagenome (GOLD analysis project Ga0049105, IMG submission 61260) | Worm MetaG Olavius vacuus BAHAMAS.1 | ecosystem: Host-associated > Annelida > Digestive system > Unclassified | place: Germany: Marburg | collected 2013-04-09 | reverse complement strand
TGACACTGTTGGTTTGGTCATATGACCGGTAAAAATCGTCGTCATTACCATTGTAAGGCACTGAATAGCCTATTATGTGCTGATGTGCCGTTAAGAAACTACTCACTCACTCACTCCACGTAATACGGGTAACTTTCGTATATGAAGGTCATCAGGTCAAGGTCAGGTCAGAGGAGCAAAAAAGGTCGAAAATCCGTATTCCAACAATGTAAAACTTCGAGTGGCCATAACTCCGGTTCTGCAAAACATGGAGCCATTGCGTGTAGCATGGGGTTTTCGGCAACAGCAGATCGATTTGTGTGACCGCCATCTTTGTCACGTGACCGGAAGTGACCACGCGTAACTAAATGCACGCATTATTAAATGCAGTAGATTAGAAGGCAGTCGTGTTATCTGTCGATGATGCTGCACATGTAGCATCACGCGGACGTGCACGTCACCAACAAGAAGTCGGAAACTGCTCTTGATCTCGCGGCGCAGTACGGACGTATTGACACCGTCGTGACACTTCTGTCTTCCGTCTCATCATCATCATCGTCAGCAGCAGCAGCAGCAGCAGCTTCACGAGGTCACGTGACAGCCAAGTCACCGCTGCATCTAGCAGCCAGTAACGGACACTGTAACGTCGTCGCCGAACTGCTGGCTGCCGGCTTTGATATCAACCGCGCGGTGCGTCAATCAGTGTCATCTGTTTAATCTTGACTTGCTAGTAAGTCTGTCCATCTGTGTTCTGTGGCAGCTGTGTGCAGTGCAGGCTGTCCCGTGTCCAGTTTCAGTTCCGGGTGACGGACATTTCTTTCGTTATGTAACCAAGCAGCCACCCAAGCCAACTCAGCCTTCCATCCCTCCGGGGTCGGTAAATGAATACCAGCTTTGGCTGGGAAGGCAAGGGCAGGTATCGTTCATTCCATTAGCGGATTATTGCGGGGTGTGCTCGTAAAACTGTGAGAGCCCTTGAGAACGCGCGCAATACCTGAGCACCTTAGAGGTGTGTTCATGACAAGACACTATACAAATCCACGTTTACCTTACCTCACCTTACCTTATTTAAGGTGGCCCGTAGCGGTGTGGTAATTTCGATTACGAACTGCTATATCCAGTTTACTTTACTTTACTTTACTAAGTGCAAGACTGCTCAACCACTACTGTACATGGTTTACAGCACTGGAAACCAAAAGCAGTTACGGTAGGAAGGAAGTGATGGGGAAAAAGAGGTAGGTTTTGAGGCGGTTTAGCATAAATGTGGCCCTGCTGTTTGGCAGATTATAAATTTACTGTTCAGTTAGTTTGCTGTTTGGGCCAAGTGGAATAGCCGTGGCTGTGTAAGCCTACATTTTGAACATATTTTGATTAAAATTAGGTGGCAAATTTACACAGCAAAAAGTGAAGTTTTACACTCGTTTAGGGCCAAATGTCATTGAGTTGGGAATATTGTAACTATTTTAATGAAGTCTACAAAAGAGTATTTTATTCAGGCTATGGTCTGGTTAAAGATCTTACTTGTTCAGCAGACTGAACTGAGCAGCATGCACATGTATAGTGATACAATGCTAGTTAAGTATGATATGTATTGTCCGTTGTTAGACTGTCAATGGCAGTGCATTGCACCAGGCAGCGTTGTATGGCCGACTTGATGTTGTGAAGCTGCTGATTGAACGAGGTAACAACGTTCTGCCATCTGATGTGTACACGTTACATGTATTTGAAGCAATAAAATGATCCTTGTTGAAAACAAGTGCACAGTGAAGTAGAAAAAGTCATAAGATGTGTAGTACAAGAAGGCCAACTCAGCCTTCCATCCCTTCGGGGTCGGGGAAGGCAAAGGCAGGTATGGTTCATTCCGGTAACGGATGAATGCGGGGTGTGCAGGTAAAAACTGTGAGATCCCTTGAGAACACGTGCCATACCTGAGCGCCTTAGAGGTGTGTTCATGACAAGGTGCTGTACAGATCTACGTTCACTTTACCTTACCTTACAAGAAGCCAGAGAGCTTTGAACAGAGTTTACAAAAACAGGTTGTGACTTGTTGCAAATAAATGATTGGTGTAGCTGATTATCATGGTAATACAGTGCACGTGAGAGATAAGGAGTAGCTGTCGGTTGACAGTGTCCTGATTTTTTAGTTAATTGTATGTAAATGTTATTGTGGCAGGTATTAACACGGATATAGTTGACTCGTCAAACAGGACAGCACTTGATACTGTTCGTGAACAGAAGACTTCCAAGGCTGCAGAAATAGCAAAGCTTATTGCCGGTAACTTCATTTGTCTCGTGAACTGTGAGATAACAATAATGACTGTAGTAATTGTAATATGTTGATTGAAGTTGAGAACCTGGTTAAAATTGTATCATTGTAAGTACAGATTGGATTGGATTGAGCAAGGTTCGCCTACAGTGTGTGCGGTGTTGAGTAGTGTGGCGCGACCACTGTTGATAACAGTGGTGTGTATGTGTATTATTTGAAAGGCATTGTGTCTGTATGTTTTAGATGCCCGGCTAGGACTGTGGGTTTCTAAGTTTGTAAGTACAGAGAGTTGATGAAGAAACTATTTGGTGTAATTTGGTTATTTTGTGATGGTAGTAACAGTGGCACGAACAAATAACGGGCTGACTCTCGAGTAGTGTACAGATACAGTTGGAGCTCGAAACTGAGTTATCAGAAATTTTCTACAGAAACTGTGGTCCTAGTTAGCAGTTAGCAGTGCGGTATTGTGTTGAAACAGATTCAGCGAGAAGATCTTTATCGTCGTCATCGCGGTTGCCATCCCAGTCTGCAGTGCCTGCTGGCAGTTCGTCACATTCCAACGATGCATTAATCCACTTTAGTAATCGTGATAGGTTTGTATGTTTTGTTTATTTCTTTTTCTGCATAAAGTACTGCTACCATTGCAGAATGTTTGTTTCGTTGCTTGTATTTCCGAGTGTCTTATATTTTTGCATTGTGTCTTACTACTGACTTTAGTTGTATCTGTTACTGTACATTTGGAGAAAGGTGGAGGTGTTTTGCATAAATGACGATCGTGTTGTTTATATTTCACATGTTCCGACGGTATTTGTGTATGTGTTTAGCATAGTGTAGTATGGTAGAGATATGCTATATGCTTGCAGCGTCAACAGTCACGACAGTGTATTTGAGTATGTCCAGCCCATTTCACGCAACATAGTTTGCTCTACTGAATCAGAAGAGGAGAGTATATACGACCGGCCGCCACCTGCCAGAGGTGTGCTTCAAAACGTTTTCTGCTGTTGATTATGTGGATCGTGATAGTCACAGTATCTCTAACTGACAACATTGCACCATTTGAAGATACCACTCTGATTAATTTTATCATCCTGCTCTATGTTCTTTTATTATGACATTTTCATTTTGATTAATAGGAGTGGTATTTTCAAACGGTATAATGTTGTCAATATCAGATAAATATTATTCATTGAACGAACGAACCCAAGAGATCAGCGAGTCAATGAAGTAAGTAAGTAAGAATATTTGTACATGGCACAAAAAAGCAACAGTCACTATGTTCCGCAGCCCTACACAAACCAAAGTGTCTTCAAAAGTCTCTTAAACTGTGCAAGTGAGATGTGAAATGAAATTACATATTCTAGGGGTGTGGCAAAATGCCCGTGAAATTTATTAGGCAGCTGGCTAATTCTGTAGCAGTACGACTGGCCGTTGAACATTTGACGATGATTCTTAACATTACATGATGTCTTCATGTTTTATGAGTTGCGTGTTAGTTGTATTTCTGCTTGTATTGTGAAGCAAGGTGCAGATTCCAAATTTTGTTACAGATTATCACAGAATTTCTGACAGTGAACAATTATTTAAGAAGTAGACATGTGGTAATATATCTACAATCAATCTTAAAAACGAGTTTGTAGCATTATATGTGTGCAAAAATGTCTGCATTGTCTGTATTCTGTAGCTGTTCCAGCATCCGTGAATTCAGTCTCGGCTCACGAAGAATTGCCATCAGTGAGTATTTGTTGTCAATAGTCATTCAGTGCTTAATGTGGCTGTTGGTTGTGTGTGTAGTTGAAGACATATGTTGGCTTTTGTGGTTTAAGAGTGTTCTGTCACATTGTAGGTCATACCAAAGAAACCACCTCGAAGAAGGCCGCCACAGTCTTCTGCCATGGTGAAAGTGGAAGGTGTAGACGTGAAGGAGACTTCTTCATCTAGTGATGTTCAGCCATCATCAGTTGGTGACAACACAATGACTGCTGTCAACACTAATAACAACGACGTCAGTAGCTCAGTGTTTGACACTCCGCCAGCTGTCGACAATGTTTCCATGCAGGGCGTCAACAACAATTACCATGACACCGCCGATACTGACTGTAAGTTATGTGCATCAGAGTTGAATGTATGTTGTCTTGAAGCAGGGATGCCGTCCTCATGAGCTGTCCTCGTACTCGAGAACAGATCAAGGACAAAACTTGTTGGCGTTGATCTTGGTCTTGGTTTCGGTATCATCTGGCCTCGGTCTTGGCCTCAAATATTGTGGTACAAGTACATGCAAGTTTTGTGACAATGGCTCTGTGCTGTCAGAACTGATACAGTGATACTCATTGCTACTGTTTGCTTCAACAATTTGTTTATTAGATTTGAGTTTGTTAGTACTAATCTACTTACCCACCTTTAATTTCATTTCTGGTTTAATAAGTGTACTGGACTCAGCTTGGTCTCAAGGATATCTGGCCTTGAAGTGATCTGGCCTTTACCTTGGCCTTGAAGTGGCCTTGTCTTTGACCTTTGCCTCTAATGTGCTGTCCTCAAATATGTGCCTGTCTTGAAGAATAAGGTACTTTATGGTACGTCATCATCATCATTTACCATCTTTATTGCTGAAGGTTGGAGACTGCTAAATTTTTTCACAATGGAATGTTTGTAGTCGGTGGTCTCCGATATTCCTCTTCTGACATCTGACTGCATCGACATCTTCTGTCGTCCGTCTTTGGACTCTTCACCCAAAGGGTGCTTGCTCATACTGGCGAGGGTTTCCCGAATGACATCACTTGCCATAACTTCGTCCTAAGTTTTCATAAGATTTTTGTAAGGGTTTTTCATAATCACGTGCTCATCCTAAGTTTTTCGTAAGTCAGACTTTTTCATAAGTTCTTCGTAAGTTCTTCATAAGATTTTTGAAAATTGGGCCCCTCTAGACGTCTTTGTGAGTAGCAAGTGATCATCCAGGACAGCAACGAGTGAGACGCAGCATTGCAAGAGATATTCAGGTGCCAAGCCGTGCAGACAAAAAGCATCGTTGACATTGATTGGCAGTGAAATAGGATATTGTTTGCTTCTGTAACATAACGTACAGGTTGTATGGTTTTATTTGTCCAGTTGACTAATGTGACATGTATTTCCAGCGACATCAACAAATCCTGCGCCATTAGCAGGTAACTCACGGCCAGCAGAGCTGAATTTGTCATCACGACATTCCATGCCAGTTGCGCCGTCAAGTCCGACAAGTTATGATCAACCTCCAACTCCAGAACATCCACCACCATCACCAACTACAGCTATGTTTGGCATACAACAGAAGATCAACCCAAGCCCAAAGGTACAGCCATCTGTTGTACTGATGTGGAAGATGTCAGCCATTTGTTCATTTACTGGCTTCATTACAGTTATTTGATCCTGGTTCTTGAAGCCAGCATTAGAACTGTCCTGCTAGTCAAGTGATGTCCAGTCTGTTCAATATTTGAAGCTTGATATGCTGTTATTGGTTTAGTTAGACCCGCCAGAAAATTGTGATTTTGCGCAGCACAACTTTTGTGCAATTTTGACATTAAACATGATTACACAGTTTTTGCAGTGGGGCACAATTTTTGCGCAACTTTGGTTACTTTTGTCAATTTTGAGATGGCTTTGATACGAACTTTAACTTCAGCTATACTGGACCTACAGCAGCATGTGTCGGCATGCATTGATGAGATGCACAACTAGATGCAGTCCAACCAACTTCAGCTGAACACCAACAAGTTGGAGCTGCTCTGGTGTGCCACTGCTCGCCAGCAGCATTAACTACCAGGATTGGGCCTGATACCATCATTCTGTCAACGGCTGTGCGAGATCTCGGTATTTATATCAACACTGATCTCAGCATGCAGACACATGTCCAGCGGTCTGTCACAGGTTGCTTTGCAGTCCTGCATCAACTGCACAGCATTCGTCGATTTGTTCCATCGTCTCTGTATCAGTCGCTGGTTGTTTCCCTTGTACTATCGCGGCTGGATTATGGTAACGTGACAGTGGCTGGCCTCCCAGCCTGCCTGCTTAACCGTCTCCAGTCTGTACTCAATCTGGCAGCTCGGTCCATCACTGGTCTTCGTTGCTCAGAGCATATTACAGATGCTTCAGAGCATATTACAGATGCTCTTGCCAGTTTTCACTCGGCTCCAAGCACCTGAGCGCATCATGTTCAAACTGGCGGTCATTGTCTACTGAGCTCTTCACAGCACTGTACCTCAGTACTTGTCAGATCGGCTGCAGCATGTCGCTGATCTGCTGACGAGACGTCGAGGCCGGCTGCGTTTGTCAACTTCCAGTCTTCTCGACGTCCTCCCATCGCGGCATGTTACTGTCAGCAATCGCTCTTTTGCTGCTGCTGGCCCACGACTCTGGAACAGTCTACCTGCCGACGTCCAGTCTGCCCCATCACTCGCAACATTTTGTCAGAAACTGAAAACGCATTTATTTCGGCAATCATACCAGACATTGTTCTGTAGCTGTGTCGCCATAGTGGTCCTTGAAGTTACTTATACTTAGGCCACTATAAGTAGTTTCTAATGTAATGTTTAACTGCTGTGAGTTGTGATTGTTAGATACTGCTGCATGATATGTTCGATCAGTATACAAACTGGCCTATAGTCTCTATACTATCGGAGACAACAACACACTTTGCATCACAATTCATTTATTAAAAACTCAAAATCACAAATCTCTGCCAACTATAGCCAGTATGATCAGAAAATAAAACTATACACTGCTCAGGACTGCTAAAAGTGCTTTGCACAGTTATCAGAAGCAAAACTTATGTATTAAACTGATAATATAACAGCATAATAGGCCTAGCATCAGTTCAGTAAGACAAAGAGCTGTCCATTTAACAACTTGAAATTTGATAGTTTAAAATATTTGACGAAACAAATTCATCTAAAAACAAACTTATCTAAACTAATAGTGTGTGTTTTACTGCTTGCAACTTTGGTGCAAATTTTGTCAATTTTAGCACAATTTACCCGTCAATTTTAGCACAATTTTCCCATAAATTTTGTGCAAACTTCCATTTTTTTGCACAGTTTTCTGGGGGGGGACTATTTAGTGACAGGGTTGGTTGATCTGCGTTTGTGTGGTTGAAAAGGAACGTCGTCAGTCACGTGATATGGAAACACTGACAGAACAGGAGTATCTGATGTCCGGCCACCAGTCACCAGCGAAGACCAGTTCTGACAGCAAGGCTGCCACGTCTTCAGCTGCTGATACTGCTACTGATGAGGATGATCCATTCTTCGGTATGCCGTAGCACTGCAAATTTCAACGTTTAAGTAGTCAGTTAATTGTTTTTAAAAATTAATGTTGTACACAGTTGTAACTATCGCTTAATTTTGTGTATTAATTTCCTGGTAGTTGAGCATCGGGAGTGGTATACAGCCAATAAAACATTGCATTTCACCATGTTCGCAGGTGTCTGCAGCCGTCTTTGCCTGTCGTAGGAACTGAATTAAACAAAAGCCAAGACTAACATATAACAATGCATTGGTTTAATGAATGTAGAAAGATGATACCTAACAGTCAGTGCAGTCGATGGTTAGATGTTAACACACACATGGTACGTTCGATGACCAAACTTGGTTGCAGTCATCAGTTGTAGTGAGATAGCTCAGGCTTGACTGCTGCTCCATGTAAGCTCATTACACTGTAAGTTGAGTTTGTTGATGGAGAAATATCAGCAGTGCCTTCTTGCAGCGAAGCTGCTATTTACATATAACATGTTGCTCATATTTTGTCGTAGCTAAATAGTTTTGATTATATCTTCACTCTTTTATAATATCTTCCGTGCCATCGTAAGGCACTGAATGGTCTAATACGTGCTGATGAGTTGTGAAACTGCTCGTGCTACTTGCTTGTTAATAGAGTAGTTTGTGAGTTCAGGATAATGTTTTGTTGTTTTTCAAGTTGTCTGTTAAAATTAGGCAGTAAGTTAATGTGGAACAAACAGCACATGGTAGGCAGATGGCGGCCTGGCTTAGCGGTAATGGCATTTCGCACATCAACAAAGTTTCCCTACATCGGGCCCAGTTAGTACTGAGATGGGTGACTGTGTCCGGGTTCAATTCCTGGTGCTGGATATTTATCTCGGTATGTGACCAGCCACCCAGGTTAACTCAGCCTGGCCATCCCTTCGTGGGTAGGCGCAATGACTACCAGCCAAAGGGCGGTGATGCCTTGCGGCTCTGGGGTAAAGGCAGGTAAAACTGCGTGATCCCATTGTTACACACGGACCATATCTGAGCGCTTTAGAGATAAAGGGCTTATAATGGAAGCGCTGTATAAATTCAGTTTGTTTACTTTACTCAGATATGAGAATGTAAGACAGACGCATCATATTGTATGTAGTACTGTTGAATATCTACTCAACACATGGTTCACTCGCCAAATTTTGTTTTTAATGCAATATTTGGAAGTAGATAAAAGTGAACGTAAGTGTAAGTGAGAGTAGTTGTTTGTGTCTGCATGTCGAGATCGAACGTTTTGATATTTCATTCGTATTATTTTAAGTTTCCATGAGCGTCTCTCGTCACCGTCGTGCAAATCTGGCAGTAGTGTGTGATAAATTATGGCAGTGCAGAGTATTTAAAAATTGGAATTTTAAAAAGTTGATTAAATTAAAAAATCTACTGATGAAAATGTAACTGCTGTGACTGAATATTTGCATACTTTTTGGTCTTTTTATCCATTCATCTGCCCTGTAGTATGTGTATACGCTTAATGTACTTGATTTGAAAGCAATTCTATAACCTACAGTAACAAGCAAACTTTGTTTTATGTTGTATATTTTTAAAATACAGCACTTGTAATGCTGCTGTTGCATCTTACACCTGTTTCTTGTCTAAAACTAAACTGATCTTTTACTTTGTTTGTCTCTGACTGTGCAGTACAGTTCCGATACTACCTGCTTTATTTTCTCATTTTACCTTACACGAGTTTATGTAATTGACTGCCGTTGTTACATTGGTATCATTTGTTGATTGTGTGGTCACGTGTCTGCGCTAGTTTGTATTTACTTTCATTCGGCATGCAGTTTCTTCTAGCGCGTATGCAGTTGTGTTTGTCGGCTGATTGCAGTCATTACAGTGAAAAGTTGCGAAAAGTTTACTTAGTTTTGTCTGTGTACAATTTCTTAAGTTGCAGTAAGCATGGAGAATGGTGATGAATGTGAATGTATGTGTGTGTGCAATGTTGTGTTCATGTGAGCATTATTAATAGTTTGTGCAACAGTTTATTATATGAATAGATAATGTTTTATACACCGATGGTTGCTGCACTTTCTGCTGCAGTAATTGTAGCAATTTATATATTATTATTCTTCTTTTTACTGTTTTTCACAGGGAATCTGTTACTTAACGTTATCTGTGGGTCATAAAATAATGAGAATGGCTTAACAATCGGTTATTGAACTTTTAATTAGAAGATTGATTAACAAAGTAGTTCTGTTGATTACTCGGTATTAGTTGACTAATGAAGTTGTTGACAACAAGTCGGCGTTTTTGTTGCTCGTCTTTTAGGCCACCTAATTGCTATTTTACTGACAAACAATTTCTGCCATTCAGACTTGTACCTGTGAGATGGCAGATCGGCATCTCATCAGAAGTGTATCAGTGATTGGGTCCTAGGTGTGACATGAAAAATTGAGTTAGACGTTTCACCCGTGCATTCTCTGTTTTTTAACAGAGGTGAAAAAGTGCAAAATTTGACATTACTTTTCACCCCAGTCGCAATTGAGATGGTGGGATTTTGAAGCAGAGCAATGTATCGGAAAACTGATGTGATTTCGGGAACTCCGATGAATATTCAATGACCTCCCGACATTTGATGTAGTTTGATTCACTCAACTTTGAAGACTAGACTAGGTCAGCAACACAGCAACTGATGGTGGTGCCACGACACCGACTCTCCACAGTTGGCCGCGGAGCATTTGCTGTGCACGGTCCCATGGTCTGGAACTCTTTGCCTGACGACCTCCGCGCACAGCAGGACTATGTCCTTTTAAGCAGGGCCTGAAAACCTGGCTGTTCGCTAGGTACTAGCGTGCACAGCGCATTAGAGACTTTTGTGACGATGCGCTATATAAATCTACATTTACCATTACCATTACCATTACTAGACCGGACAAGATTGCCCCCAAAAAATGTGCCATTAGTTGCATCATCAATAACTCGGCCACGGGTCGTCGGAGTTTGCTGAAAGTTGATATATGGATGTATCGTGGGTCTGCAGAAGTGGCAGAATCCTTAAAATCCACTTCTGGTCAGATTTAATATGACGGATGTCCCCCAAATTTGTAATGTTTAAATTGCTGTAACTTCGCCGTGGTTTGTTTCATTTCGCTGAGATTTAGTACAGATTGTAATGATGATGTGATAGTTGATACACTAAAAATGTTCAAGTCAGAGGGTCAAAGGTGAAGGTAAGACTGTGATGTGTTAACATATCAGCAGTAAAAAAGCAGTAAAAAAGTTATATGCATAGGTTGATTTACTTCAGACTTGGTGAAAATTAGTACTCTTATTTAACATGCTGAACTGTATGATTCAGTGACCAAGTTGCTGAATGCAGTTTAAGAAAACTTGCGAAAGGACAACATTTTAGAGTTCGAAACTCAGGAAAACCCACGAAAATGCTGATAATAGCCACATTTACATGGACCAGTTTTTCACGTGGCCTCCAACGTGACAATAGTTGTCGAAGTTAAGTGGATTGAACTACATCAATCAAATTTGGGCAGGACATGGGCCAGTAATCGGTTCATATGCAGTTCTGATGATGTGTTGCTTTATGTCAAACCAAGGGCGACACAAAGGTGACTGCAGTCGAAATTCGAGACCAAATTCAGGACTATTCAACCACCCGCCTCCCCCTCCCCTTCCCCGTAAAATTGTGTTGAAATTTGACGGGCCTGCTTTGGTGCATTTGCTGGTGGTCTGGCATAGTAGTTAGCGTGTTGGCTTCGATCGTCAAAGTTAATCTGCGTCGGGCCCGGTTAGTACTGAGATGGGCGACTGTATCCAGGTTCAATTCCCGGTACGGGACACTTATTTTGGTATGTAACCAAACAGCCACCCAGGGCCAACTCAGCCTTCCGTCCCTCCGGGGTCGATAAATGAGTACCAGCTTCAGCTGGGAAGGCAAATGTTCATTCCGTTAGCTGAAAAATGCGGGGTGTGCTGGTAAAACTGCGAGATCCTTTGAGAACGCATGCCATACCTGAGCGCCTTAGAGGTGTGATCACGACAAGGCGCTAAAATTGATAGGCCTGCTTTAGTGCATTATAGGCCTCGGTATTACAGTTTATAACTGGCAAAACATCCAGTGGCCTTTAGGTTCCAATGCATTTTAATTGCTACTTTTTATAGTTTATTTAATATTAATTGTGACAATATTTTTGTGCTTCAGTGAATTACGTCATCTGTGTTGTCAATGCAGGTCTGATGAAGGGTGCACCAGTCGCGGGAAAACGTAAGAATTACGGGTTGCGGAAGGCGCAGTCACATCGATCTGATCGCAAACAGGTTTTGTCAAGTAGCCGTGCCAAGCATGTGTCAGTGCCATGTATGGGATTGAGTCGCTCTAATAAATCAGCTTCAGAACAGTCATCAGTTGTATGGCGCAAGGATAGTCACAAGCCGGCTGCTAGAGATGGTGGCAGATTTCACTCGGCAGTCGTTGATGAAACTGAAGAATGGGCACAGGTAATGATTCACCGTTGCTTATAATTGTATCAGTGTTGTAATTGTAACAGCTGAACTTATATCAGGGTTCCCACACTCCTGGAAAGTCCTGGATTTTTTTGGGTACATTTCCAGGTCCTGGAAAGTCCTGGAAAATGGGTTTGGTCCTGGAAAGTCCTGGAAATTTGAGTGCAAGGTCCTGGAAAGTCTTGGAATTTTCTAGTCTATGATAATGATGTGGGAGGCGGACAAAATAACGCATGTGCAGATGCTGAAATTTGCGTGTTCGCACATTTCTACCGATTCTTCTGTTAAGCGAATACGCGTTACCGCACATCTCTACTGCATAATACATCCGGGTATTCTGCCTTTGTTTACTGTGCGCTTCGGCAAGTTGTTCGGTAGTGCGTGAAGTTTGCCGTTATAATACATTTAATAGACCAG
>Ga0049105_1000767_pt1 | contig 12405 bp, 7 predicted proteins | sample WorMetvaBAHAMAS1_FD_61260 | JGI IMG/M metagenome (GOLD analysis project Ga0049105, IMG submission 61260) | Worm MetaG Olavius vacuus BAHAMAS.1 | ecosystem: Host-associated > Annelida > Digestive system > Unclassified | place: Germany: Marburg | collected 2013-04-09 | reverse complement strand
AGGGTAGCTAATGTGCTCTATAAAGTTTCACAGTAAAATGATATTTGCTGTTTTCTATGTGTGATCTCTGATCGCCCTTACACTATGTTATAAAACTCCAGTTTTTTACAGTTGATTTTCTTAAAAGCTTTTACCGCGCATCCCTATTTTCCGGTCATCGAGGTCAACAAGGGGCGTGTCCCAAAGCGAAGTGTTCGTGTTTTGGAATGGGATTGCGTTGCTGTCCTGCGTGTCTGTGTTAGCCGCGTGGTTTGAAGTTGTTACCTGTTGCTACTGACGATAATTTGACAACATCGTTCACAGTGTCGCAGTCTTTCACGCATATTCATGATGGCACAAATTCTAAGCGGAAAGGACATCGCCCGGTGAGTCGATCGGCTCGCCTCGGATTTTGCACCACACCTCGTGAACGCGCTTCCACACGTGCGGTTAGGGTTAGGGTTAGTGACAGTATTTATGCGGTATGGTGCTAAAACCCGACCTGACGACCATGTGCAGTGGTCATTCGTGAATGTTAATTTTCCTACCCACTGACGGACGGTTGGTGTAAATGTAGGCTATTTTCCGTCCATACGGACAGAAAGCAGTGTGCATACGTGTGCTGTTTTCCGTACATACTAAAAACGGATTGAGATTGAGCATGGTTTAATGTCCCACCAAACACATTACATGCCATATCAGGTAAGCATGCATGTACATCTGGTCTAAACCATCCACTGGCACACGTCCGCACAGGCCACGCACCGTGCCAGAAAGGCGCGGTCGGCATCAACGTACTGACTGTCGATCAACTTCTACAGCTTAGAAATAGTCTAGATACTCAAAATGTAATACAGTAATTTGTTCACTCCCAGAAAGTGGATCTTATAGTCTGCTGGGCACTTTCTCGGCACTTTGGACGTAAGCTGTGTGCTTTCGACGCCAGTGTGTGATGATTTGTGTTCTGTAAATTCTAACTGACATGCAGAATTACTGTTTACTACGTAACAAACAAAGAGTTTTCATCTGACGTCATCAGTTATTTTCGACTATATCGGGCCGGTGTGTGGTTTTGTATATGGCTGGTGTGTGATCTATACCGACCTTGTGCATCTGCCCTCGACCTTGGTCAGGTACTTCTGTCTGCAGTTCTCAAACCCTTGTTTTGCCCCCATTACTGAATTTACATGGACTGTAGTCATGTTATCATGTTATGTCTTATGCAGTGTTCAGTTCAGTGTTAACAACCAGATAAGATTTCTTTGTGCAAAATGTGAAAGTAAAGCAATCCTCTTTAGTCTCAGAGACCTTTCCTCTTCACTCAATGATTTTTGTTGCATAAAACAAAAGAGATACAAGTAAATAGTTACATAAATGACAAAAAATATTTTTATCATTTTAATTGACAAACATTGATTTTTGAGAAAATGGTCGAAACTCTGGAAATATTTTGCATGTGAATGAACATAACCGGAAAATTGTGTCTGTATTGTAAAGGCTGTCAACAGATATCCTCTCGTTGCTGTGTATGGTCTTATCTTTTTTCTGCTTCCTCTTTTTCTTCCACTCTCTTAGTGAAAATTTGTGCCTGCTTATTCTCCGTGGAAACATGTACAATCGAAACTTAATGCAACATGCACAATGGTCTCAGTTTGTGTTCCAACATTTCTGTGGGAAATCTGGCCCAAGATGAAGAAATTGCAACCATTTTTGTTACCGCAGCACAACACCCCATGCAATGAGTCAGGCACCCTGCGCTTAGGCAGAGTGGGCTGGCCACAGGCCTGCCAATTCTCAGACGGGGACTTTCGGACTGGAACACTGCAGTGCCATAATGCCGTTGTATTACTCACCTGGATGAGCTAACACCTTTGAACAGTGACACCTCCGCAATGCAGGCAGAGTTTCTTGGCGTAAGAAATTACAGAATCTGGTTTGGATTTATATACTATTCGCTTTATGACTGGCATTGATTGGCAAGTCTTTAATGTAATATTGTATGTGTGATGCAGTGAGATTCAACAGCAGCTTCAAGACAAGGTTGAAACACTGCGGAAACAGTGGACTACTTTTATGCCACATCTTGCGATCATTCAGGTTTGCACACTGCTTTGCAGCATGAGACATTCTGGATGTATCCTGTGTTACTTTCAGTGAAATATGGTTTCTCTGAACTTGTGCAAAGAATATTTAAATATGATAGCATGCAGAATGCCAGTCTTACTCCAGATAAAGAACTGAATATTTGATATGTGGAATACCTATTGTATACGTCGTCATATGGAGGAATTAGCAACTTTAAAAACAGTCCATGTTTTGCCAACCCTGTACTTATGTACAATTACCAAAACTTATACAGATTGCTTACATGTATATACATAATAGAGATAATTATGTATTGTGCAATTTCAATATAATTTTGATGCTTTGATTCGTTTCATTTATTTCCAATGTTGATATTTGCTGCACAGGTGGGCGATCGTGAAGACTCTAATGTATATATTCGTATGAAGATGAAGACGGCAGAAGAAATTGGCATTAAAGCAAGCAAGATTCATCTGTCAAGCAGTACCACAGAGCATGAGGTGGTTGCCCAGCATCTGTGCCTGTCTCTGTTTATGCACGTATCTTACTCTTGGGGGTCTGGCATAGCAGTAGCGCGTTGGTCTCGATCAACGAAGTTAACCTACGTCGTGCCCGGTTAGTACTGGGATGGGTGACCGTGTCTGGGTTCATTTCCTGGTGCTAGACATCTGTCTTATTATGTAACCAGCCACCCAGGTCAACTCAACCTGGCCATCCCTTCGTGGGTAGGTGCAGTGAGTACCAGCCAAAGGGTGGTGACACCTTGTGGCTGGGGTATAAAGGCAGGTGTGATTCACATGTGGGATTGTGGTTGGCAGGTGAAACTGTGTGATCCCCTTGTTACACGCGGGCCATATCTGAGCATGTTAGAGATGTATTGTGACAGAGCACTCTACAAATTCACGTTACTTTACTTCTACGTCTTTCATGCGTTTTACTAAATTTGCTGAATTTCAATTCTGTGATTTATTCTCGATACATGGAACCACTGTGTACCAACATTCAGCAAACTATTAGCACTGAAGCAGCTTTAAAACTAGATTGTTTGAGCACGCGATTGAGTGTTGAGGACTGTTGACTTATTCCTGTTGACCTGCTGGATGTGTTATAAGTTCTGTTTGTTGTGTACAGAGTACATGTTTGTGTGTCTGTTGCATGTGCCTGGGTGTATTCTGGGTGTACTTGAACATGTAATGTTTAAACGTCATCTAAAAACGTACCTTTTCACCCTCCCCGGTTAGTCATGTTCTCCACCTAGCGACGCCAGCACCTCCGACTCGATCCTCGAAATTGGCGCTGTATAAATCATGTAATAATAATAATAATAATCTGAATTCTGTGTATTTGTACCTCAGTGCTACTCCAACATCAGGTTCAGATCCACGTCACTTTGCAGGTGTTTGTAGTTTGTTAGCTTCCTTATCTGTTATGTCCGACATAAACATACAGTGATGGTTGATGCCGTTGGTAGCTGACCGGTGTCATAAAGAAGTTGAACGAAGATGCCGGCGTTCATGGAATCATCGTTCAGGTTAGTCAACATTGTCGGCACATGGTCATGCGGCGCTACACTGTTTGTCTGATATGTTGCCAGTTTGTTTACAATCAGCTAGCTTGTTTACAATCAGTTGGAACACACTGCACATTAGGCTGTTTACTTTGAACTAGTTCTTGTTGTACCTTGTACTGTTGACTTTCTGCAGTGTCGGTGCTGGCTGAGCTGAGCTGTGTGTTTATGATCGAACAGGCCCAAACTTCTTTCTGTTCTCACCGTAAGGTTGTAACTTGGCAGTGATCAACTTAGCTGATGACATCAACCTTGTTATGACACATGCACACACAACACTAGGGATATCAGAATTCTGCGATTTTCCATGCACAGGATTTTGCGCAGAATTAGCCAGCATGCACAAAATTGGTTGTCGTGCACAGAATTAACAATAGAGTGCAGAAATTGTAAAATTTTGCAGAGTTTGTCCAGCGTTATTGCTGTTAGTTTGGCATTGACGGCTGCCACAGCCAGCACAAAGCATTTTGGTGTAAAAGTAATAAAATACTTTGCTGTTCAGTGCATTAATGCTGAGGTTACAGGGGTCACAATTTCAAATTATAACAAACTTTTATGCTATATGCGTTTGGTAACTTCGGTTGTTAGCTGGCACCAGAAAAGACACAGTTATCAAGCTGCCACCTGCACAAAACAACATTAAAAAGTAAAACAACATGATAGAAATGCACACAGTACAAAACTACAAACTAAGTAAAACTAAGCACGTATACTAATGTGGCAAACACAATCGTATAACAATGCCATTGATAATTTTAAAGTGGAAAAATCTGCTTCAAAAAGTGCGCAGAATTTATGCATCATTCACAAAAATGGTGTGCAGAATTTTCATTTTATTGGGCACAGAATTCTGAAAACCCTACGCAACATCTTTGGTGACAGGAGCTTCGCTTCTGCTGGTGTGCAAGTGTGGAACAATCTGCCATCTCGTTGGGCCAGGACATCGGCTACGGACAATTCAAATGCCAGCTGAAAACATTTCTGTTTTGGATTAACTGACCTTGCCGCATTGTGACTGTTTGCTCATTGTGCCTTGGAAATATTCCAACTTACTTATCTCTGTGTATATGATGTTTGTCTGGAGGTAAGAGGGGAGATTATGAGAACTGTTCTGTGTTGTACTGTGTACTGAAGTTATGCACAGTCATAGCACACTTAGATGAGCAGTTCTTACAGTTCTCTGGATTGGGTTTTGTCACACTGGGCCCATTTCACCGTGCGTAGATTCATTTGTGTTTATCTGTGTGTATTTTGTCAACTGTATACATGTATGTGTTAATTGTGTTATATTACTGTAACACGGTGAGGTGAACCTGATGGGATTGAAGCCTAATCCTTAGGACCTGTCTTCTTTCAGTGCTTTGACACTGTTGGTTGGGTTATTTGTCCCTTAAAAACCCGTCCCCAATATTACCTATAATGTGTTTGGTGGTATGTTAAACCTTGCTTTATCTATCTATCTCTGTGTATATGTCTGTGCGTGTGTTGCTGTGTATGTCTGCATATGTGTGTGTGTGCAGCTACCACTGGATACAACTCAGACCATTAACACAGACAGAATCCTGAATGTCATTTCTCCGGCAAAAGATGTTGATGGGTCGTCATCTTCATTTGCTCATTTTCTGTCACTGTCTTGCTGTTACTTACTTGCTGTTGTGTTAGTGATAAACGATTCTCTCTGCTTCGTTACCGGTACATGTTTTGTGGCATGCAACGCTTGAGTAATTTTAATATTTAACTTTTCTAAACAAGGATTATTTATTTATTTATTATGTAAATCCTACCAACGTACACGAAAAATAAGTACTTACTGGCTGGATTCGATGAAGATTATCTGGCCTATAACAATAGTGATACAGCAGTCTGCAAAGGTTCTGCTGTGGCATTGTTTATGGATACCTGATATTAAATTTTTGCTTATCGAATCGTATTGGTTTAACGTCAACCGCTTGTCAACAATTTAATGTTTGCCCAAAAATTTACAGGTAGCGATGGCACGATATATCGTATCGTATCGAATATCGCGATATTGAGGTCGTATGGTGGCATATCTTTATCGCGATAATTACCCCTCAAACGAAGTCGATATTTCGCACAACTCTTAGTCGTCGTCAATGCCGTCTATGCCGTCGGCGACATTGACAAAGGGAGTCTCATGCGGCGTAGCCGGAGCAGGCATAGTGACACTAATTGGCAGTAATTGCCCGGCCTCCCGGGTGGGTCGATGTGTTGACTGTGAAGGCGGTCGCACGGCTTAAATATTTAGTGATTGCGCAATCACTAAATATTTGAGCCGTGCGACCGTCCGCCGGCTGTGTGACCGCCAAACAATAGCAGCTGTGGAGACTCTCCACAGCTGCTATTGTTTGGCGGCCAGTACTCACAGTAGCCCTGCTGAATAACCCTGGACTTCAAGGAAAACCGGGCGACGCCCGTCGCCTCGCCGGTCGCCCACGACCGTCGCCTCGCCAGACGGCCAGTATCCAGGCACCTGCAGCGGCGACAGTGTTGATAGGCAGAACGACGGTGCTCCAGTGTTGTGCGCTGTTTCCTGCTTGCTTGCGGTTCTTGCATACGGTGAAGCACTTTCGGATCGTATCGTATTGTATCGTATCGCGATATTTTGTGTGATATCGTATCGTATCGCATCGTGTCCCTTATGGCTGTATCGTGCCATCACTATTTACAGGTATCCACAGGTATCTGTGGCATTGTTTATGTGACACGGTCCAAACCATGTTTGTCTGTTGTGTGTGTAGTCTTCATGGTGAAAACGCCAGCAAGCTGTCACGTGGTGAACTGTCTGACTGTGTTCTACCTTGTACGCCGCAAGGCTGTCTCGAGTTGATCAACAGATCTGGTAATGAACTCTCGCGCTAACTCACGGCATGCTGTAGAAGTCTTGTAGTCAGTAGTGTCTGTTAACAAAGTCCTTTGGTGAGCCACATCGGCAGAGTAATTAAGTAAGTAAGTAAATGTCGACTTGTAGAGCGCGATAATACATAGACACATCTAATGCACTAACCAAAGCTGACCTCTATTTCTGTATCCCTCAGCCAGACACTAGCGAGACCACAGATGCGGGGTTAGCCTATTCACTCCTCAGCTTTTCGCCGGCACTCATTTTGCTTACCCGGGAGGGATGGCCAGGCTGAGTTGACCTGGGTGGTTGATTACATGTGAGGATGGTGCAATTGCGCCCTGCGAACTGTCACCCATCCCACTATTAACTGGGCTTGACTTAAAGAGCAACTACATTGATCAGTAGGGTTGTAAATTTTCCAGAAATTTAATATTCTGAAACATTAGCTAAAGCCTGGAAGTTACTGGTATAAGGTCTATAATTTTCATTCGAATTCGCTAATATTCTTGGGAGCCATGCTAAAAACAAGTTATTTTTTTCTAGATATAATGCAGAAACTTAAAACAGAAAGATTTGGAGAGTTGTTTGTCAAAAACACGCTTATTATTTATTTTTATATGGTTGTAATTATGATGTATAAAGTGAAAAAATTTTTTAACAAATTTCCGGAAAGATTAGAGTATATTTCCAGAAATTTTTTACGGGAAATTTCCGGAAATTTCTGAACTCGCAACCCTATCGATCCAGACCAGCGTGCTACCACCATGCCTAACTACTGCCTGTGTCGGCCTGTTATCAACGTAATTAGTCTTTCGTATGTGTGTGCATATGTAACTTACTACATTTGCAAGCAAACCAGCACTTTAAACTTCGGTTAAAATCATTAATTTGTACGTTTGCCTCTATGATGTCACGATGTTTCTGTTCACAGGTGTGTCGATTGTCGGGAAACGTGCCGTCGTAGTCGGCCGAAGTAAAATAGTTGGAATGCCGATGGCCAATCTGCTGACGTGGAATCACGCAACAGTGACCGTCTGTCATTCGCGTACAGTCGACTTGCCGGGTGTTGTGAGTGCTGTTTGTTTCAATGAAAGTTTACTTTTCATGCAGACATACAATTGCATAATAATAATAGTAATAGTGATACGTGTCGTAACAGGGAGTCCAATTCAAGTGAACCCGTGATAAATTATCATGTTGTTTTGGTGATGTGTGTGTTTGTAAATGGTCTCCAAGTGAGTTCCAGGCTGATGTTCCAGTGTGTCAAGGCTATGACGAGAGCCACAACTGATGTTGATATGTTTATGTGTTATTGCGTGTGTGCGTAGGTCCGCGAGGGGGACATAGTAGTAGTAGCGATCGGACGTGCCGAGATGGTGAAGGCGGAGTGGATCAAGCCAGGAGCTGTAGTCATCGACTGTGGTATTAACTCTATCCCAGGTGTGTCATATGTCACTGGTTTTGTCACGCTGTTAGAAATTACCTCATAAGTGAGTGAGTACAACTAATTATTATTATATTTATTATAGTTCGTGCATTCGACAGGGTCTGTTTTGCCATAGCCCTCAGCCAGACACTAGCTTAAGACTGCAAAAACATGGATATGCCTAGGCTAGTGCATTGCAAGCTGTACCTGTTCGTGCCCCAACTTTCACAGGTACTCATTTTACCTACCCCAGAGGGACAGAGTTAACCTGGGTGGTTGATTACATACCAAGATGGTGCAAGTGTGACTCGAACTCGTGAACAGTCACCCATTCCCATACTAACCAGGCACAACGTAGGGGAACTGTGTTATAATAATAATAATAACGCATTTGTATAGCGCCATAGAGTTCAAAGATACAGAGAGGCCAAACCTGTGTTGATCGCGACCAACGTGCTGTTAATGCGCCCAACTGCCACCTGTTGTTAATGTTTAACGAAAAGAAACTCCTGAGACGTAGGAAGTCCTGTATGCGCCAAGACCACCCACGTAGTGCTACACCCTAGTAATTGCCGTGAGGGGTAGGCTGCTGGACCTAGTTGTTATTATAATTATCTTTATTTCGTACCAGAGGTACAGTAGTAGTAGCATACAAACAAGCAATCAAAATTAGCAGATACAAATACAAAAAGTGCAGTGATAGAAAAAAGTGCCAAGCCATGCCAAGTTTTATCGGAATTATTTCGGGGTTTTTGGTTCCAGAAGGGGTCAAAATCTGCCCCTTTCCTATAGTTATCACTATGGTTTATATTACAGGTGAGAGCTACCACCCAACCAGTGATTAAACTGTGTAGAGAATTGTTCAATTCATGGAGTTGTCTGATGATGTAGATGAGACAAAGAAGTCTGGCAAGAGGTTGGTCGGAGACGTGGAGTTCGATGCAGTGAAGTCGGTAGCGTCGTGGATCACTCCAGTGCCTGGCGGTGTCGGTCCTATGACTGTTGTCATGTTGCTTAGCAACACTGTTCTCTGTGCTGAACGACTTGCAGCACAACAGGTCTGTGTATCTGTCTGTCTGTCTGTCTCTCTGTCTTTGTGTTTGTTTGTGGGTCTGTGTGCCTGTTAGTATGTCTGTGTGTGTCTTGTCTATCTGTCCTGTGCTGTCTTTGTCAGTCTCTGTGTATGCTCGACCACCACCTGCCCACTCACACACACACCCACCTGCCCACCCAGTTCACTATTCATAACATAATGGTTGTTTACAACACTGCAGCTTTCTGTTATCTGTGGTTGGAACCGAGCTTGATCCGCGGTTGGAACTCGTGACAGCTGTGGATTATTAAACAACATCAGGTCTTTTGTGTACATTGAAAGCACATGGATGTGACTGTGACAGTTCAGTTTGGTCATGTGGTTAGATGGTAAGACTGTGTGAGATGCCTGGTTACTGTGTCACACCTTACCACTGCTTGGCCAGTTACCTTTACAGTCCTATATTTTCTTTCACATTTTTATTGGGAACATTATCGTGGTCGTCACTGAATTGAAACCATATTTGAGATATAAGTAAATTAGTAAGTAAGTAATAAGATTTCAAGTCAGCGCCCTCAACATTTAGACACAGGGCGCCGCGGACCAACTAAACAAACAAACATACCCAAAGATATGCTGGGTTTCCGTCTCTAATACACGACCGTGATATGTTTATGCATGTGTGTGTGTACGTGTGTATGACGTAGTGTATGGGTTGGAAGCTGACGTATCTCCCACTGAACATTGAAACTCCTGTGCCAAGGTTTGTTTAGCTGCTGTGTTCAGTTGATCATTGTCGACTTCTGACTCGTTCTGCTGCGTCACACTCGTACTGTTTTGTTTTGTGATTGTAGGGTGTTCTTGCAGTCGTTTGACATTATGCCACCGAAATCTCTTCTTTTTGTAATAATAATAATAATAATAATAATAATAATACATTTCAGAGTTCTATGCTGTCGTTATTCAGCAGCTTACACACTGCATGCATTTGCTTTCACACATTGTGCTATGCATCTCTGTATAATGATATCTGCAATCTAACTGTAATTGTCAGGCAGCATATCATGTTCTTGTGTCGGCAGTTTCATTTAGAAGATCATCTGGTCTGTGAAAATGCCGTTGCAGCAATCCTTCCGTGAAGTAATTTGCAGTAGTCGTAGTAATAGTAGTAGCTGCAGCAGCAGCAGCAGCAGTAGTAGCGGTAGTAGTGGCGGTTGTGGTAGGCTAGTGGTAGTGGTAATGGTAGTGGCAGCAGCAGTAGGAGTAATAAGTAGCAGTTGTAGTAGCAGAAGCATTATGATGATGACGATGATGATGGTGATGTCATAATTTCATCATCATATCATCACAGCTGTCAGCAGCGATGCTGATATCAGTGATTATGATGATGATGATGATGATGATGATGATGACGACGATGGTATACATGTGTGCAGTGACATAAAGATTGCATCTGCTCAATCGCCCAAAGACATATCTGAGTTGGCCTCGGAGGTCGGTCTGTTGCCTCACGAGGTCGACTTCTACGGGAAGAAGAAAGCAAAAGTGTCACTGAAAGTTCTTGACCGACTAGCACATCAGCAGAATGGCAATTATGTCATTGTCACTGGGTTAGTTTCTGTTAATATGTAACTTTCTTAGTTACTATATAAGTGTCATCATTATTATTATTATTATCATAATGTACAGCCATGCTGGTGAGTGGTGATGTTGGCTAGTAAACACATCCGTGCATGCTGTGCTGTAGCATAACACCAACACCACTTTATCTAAGGGTAATACTGAACTGTTTCGTTTAATATCAGACTGCATTTGTTTTGCCTTACAATTTGTGGTTTCTGTGACTTATTTAGCATATTTTGTTAATGCCGTCTAAAGCAGGCCGTCTAAAGCAGAATGAAAAGTATTTTATGACTAACATGCAAGTGTCTTCACGGCCTGCCCCGCCATACCTGACAGAGCACTGCACGATGACATCCGATGCTGGCCGCCAACACCTACAATCTGCAAACACATGCCAGCTCATCGTCCCTCAAATGAGTACAAGTCACAGTGATGCAGCTTCTCTATCCATGGACCAACTGTGTCGAACAGCCTGCCATACGATTTGCAGTCTACAGACATCTCGCTGGACACGTTCACGAACAAACTGAAAACATTTCTGTTTGGCGCTTACGTGTGCATTAGCGCTACTTTTGTGAATTTGGGCTATATAAGTGGCCTGGCCCCGTCGTACCCGACAGAGTACTGCACGATGACATCCGATGCTGGCTGCCGATACGTGCGATCTGCCAACACATGCCAGCTCATCATCCCTCAAATGAGTACAAGTTACAATGATGCAGCTTCTCTATCCGTGGACCAACTGTGTCATACAGCCTGCCATACGATTTGCAGTCTACAGACGTCTCGCTGGACACGTTCGCGAACAAACTGAAAACATTTCTGTTTGGCGCTTACGTGTGCATTAGCGCTACTTTTGCGAATTTGGGTTATATAAGTGTTATTATCATTATTATTATTATCATCATAGTGTACAGCCATGCTGGTGAGTGGTGATGGTGGCCAGTAAACACATCTGTGCATGCGGTGCTGTAGCATAACGCCAACACCACTCGGTGAAGGAAAGAGTACGACGACAATAGGCTTGTGTCAGGCACTTGCCGCCCATCGTCATCTCAACACTATTGCGTGTATTCGCCAGCCGTCACAAGGACCAACGTTCGGCATCAAAGGTTGTTTACTTGTCAGCATTACTCGCTGCTTTGTCAGTGTAATTGTGTAATAATAATAATAATAAAATGACAATTTATAAGGCACCGTAACATGCCCGTGAAGTCACTACAAGGCGCCGTACAGTGTACGCTACTCAGATTAAGTTGATAAGAGTCGTGAATGAACTCATCAGATTCACACATCTCCGTGTCAAAGATGTTTCATATCTGCAGTGTCTCTATTGGACATGAGGAAATGAGGAAAGCGATTTTCAGCAGGATTTTGTGTGCTTATTCAGATTCAGATTCACGTTTATTGAACTTGTAGCTGGAAGGCTAAAAACCAAAACATGTCTCTGTCTGTGTTTACTGTCAGTTATCCCAGTGAATGTGTTTATATTTATCTGATTGTCTCCCTGTTTAAGTGTGTGTATCTGTATCTGTATCTGTATTTGTCTGTGTCTGTCTGTGTGTGTGTATATATGTTTGTGTGTTTGTATCTGTCTGTGTATGTCTGTCTGTGGGTTTATATCTGTTCGTACCCATCTCTGTCTGTCCAACTGTGTGTTTATATCTGTCTGTCTGTGTTTGTATTCGTCTGTCTCTGTCTATCTGTTTGTACCCATCTCTGTCTGTCCAACTGTGTGTTTATATCTGTCTGTCTGTGTTTGTATTTGTCTCTCTCTGTCTTTCTGTTCGTACCCATCTCTGTCTGTCCAACTGTGTGTTTATATCTGT
>Ga0049105_1000766_pt1 | contig 12409 bp, 7 predicted proteins | sample WorMetvaBAHAMAS1_FD_61260 | JGI IMG/M metagenome (GOLD analysis project Ga0049105, IMG submission 61260) | Worm MetaG Olavius vacuus BAHAMAS.1 | ecosystem: Host-associated > Annelida > Digestive system > Unclassified | place: Germany: Marburg | collected 2013-04-09 | reverse complement strand
CTCTTTCACAGATTCCCAACTATTCATATGAAAAGCTTTTCGATATGCCCTATTCCAGCACACATTTAGTTGAGTTAACTGTTGCTTGCTGTAATTCAAAGCCTCACACGAGTAGCTCAATGGTGGTAAGCAAAAGGTTTCAAAAAGGTCATCTCTGAGGCAAATTTAACATGACTATATATTGCATTTGCAGCAGCATAGAATTTACGTATTGTTTTCTCACTATCATTCAGCAAAGTATGACCTGACTTAAAGTATACTCCCAGGTACTTTAAGCTATCGTTCCACGAGACGGTATCATGACCGATCCTTAAACTGTTAACAGGTGTGTTGTGGGCCTTGCCAACAGCAAAAAGGGAAGACTTTTTAGCATTAAAAATTATATCAATTTCTGTGCCAGTATAATAACAGATGTCTAACATCGACTGCAAAGCACCTACTGAAGCAGAGAGTAAAATAATGTCATCGGCATAAACCAAACATCCAAAATATACATCATGAATATGACACTCTAAATCAGACTGTATCAGTGAGTTTATCACATAGCCAATATAAATGTTAAATAATATTGGTGATAACACTCCACCCTGCCTAACACCACTCTTTAAAAAACAAGGTGAAGAGTAACAGTTATTCCACTTAATGATTACTGAAATCTTAGAGTACCAGTTCAAAAGTTTAACAAGACACACTGGTATACCAGCATCACACATCTGATGGAAAAGCTTCACATGATTAAATCTGTCAAAAGCTTTTTTGTGATTTGTTGATAGCTCTGTCATTCTAACTGTTGTGTTGAATTGAATGACTGTTCAACTCATTTACTGTTACATCTGCATATTGTTCATAGTGGGTGATAATGTTGCATAGATGTTGCAAATGACTGCTAATTTTTTTTGTTTTACTTAAACAATAAACACAATGGTGTGAGACCAGCACTTCTGCATTTTAGAAAGTTAGCCAAGTTTTGCAGCAAAAGCTGTCAGCAAAATTATTGAGATATGATCACTGGCTGCATAAGTACCATAATGTGACTGACCACTCACCAGAATGATTGCATTAAAGAATATACACTGTGGAGTGTGGCCTGTGCTGAACGAGCTGGCAATGACAGCATTAGTGTTTGCACATGGACTTGTTGCAGGTAATACATGTTACATCAACAGTATTCTGCAGGTGCTGTATCGGACACCAGGTTTTGTTAACTTTGTCTCAGAAACTGCCATTGAAGTGCAGCTTGCACAGCATTTGTACAGCTTGTCAGATGATGTAAGTTGTTTTTGTGTTACATATACACCATTGTAGAATCTGCTTGCATTGTGTTAGTAGCGACTTTTTCTTTCACTGGTAATCGACAAAGGGATAACTCACAAACTCACACATTTGCCTGAACAAAGAGAGATGTGCATAGCACATGATTTGTGCCCTTTTTAGTTTACACAAGCATGCAGCTCACGCACATGTGCACACACACACACAAACCAACATTCACTGATAAGAACTGTCACGAGTGTTCTTATAATGTTCAGAATTATAGTGCACAATACAGCATGGAACAGTTCTGATAATTTCTCTTATTTTCCAGACAGTTACCACAGCTCAGATGCTGTCTGTCAGCAGCGAAGGTGCAAACACAGAAGCAGTGCAGATAAACCAAACAGTGTGAACTACCAACTTCTGTTATAAAATATACTATAATGTATGAAAACAGCAAAAAATTTAGATGTTTATATTATTCAGCAGCACAGTGAAAGTGAGTAATAATATCACCTATAATATCACATTTTATGATTTTTTTTATGTATTACTTATTTACTGTTGCCATTAACACGTGTATAAGATGCTTTCAAATATGATGAACAACTGGTTCTCTGCAGCTGTTGGACTCGGATGTATTTGACAGTGATGGCAATTTGTTGATTGATGTAATGTCTGCAGCATGACGAAGAAACGGACAAAAAACTTCGATGGAATCTTGTGATACACTTGAATAAGGTAGATTATATTTTGCATGTTTTTCACAACTTAGATTAAATGGTATTATTTTTAGCAGAGAACTGATGGTCATCATTCATTTACACTGTCGCACATTTTAAACAGTCTTCAACTTGGAGCAGCTCATGCAGATATACAGTTAATCAGAGTAAGCTTGTTTAGATGATGATTCATTGCATGCAGTTGAAGTATTTGCTGTGGTAATTCTCTCTATTTGTATATCTCTTTGTTCATTTGTCTCTCACAATTGTGGACTGTGCAGAAACTGCTAAACTTATTCACATCAGCGCAGTGTGACGCATGATTTTCTGCGCTATATAAATATTCTTACTTACTTACTTACTTACTTACATTTCTGCAGAATCCATGTCATCCTTCAGTCGGCTACTTAAAAGACTTCAGCAGTCCTCTTCTGTCGTTACGCTCCAATTATTTTATATTTCCTTACATGACACTCTGTACTTGTTACTTATTCCATTGAAAATTATGACAAGTCTACTGTTTAGGCTGGTCGATGTATATAGTGAAAGACCTTATGCTGATGTACTTTTTTGACCACACTTTCATCTCCTAGACCGCACAGCAGCTGCCCATCAGATATATACCACAGATTTGGCTGAAGGCTCAACCTAATCCTCCCACTCAGCATGCTCGCCTGCGCCTCCCCTAATTTTTATGGGGTCAAAAAGTAAGAAATTTGGTTTTGATTTTTGACACCACTTGCCTTTGAGTTGCCTTCATTTCATAACAAAACAGCATTTCAGAACCAAAGTGCAGGGTTGTATGCACCCAAAATTCATTGCAGTTCAGTCCATACCTCTCTGAGCAGTACGTCTTAGAAATCTGCCCCACCCTCTTGAAAAATGAGCAAAAAATTAGCTGTATCAGCAATAACTCAGCCATCTGTTACCCGATTCCATTGAAATTTGACATGCTGGTGTCATGTCCCATATGTCCCATGAGCCTGCTGATTAGTTAAAATCAACTCACAATCACGATGGCCGAAGCTGGTAAATAATGGGAGAATTTAAATTCATGTTTCAGCCTTACTCGCCTTCGAGCTGTTGTCATTACGAACAAAGCATTGTGTCTGTACCACAATACAGCGTTGAGTACACCAATGATTGCTTTATATCCTCCTTAAATTTGGTGCTGTTAGGTCCACTCCTGTCTGAGGAGTAGGTCTTGGAAATCCCCCGCTGAAAAATGGGTTCTAGAATTTGCTAAATCATCAGTAAACTTGGCCACGTTTTGCCCAATTGTACTGAAGTTTGATAGGCGGGTGCACTATTGGACCCTGAGGTCACTGAATTGTTAAAAACCCTATTCGGTGAATTCCAAGATGGTGAACGGCCCCAAATTTTCAATCTTTAAATTGCTATAATTCAGCTGCAGATTGTTCCATTTTGCTGAAACATGGTACATGGTTGCATGATGAGATTGTGCAATGATTGAAATCCACCTACCATGAAATCCAAAGTGCGGTTGGCACCCAAATTTTCGCTATAACTTGGCCACGGATTGGTCGAATTCACTGAAATTTCGTATGATGGCCAATACACAACAAATGTTCATTGTCAAAGGGCAAGGTCAGAGCGTAATGTAATGTATCCGCAGTAAAAATGTTATAAGCCAGGAACAGATAGGTTGACAGACTTCAAACTTGATATGAGCCTTGTAATTACAGCTGAGAACAACTGGCATGATGTCAAGGGTCAGCTCAATTTGCGTTGCGTCGTGATTGCCACCTTTTCTAGTGGCGTATTTTGTTAGTCGTGTGACAGAACAAGTGAAGCAAAATTTCTTCTATGAATATTTGAAATTATGTGGCCTTAGTGAAATATTCTGTATTTTGTTGAGGGTCGTATAATATCCAGTGTTTACTCCTGAATTCTGCCTCATCTGCGTACTGTAATCTATTGAACTGTGTCATTGCCAATTGGTGTGAATGACATCGAAGATCGTTTCAGCTAGTGGCAATGTATCCAGGGCTCATATCTGAAAATACACCACGTGTCACCTATCGTGCGACTGATAATGAAAAGAAGTCACAGTAAACTGTTTTATTTCTGTCATATTTGAACTAAGGTCAGGTATCTTTGAACATATAGTAACTGGGTGAGTCACAGAAAAGTAGCACCGCTAAAACGTTTTGCAATATTTTTATTTAGGCTAAATGCATTTTTGGGAAATTTTGTCCATTTGTTGTCATTTTATAGCCGCACACATATTTACCAATTTTGGTGTATTTATATGTATTAAAATGGTGTTAATTGTTCTTTAGGTACTTATCATTTTTACCATTTTAAGTTTTGACTTTCACCAAGTTAACTGCTGTGACTTATTGCCAAGGATGAGTGGCCTGCAGTTCACTTGACCTTAATCCACTGGATTATCATGTTTTGGGCAATGCTACAGTCTTATCACGAGCTGCAACCGAGGTCCAAAAATTTTGTGAGCTTAAACACAGCTGGTTTGGTCTGCCTTACCAGAGAAAGCCATTAACAGTGCTATGAAAGACTTTTGCTAGCAACCACAGCATGTGTATCACCCAGTGCTGGACGTGTTGAACATAAAATCTAATAATTTGCGTGACATATTGACAATTATATGTAGTTTAATGGCATATGATGCAATTTTGTTAATTTTGTGAATTTCTTAATAAACTGAACTGAGTTGTAAAATTGAGGGATCTTATTACCATTAGTAAAAGTCTGGCAACTCATATGTGGACCAAAATTGTTGGACAAATTGGCATGTGGTTGAGCTACAACTAAGAAAATTTTTTAGTAACACGGGTTCACCATGAGTGAAAATATTGCCAGCAGTTTTAGGGAGCTGCTGTTTTGACTGAACATGGTACATTAGCTATGCTCAAGCTGTAGACACTCTACTGACTGGCACCAGTCTTTACTGGCCAGCTGGGTCGTTCCAGCATTTCTGGCTTTAATATCTAAAACATTATAACATATATGGATTCGTGAATCTGTCAACTTAATCACTGGTTTTTAGTCTGAAATTTATGTATACAGTGTATTCATTTATAATGTAACATTTAGTCATATCAGCTTTTTGTATTTTTTTATTCAGAAGAACACTGCTAAATAATATGGCTTATCACTCTATTTCTGTTCGTTGTATTAGCTGAGCATTTTTTAGGTCTTGGCACCAAAGCACCAGGGCAATTATTCAAATTCTAATGACTTAAAATGTTAACTTTCTGATAATTATGCAATTGATCATTAATTTGCATAACCAGTTAACCATATGTTTTATCTGTTAATGTAATGATAATTTTTTGCATTTGTGCAGCTGTTTAAGCGCATGCAAGAAGTAGAGTCATTATCTCGTGCTGGTGAGACCGTGTTCACTGCTCTGCGGCCGTATGACCTTCACGACAGCATTGTGTCAGTTGCGTTTGTGTTTCTTGTACTCATACGTGTCTTGTCAAGGGCGCAGTTTTGTGGTTTAGCATCATTTCCACACACTTGGGAACTTTTTATGGCGAAAGCAAAAGGAAAATCAAAGTGCAAGTGGCTAACTAAATCATCTTGGCAGATGGCCATTAAACTGGTTGTGCATCTGTGTACTGTATGTGCAATGTTCATGCTGCTGTGTGCATGTGTGTGTGTGTGTGTAAGGTAGACTACTTTCTGTTAGTTGTGCTGATTACACTGACAGCGCTGGATGTACATTATCCAAGCTAGTTATGTGTGTCTGGCCGCCAGTACACAACTGTGACTGTCTGCTGAAATGATTTTGTGGATGTAATCTGTGGCTGTACCACTACCAGTAAGTTTCATGCACGTGAATGTGACGGGAAGATTACACAGATATCAGGCTACAAGAAATCACTGTGACTGTTTGAAGTGATATTTTGTTAAAACTCATAGATTATTGTGGCAAATTTACTACAGTGCATTGGCTGTGCATCCCAGAACACGTGCAGTACAACTGTACAAAATCGCGGTGCTATCTTTAAAAGTGCTTCACGACAGCGCGCCACGATATCTTTGACCCCTGTAGCCATCACTGACCTACCCGGTCAGAGAGCTCTGCGGTCAGCAAGTACCAGCCGCCCATCAAGCTGTCTACTGTTGGCAGCCGTGCTTTTCCGGTTGCCGCAGCTCAGGCCTGGAACTGTCTGCCAGAGGCCATTGTCTCATTGTCATCATTGCAGACTTTCCGCCGTCAATTAAAAACTCATCTTTTTCAACTTTCATACCCTCACCTGATTTTTTGACCATTTGACTGGTATCGTTACAGTGGTCCTTGTAGTAATGTTTGTTATTTAGGCCACTCTAAAAATCTATGTTTACTTACTTACTTACTGGATGTATCTGTGATGAATGATTGGTCTGTGTACCCAAGTATGCTTTGTTTCCTGTGTTGGTCTTGAGTGACTTACTGACCTTAAACAAACATTCATAATAGCAGAGACAATGTGTAAACTTCTGTGAAGTCATCAGTTTCATTTATGTCGTAATGCTGCTGTAAAATCCTGCTTTACTATCCACATCAATATCACGTTGTACTGCACGCTTGCACCACAGTGAGTGCATAGCAGTATACAACACCAGCAACTTTCAGGAATATTGATTCTGTTGTCTCTAGCCACTCCATGTGAGAAGAGCGATGTTCTTGAGCCAGATGGAGCGCATTCGCCCGGGACGGGGTCTTCTCCAGAGCTCCGGTGTGAGCTCAAATGTTGGTTTGTGTCTGCCTTCCTGTCCAGAGGAGCCATGCATGCCCAAACAATGAGAGGCGCCATAACTTTATGATGGGGAAAGTGGAGTTTGTTCAGTTATGTGGCAGACATCAGCATTACTGACAAAATCAAAATTCTTTCACTATATTTCAGACTATTACACTCATCGGTTTCTATTTTGCTTTTTTTTTATTAATTTTTACTTTTCATGTGTTGCAGTATGAATACCTGTAAGTTTTGGGGCGCATGTTAAATTTTTGCGTATCGAATCATATTGGTTTGACGTCAACCACTCGTCCAACCGCGGTCAGACTGTGGTTGGAAAATTCTGGTTGTGGTCCATAAAAAATTGCTATTTTTAACATAAAAATGCAAAATAGTATGAATTAAAAACAAATTGTGTTGACTCTTTGGTCTAAGTCTAAAGTCTTAGCCTAAAGTATAAACTGGATAACTGACTTAACGCGTTTAGCTAAGACTTTAGTCTAAGACTACTCTAAGCATTTAGACTTAGCGAAAGTTGACCTCACCCATTATGCATGCAGACCATCAGAAGCTTTGGCATCAAGCTGCCAGTTATAATAGCTGTGACATGAGCTGACCCGTCAGTCATGCAGACATACTTGTTGACATTTGTCATGTGACAGTTGCTGTGGTTACACTGCAGTTGTGTGCGGTACAGTGCTGTCATTGTTGTGTACTGATGTGGTTGTTACAGAGCCGTGAATCCAATGTTCGGGGACTACTTTCAGCATGATGCTCATGAACTGCTGTGCTGTGTACTTACACACATTGATGATACTGTCTCTGATCTTAGACAGTTTTGTAGCAGTGCACTGTCAACAACACATGTTCCGCTGACATCACTAGCACCTCATCAAACTGTCAGTCACAGTGTATTGCAGCCTGCTGAGTTTTCATACGATACAGTGATCTCACCAGTTGTGTCAGCTCCATCTAGTTCACTGCCAACAAGAACAGTGAAGTCTTGTTCACCATTGTCATCAAGTGTGAATGGTAAACCAGAAGCAGCAGAAAGAAGTCCACGTCGGAAAAGATCCATGCAGTCATGGTCACTGTTGTCATCACAAGTGAATGGTAAACCAGAAGGAGTGGAAAGAACTCCATGTCGGACAAGATCTGCGCAGTCTTGTTCACCGTTGTCATCAAGTGTGAATGGTAAACCAGAAGCAGCAGAAAGAAGTCCAAGTCTGAAAAGATCCGTGCAGTCATGGTCACCATTGTCATCACAAGTGAATGGTAAACCAGAAGGAGTGGAGAGAACTCCACGTCGGACAATATCCATGCACTCATGTTCACCACGGTTGCCATGTGTGAATGGTAAACTGGAAACAGCAGAAAGAAGTCCTTATTGGACAAGATCCGTGCAGTCGTATTCACCCTTGTCATTCAGTGTGAATGGTAAACCACAAGTAGCAGAAGGAAGTCCTTATTGGACAAGATCCGTGCAGTCATGGTCACCTCTGTTATCAAGTGTGAATGGTAAAGCAGAAGCAGGAGAACGAACTCTGCATCGTTATTGTCATTCACCATTGTCATCACCATGCAGACATTTAGTTGTGGACTTATGCATGCTTCGGAAATGCCAGTCTCTGAGTGCTTTATCACAGCAGTCATCAGCTACTGTTGTTGTCTCCTCAGACCTTCTGTGTGATAGGTTGAAGCGAAAAAGGAAGTCTCCTCGGTCGTCTTTGATATACCATCAACAGGTTCCAATGAAGTGCAAGAATTATGGCTTTTTTGATTGTTGCACTAGTGTAGTTGATGATTTGGGTAAGAATTGTGAGCCTGCTACATCTGACTGTTCACAAGATGGCTCTTTGTCACCTGGTGGTGAGACGTACAAGTTGTTAGTTAATGAGCTTCTGAACTGTGATTCTCAAGACTGTTGTACAGAACAGTTGGCTAATGATGCACAGTCAACATGTGTGAGTGATGGGCCTGTGAGTGCCGCATTATCAGATGGTCAGTGTTCACCGGAGGCCTTTCCACAAGCCAGTGGATGCTCTTTGTTGAGTGCCAAAGATCAGTTAGTTCTTAGTTTGCATGCAATTGAGAGTGGTCGTTCATGTTACATATCATTGTGCAGTAGAGACACAAGTGGCCTTTCTCCAGAAGCAGCTTCATGTCGTGATTGCACGTCTAAAGATAAGAAGACTTTTATGAACAATGTCAGTGTACGTCGACATGTTTCACGTGTACGTCGACATGTTTCACGTGTGCGTGACATGTTTGGTGGAGAGATGTTGACTGAGACAAAGTGTCTAAACTGCTTCTCTGTGACACAACACAGTGAACCATACGAAGATGTTGCACTGTTCACTGGACATTCTGTTCATAGTCGTACGTGTCACACTTCATTGTGTTGTGCTTTTAATTTCATTTACTACCACGTCTAACTACTACACATTTATGCATATGCATGTAAGTTTTCAGTTGCACAGTATGTGTATCATTAATTTAGAAATAAGAACTTGAAGGAACTTATGTTGCATGGCAGTAGAAGCTCGGATAATTTTTGCTTTGATTCTTGCTAACAGTTAGCATGTCAAGTCCATCTAGATTGTGTGTGAAATAATACAAGTCATAGGTTTCAGTATTTATTGTAGATTATGAATCAGAAAGTTGTCATTTATGATATGCATGATTGTCGTGTTACTGCAGAGAAGCTGCCTTATAAGTGGATATTTGACGCGTTGGATGACGTTGAGCAGCTTGATGGTGATAATCGTTATCAGTGCAGTGTATGTTGTGAGCTCGTCGCAGCTGAACGCTCTGTGCGTTACATCACTTCACCAGCAATACTCACTTTCCATTTGAAACGTTTTACTGCAGATGCCAAGTTCGTGTTTTGTTAACTCAGATTTTTGTTAACTTTCTTCACTGTTCTCATTCTATTGTTTTTTTGCCTCATAATTACTTTTTAAGTTTTATTTTAACGCACGTTGTTAGACTACGCTATTGCTAACGGTGGTTCTATCTGTCCATCTGTCAGACTCGTGGGCCACACCTAAATGGTTCAAGATATTGAAATGCACTTTACACCATCTGATAGAGCAGTGTTCCTAGTTGCTAGAGGTATCCCTGTCAAAAGGCGTAAATTTGACCAATAATCTGCAATGACGTGGAAGCAGTGCAAGATACGATATAAATTAGTATCAATCACTAATAAAAGGTCGCACATGGGCTTTCTATTGTATCAAAATCGGTGACTTTAAATGGCGTAATGGTTGTTATTTTGCATTATTCTACTGAATTTGGCAGCTCTGTGGCCAATTATGTCAAAGTCTTTGAAGATAGACACATACTGTCTAGTTTTTAGCAATATATGACTTATTACATTACATTAGAGTTATTTAGAGTGGATTATGTACAAGACTGCTAAACCACTACTATACACGGTGTACAGAACTAAGCCAAAAACAGTTAGGAACGAAATGATTGGGCAAAGAGATAAGTTTTGAGGCAGTTCCAAAAAAACAGTCAGCGTTGGAGCTGAGGTGATGTCTGGTGGTAGACTGTTCTAGAGGCGGCTTCCAGTCAGCGGAAATGCACGATCACCAGTAGTGGACAGCTGTGTACGTCGGATCACTAGCTTCGAGGATGACGACAACCGCAGACAACAGCAGTTGGAATCGGCGACACGCTGGATGTAGTCACTGTCAGAGAGATACCGTGACACCAGACAAAGCAGGCATCGGTAAATGAGAACAGCCAACTTGAAATTGATGCATTCTGGAGAGCGCAGCCAGTGAAGGTCTCGCAGCATCGGTGTGACATGCTCATACCGAGAAGATCGATGTATCAGTCTGGTGGTGGCGTTGAGCACCGACTGAAGTTGATGGAGCTGGGACACAGGAAGTTCTGCGAGTGTTGCGTTGCCAAGTACAAGACGGCATAACCAGCGAATGGAACGCAGAATCGGACACTGAACGTCTGATGCTTCGGACATGTCGTAACACAGCAAAACATCCTGACACCGTACGCGACACATGAGACTGCATAGCAACATCGTTGTCGATGGGAATTCCGAGGTCACGAACAGTTGTCGAAGGCAGCACGTGGTTCACTCCGACACAAACAGCAGCATGTGGCAGATGTTTCTGCCGACGTGTGGTTGAACACCAGAGGATCTCTGTCTTTGCAGTGTTTGGCTGTAAGAAATTTGACTGCAGTTAGAAACTTCATCCAGGCAAGCTGACAGGATGGATGGAGCTGGTCGGCAGACCTAGGGCGACAAGAGCCCTGTATCTTCGTGTCATCGGCATACAGATGAAGGTGATGACCATATCCCTTGATGAGGCCGATCAAGCTGGCAGTGTATAAAATGAACAGTAGGGGGCCTGGGACAGACCTCTGTGGCACGCCAAACCGAACGATCTTTTGTGTCGACCGAGCCTAACCGCGTCGCACGCACTCTACCCTGCTTGTCTGCTAGGACTGGAACCAGTCCAACACAGCACCACTGATACCGAAGTGGTGATATTATCAGAGGTTTCCGAGATGATATTGTTATAGAGAGGCACCTGCTGTCAAAAGCGATAATTTGATCAATACTGTGCGATATATGGCAAATGGTGTGAGATAGGATGTAAGTTAGTGTTATTCGCTAATAGGCATTCACATACGGGCTTTCGATTGGTACTAACATCAGTGACCTTGACTGACCTTGAACACCACTGTCAGTGGTCAGTAATGACCACTGACACGTGCTATCTCTGCGGTAGCTGATGTTCTTTTATTAGGTTATTAATATTACTTCACACACACATGTGTAATTTATGCAAAATTGTCTGCACAAGATGTGATGACTTTGGTCATTATAAACATTATATGGTGCATTCTTCAAATGTTGAGTGTAGAATTCCTCTTACAATAGTGCTGAGGGGTGTGAGTATTGAAAGTAATCAAGTCATTTAAGCCTGTACTCAAGTGAAAACATTTTGAAAGCAGCAGTGATGAGTGTTTACTTACAACAACTGTGCAGAAAATGTGATGTGCTTGTGTGTATTTATAGCCAGGTGACAAAGACTGCTGACAGTTTAGCAATACCATTGGTACTGCCATGTATAGAGTCCACATGTCGGGCCCTAGCACCATCACAAGCCAAGCACTGGTAACTGCATTCTATATTTCATTATTGAATTAAATTGGAATGTGTCAGTTTTTACCGCGCTGCATGCAATGCAGACGCGGTCTAGCGATGAGAATTCTGTCTGTCCATCTGTCTGTCTGTCACACGCGTGTATTGTGACAAAACGGTAGAAAGATCTCTCCAGATTTTTATACCACACTAAAGAACATTTAGCCTAGTTTTCTGAGAAGAAGAATGGTTGGTGGGGGGCGACCCCTTATACCTGAAATTTTGGGTCAACTGGGCGCGTTGGAGAAAATTCGCCGATTTTCAACCAATAATCGCTCGTAGCACCTCAGCCGTAACACCTTGCGAAAAAAGTTCAATTAACGCTAATAGGAAGTCCAGTACGCGCTTTCCAACGAGCCTAAGATGATCGTCGTACGTTGCCCCTAAGTCCCCCAAAGGGGGCCTCAAAAACGCAAAACGGCCGATTTCTATTAAAAAATGCATTCGCTTGAAGAAAGTCTGCTACAAAGTTTCTTTGTGTGAAAACTGTCAGCGGCAAAGTTGTAAGGCATTCATTGGCCTAACTAACTGTGCAAAAATTA
>Ga0049105_1000765_pt1 | contig 12411 bp, 5 predicted proteins | sample WorMetvaBAHAMAS1_FD_61260 | JGI IMG/M metagenome (GOLD analysis project Ga0049105, IMG submission 61260) | Worm MetaG Olavius vacuus BAHAMAS.1 | ecosystem: Host-associated > Annelida > Digestive system > Unclassified | place: Germany: Marburg | collected 2013-04-09 | reverse complement strand
GCGTGTATAGCTATTGTTTACGACTGTGCCCAGTGTGTCGTAGCCACAGATATGTACGAAGTGGTCGTAGCAGCCAGTTGATGACGTCACGGTAGCTGGGCGGGACGCGATGCTGTCATTGGCTACAACAAAATGTGCTCAAAAATCTAGCATGTCCTTATATGCTGCAAGAGTCCTGCAAGACTTGTTCAATTCTTTTATTTTAGTTTTATTGCAGTTGTCCGGACGGCTGCAACATAATAATGAAGAGGAGTTTATTTTATTGCAGTATTATTGCAGATGTGCGGACTGCGGAGGCTCTACAATAAAACAGTTTTATTTCACTTTTATTTTAGTTTTATTGCAGTCGTGCGGACCGCTATACAGTCAGTCACGGCAGTCATTCACCACGACAATCGACTGGTTGTATTTTTGTGCATTTCGAGTCAGTCTTTCGAGATTTGGGACGTGACCGACGACCGACTTTACTTAGAGTTCACGCGTGGTTATATGCAGCACCGCAGTGTCCGACATATCGCATCGTATCTCGTCACGCTACAGTGAACCTAACAACAGCGCTGAACGATCGCCTGTTAGTGGCGTCTGATTGAGAAGTGAGCAAAGAAGGGCCGCTCATGAAGTCAGTTTCGTCGTTGTTGTGTGATTTATACACGAGCTGATTGTTGCATTTCATCTGAACAGTCGTTGATTGAGCTTACATTATTTATTGGTGCCTAAGTTTCGTTCGTTTGTGCGCAATGGAGAAGAAAACTGGCACCTCTGAAATGGCGACCACAAACGGTAAGTGTGTCTCAATACCTTGGCCACTACGCCATGAGATGTGATTGCCGCGAAGGTGGAGTTAACATAAATGGCAGAACTTCCAGTAATTCTGCTGTATCAACCTCTGCACCAGGTCAGCACGTAAGCTTACGATATCGGATGTTAAAATAACTTGCTGACTTTTTGCTTATTTAATATACAAGCGGTACATTTCTTGTAAACGACTTCATGATTTTTGCTGAAATGCGGCAGTTGCTATAAGAAAGGACATAAGAGCAAGGGTGCCGAAAGAAAAGAGAGACGACATATCTAAACTGCAAGCTCCATAGAGACGACGGCTGAAAAACGACGTAGTAGAGACACAAGAAGTGAAAGGTAATACATTATAAGTCAATTAAAATCAGAGCTCAATTTGTGGAAATGTTGTTGAGGGTCGCGCTCTGTTCCTCCTAGTTCCTGCTCCTCCTTGTCTGACGTCCTTCTTTCCCTTTCCCTTCGTCCTTGCCATAAAGTGACGGTCGGTAGGCTTATAAACCACGCACCGGCCGCACCGGACACGCACCGGCCGTATATTACTAATCATGCACAAGCCCTACTCTCGCAGTTGGTTATATTAGAAAAAAAACTCTCTGTTCCTCACCCAGCAAACAACAGCCTAACTTTGCACGTCAAGTAGAATTTAGCGCCATCACACACCGACGTCGAAAGCACGCATTGGCCTTCCAAAGCGCCAAGAGCGTGCCGAGTCGACTACAAAGCGCCTCTTTTACTGGCAGCGAAGCGATTAATGTTACACGACTTACGCGATAAGTAGACTTAGACCCCGAAACCGCCGCCATCGCCGCCGCCGATTTTTTTTCTGCTAGCCGCCGCCGCAGAAAAAAAATCGGCTGAACCGGCTAAGCCAAAGTTTTAGCTAACGACCAGCGACAAAAACGAGTACTTCGTAGTAGTAGTGATGGTAGTTTTAAAATCATATTTGCACTCCATACAGATTTGAAACCAATGCGTTATTTTTATCTTATTTATTAATGTTTTCTGGTAAAAAAATGCAAATATTTTAATAACAACACTATTACACTAAAGTGAGCCATATGTACACTGTGTCCGCAAAACAAAGACAACTATACTTTTAGCCGCGTCTTTAAACCGCATACAAACGCTGAAACTTTGGCACAATGATTCAGTCAACAATTGAGATTCCGGTTGTAAATATGCTTTAGCCCAACCTATGCATTTCCTCTGTACCTGGTGAAATGTTCTAAACAACTCATGTATTGACATTAACAAAACAGTCAGACGAATATTCTCGTATGATATTCAATTGTCCCAGCATATAACAGTAGAACACAGGTGCAAAAAGTACTATACATTAACTCAACACATTATACCAAGGATCTATCACAAAACGTGCTCAAATGTCCAGCGCAGAGACAGCGACGCCACTGACTGATGGCTACAAGTTACAACGACGATGAAATAAACTGCAGGATTTAGCTGTCTTTTTCGACTAAGAGTCTCTGGTACAGTTTTGCAAGACTGGTCAGCCGCATGCGATACAACAGGGTATGAAATTCGGCATCGGCGTTTTCGAATGTTAAAATGGCTTCATTTACTGCGTCTTAAGTAAAAGTGTTACACATGTTTAGTATGAGCTGTAACCGGCATTGTGTCCTGAATGGACTCAAGCAAAATCTTCTAAATTATAGGCCTACCGAATTTTATCAATCCTATCTGAAGTTATGCTGTAGTAAGTCCAAGTCTCTCTGAAATGTGATTGTTTTTCCTGTCTCCGTGACGCACGCAGTAATATTGCTGATGCACGACTTATCGCTGTGAAATTAATTTTATTTATTTTACGTCGCAGTTGATCAACTACCCTGAGTTTATGAAACATCTAAAATATGAAATCATATGAAATTTTGACAAATCAGAATTGTATCTCGAATTACAGCGTTGTTTGATAGCTTTAAAACATTAAGGTATTTTCGGTTTAGATCACGGGGGCAATTCCAAACCAATTCCAATTCCCAAACAGTTCGACATAAAGCCAATCTCCAACTTGGATGTCTGCTTCAGTCACGGCTAATCCGCCGTCATCACTGCCGTCGCCGAATTTTCCTGGGCTATCCTCACCGTCCAAAAATTAGTGTAAGCCGAATTAGCCGGCTAGCCGCCAAAAAATTGTTCAGCCGGCCGACAACATGAAAAAGTTCGGCTTACGGGACTTTAAGTAGACTATTTCTAAGCTGCAGAAGTTGGGCGACAGCCAGTACGTTGACGTACTTGGATGGTGCGTGGCCAATATGGCTGGTGCATGGTTTATACCGACCACGATATAAACCAGGAGTTAGAAAATGTTCTATCCGGGATTAAACGTTGGCGGCAAATAGAACGCGCCCTGATTAAGTCGCCTGTCACTGTCAGACAACATAAGAGAACAGTTGCAAAAAGGACTGAAGAAAGACAAGATAGATCAAACTGTAGAACTATATATGTCTAGGCTATTGCACCACGGAATACGTACTCAAGATAATATTAAGCATTATTTAAAATGTCCACTCCAGATTCTTATCCCGAGACGCAGAGAGTATACAGAATTTTTGATTGGAGGGGGCCAAATTGGCAACCAGTGTGACCAACTTGCCGCCCAAAATACTGGCGACCTTTTTAAGTAGTCGCCCACTTGGACGTCACTCGTCACTCATCAAAACTACTAAGAGGACAATAAGTGTAGGTTACAACACTGAGTTATGCGAGTGTATACGAGCAAACTCACTCCAGACAGTGTTGTAACCTACTTATTTCATGACTGTGAACGCAGCCCGATTGTTCTGCTCAGTGTGGCGTGCGCTTGTGTATGTTGGTCTGCGATGATCAAAGTACAGTACACACTCAACTGTTTGCGTGTTGCCGTATTCTGCGCGTGTTTGCACTCTCCGAGGCATTAAAAGAGTTTTGCTTCGTATTTCGATTTGGTTTTTGTGCCACTTCGCTGGATTTCACGTCGCGAATCGAGCGGTAACGCTTTTGCTGGGCCTACTACTGCGCAGATAAATGAAGAGTTTTAGCGCACTTAGTGATTACAGTCGCGCACGCCAATCGACGGCAGTTTTCACGACCCGCCGTTTACTCGGCCGATCAGCTGTGCTCACTCAAACATGACTGTTGCAGCGACTGCTAGGCCTATTTGTCGCACTGGTGCGTAAATCACTACAGATGAGCTGTCTGCAGTACGTTATGACCCGTTGACTCACTCTAGACACAATGCTGGAGATAGGAGCGCGAAAGTAGGTCATGAAATGAACGCTGCAAGTCACCAGTGCACCATTGTGACATGATAAAAATTGGATAAAAATTTGTAGCCATTCGCCATTGTGGTGCAGAGCCCTCTAAATACGCCCTTGACCCGAGTGCAACAAAAGTAAAATGTTACTGAAAATGTTGTGGCTGAATTGACAGTATAAATAAGTAGTGAAACTTACTTGTGGTTGTAGCCAAAAAGCTGTAACTGAACTGAAAGAACCCTCCGTGTATAATAGTGGTGGGTGATACATGCATGAATATGTAATAGAGGCACTGTACAATGTCGGCGTGTTGTAGATGATCATGTGAAAACAAGTGACGAATTCGCCAGTACTGAAACTCCAACAAGTGCACTAAGAAGCATGCGTCAATTCCTTCGCTCGAGTACGTACACTTAAAATGCAGAGCTCATACGAAAAATGGACATTGTCTAGTCTGTTTTCTTGACTTTTACGAAAATATGAATGAAAAAGAGCTCGACTTCCAAAATGAACCTATTTTTTTCTTTTGTTAGGGCCCAGTTGTATTTTTAATGAAATGCATTAGTGTTCAGTTGCATTGTGCCAGCTTGACACATAGTTTGGTAACATAAAGCTGATTTATTAACAAAAAGAAAATAATTTATGTCTCTTTGCTGACAAATTTTTCATTCATTCCTTTAAGACGGTTCTTAAAACTTCAAGTTTGTTGTTGTATGTACATGGTTGTCAAACACGGACCATTTTAATTGCTTATAGCTCCTGTATATGATGACGTAGGAAGGCATTTTATATATCAAAATGTTCTGAACGCCATATTTCAACATTCTTTGCATAATTTCAGGGAAACGAAACCATACTACAGTAAAAATACCGATTAGGCTTAATTTAATCATGACGTTCAATTATTATATACAGTTCTCTCAAAATTGACAATAAGCGCTAGTTACAAACATCAGTAGGTCAAAAGGAATTCAAGTTGTCTATCTCTACAGTGTACCCTAACTACCATCGCCACTCTTTCTCGCAGTCGCTCTGACGCTTCCTGGCTCATCGGACCAAACAGTGTAACAGAACGCGCTTCAGATGATCAGCATCTCGCAAGTCTCGACGATGCAATTTTTTGTTGCAAAGCTCGACAGAGTAAGAAAGTAACCAGATTAAGGTCTGACCTATTCGGTGGCAAGTTTCTTGCATCCATGAACTCTGAAATGCGGAAAAACAGGATGACACGTGAACAGTAAATTGTCTTCATTGGTTGTACTGCATTTGTGCAAAGAATATCTAATTGCAATTTAATTTAAAACACAATTCCTACTCCCGATAAAGTACTAAACGTTTTGATATATGGATCATTACGCTTTGATAAAGTCCAGTGCGTTAATTGGAGGACACGTACGTAAGGTTGCCGTGACATGCGTACGGCGAATAATGAATGAATCGAAACGAATCGCTATTTTTAGTGCAGTATTGCTTTACTAAACTAGTGCAAAGAATATTTAACTGTGACAGAATTCAAAATACCAGTCTTACTACATATAAAATACTGAACAGTTTCTGCGTCATCATATACACGAGATATAGACTTTAAAAATAGCCCATTTATTACGGGCAAACCCCATTATTTATACACTGACGTCCCGACTGTCGACTTCAAAATAGCAATTTATTATTGTAGTCTTACGTCTAAGAAAAAGGTTTGCAGTGTCTAACTCGATAGGACGCGAACAAAAACTTGACAATGTGATACACTACAAATCAGAAGCACAATCTGCAGGTCCCAACACTAATTCCGGGAGAGTTGTTTCGAAACACAATGTTCAACGACAGTGTGCAGAATGCGTTAATGAATCACATATTACATTTTTAACAGAAAATTATAAATGACATTTATTTAGCCTATTTTTGATTCAAGATAATCATTTATGACAACCGATGAGATTCATGTCACGTTTTTTTGGGTATAGCCGATGCTAAAAGCTTATCTAGCATACACTCGTCGATACACTACAAACGTTTTCTTACGTGTTTACACTGTTCTCAGTCTGCCACCCATTGTGCAGGGCTTCTACTGTGCCGTCATGTACTGGTGGTGATGGGGTTTTTTGCATTCTTTAACTGCTACACACTTCGTGTGAACCTGAGCGTGGCGATCGTGGCAATGGTGAACACAACCTACCTGCGTCAATTCGACACCGCCACCATTCAACACACGAATACTACTAATTCATCATCATCAATTTCGCGTCATCGAGTAGACGATGTCTGCGCAAAGGACGATAATACGACGAACGTCGTCGACAACACAGTATGATTTTGACGTTCAGATTGTTTGACCTGATTACATTCAAAACACCATAATGTCACAGTAGCTGCCATCATTTTTAGCAAAAGCAAAGGTCAAATACGTCCACGTTACACAGAACCAACTATGATACATTACCGCGTAAAAACGCATCAAAATCTGGTCAGTAGTTTTCAAGTTATAAGCAGTCTTCAGAGCATGAAAAAGTTGCTGTTATAAAGTTGAAAAATAAACTCTTAGCAAAGTAATCCTAGATGTAGTACATATTAAAAGTAGCACTCAAGGTCTGAAGGTCGTAAGCGGTAGTAAGTGTTTTGTGTTGCAATATTCACTAAGACTTGACAATTTTACAACATCGACACAAAATATGAGCACCAGTTCATACGAAATACACGTTTCAACCTTTGTTCTCGAATGTTTAAGTTTTCTACAACTGCACTGCGACCATACGGATCTGCAATAAATATCCAGTACGAAAAAGTAAGTAAGTAAGTAAGTATAGTTATAAAGAAGTATCAAAGTGGTGCCGTGGTCCTTAGCAAAACAGGTGCGTCTTCAGCAACCAAAAGAGTATGTTCGGACTCACGTAGATGGAGAGGTGGATTGTTCCAGAGACTCGGTCTAGCAACAGTGAATAATTGATCGCCCAGACTTTTGCGAGTTCTTAGAACTTCACACACGTGGCGACGTTGGACGATCGAAGTCTTCGGCGGCCGGCCTTAGTGGTAAGCTGGCAGTCATCCGCCAGGTACTGCAGAGACAGGCCATACAACGCCTTATAAACTAGAACGGCCAGTTTAAATTCAACACGCCCCGTCGCACTGGCATACGATGATAGGACACAATTTCATGCAGAGAAAAATTACCGTTTTATTCCTTTATTCCTTTGTTGCAAAGGGTTTATCTTGAATGTCGACTTCTGGTTGTTGTTAGTCTGAGGGAACCTTCACTTGGGATACGAAGACCCAAGGCATCGTTCTCGGGGCGTTCTTCTACGGCTATGCGACGACGCAGATCATTGGTGGCATGATAGCACAGAAGATCGGTGGCAAGCTACTGATGTTGTTCGGCGTCGCATGGACAGCATTGCTGACTCTGCTGACTCCCATCCTTACCACTGTTGGCGGCTTCGGAGCCTTGGTTGCCATCCGCGTCCTGGAAGGAATCGGCGAGGTATGTCAACAACTTAATCAACCCTTTCGTTATAAATGTCAGCAGATTAACGAGTAAGACACGTTTATCCAGGCACCTTCTGGCATACGTCGTTGATGAGTGGGGAAATATTACTTAACAGATCAGCGGCGATTTACTGCCTGCTGCCAAGTGCAGTATTTCATAGGACAATGTGCTTGTCTCGCGCCTCTTTGTAGATTTACATTCAATTTATCTCTGGCAGCCAGGTCCTTCTATTTTTTGCATAACAATTATGTGACATGTGCTGTGCAGGCTGTGACTTATCCGTCAATGGCGACATTGCTATCATTCTGGGCGCCCCCGCTCGAGAGAAGCAAAATGACAACATTTGTTTACGCCGGTAAGGAAGTCTGACAACTTTATAGACTTCCGCTCAGCATCGGCCAAGAAGTTAGGCAATAAGTAGGTCAGTTCGTCTGTGTTTGGTGCTTGTCGAAGAATGCAAATCTCACTGTTTCACCGTCGTTTCGAAGGGCTGTCGTGTAGAAACCAAAGAATAAATCACAAACATACAACAACTTGTTCCGTGCGTATGCCATCGAAGATGTTACAGATGTTCAGCGTCTTTCGATGAAAACTCTGGGAGCTTTAGCGTTCGGCGTTTAGTGTCCATTTGACAGGTATGGGCTCGTTGCTAGGCAACGTAAAGGTATGGGGGCCAATCAGAGTTGCACGTGAGTCCATATTTTCAGACCGACCTGACCCACAAAAGCCGTGACCCGACCCAATCCGACCCGTTAATTTATGCGTCTTTTGGAACCCGACCCGACCCGCAGGCCTATCCATCACGGGAAAAGTTGCAAAACTAATAACGAGTTGAACATGTATTCATTGTTAGGTGCACATATATTGTCGGTTCAGACAAAAAATGAGAATAAGTGCTGCCTAGAACACCAGCCGATAAGGGCTGCCTAGGAACGCCAGCCAATACATAAATGACGTGTGTTCAGTTCGATTTAATGATAACGAAAATGTGTTGATGTTTACAGGCGCACAGATCGGAACGGTGGTCGCAATGACGGTATCCGGAGTTTTATGCCAGTTTTTAGGATGGGAGTCGGCCTTCTATGTTTTTGGTGAGCCCTGTTTGTTTTACGCGGTAGATCTAATCTTGCAGTGCGACGCTGTACAAGCAAATAGTTGTTATAGAAATTGTGTCCGTTTGTTGCACTCATATGTTGTGTTGGGCTGCCTCGGCCAAAAATGGACACAACACAACGCCCTCGTCAATTCGCTTCACCAAATGTAGCAGTATCTTTCTACAAAAATGTTCTCAGAAATAATTTTTTTGTTTTTTTTTGCACAGCTACTGTTAAAGTAAATTCCAATATAAATTGTTATGTAGTAAATATATGTTTCATGCTTGCCGATGTATTCAAGTTTATGTACAATGTAGGTGCGGTTGGCGTGATTTGGTCGATTATGTGGTTCTTTCTGGTGTACAATTCACCAGCCGAACATCCTCGTATTAGCGGTGAAGAACGCGACTATATTGAGAAAGCGCTCAATAAGAAGGCTAAAGATAAGGTACAGATAGTAAATGTGTCGTATATTAAGATTGTCATACGTTCGTCGTTGTTAAGTTTGCCAGTACTGGATGATACACTACGCCGTCGTAAAGTAGCCTATAAAACGCCTGATAGTTGATGATTTATTTGCTACAATCATCTGATGAGCGCCGCGGCGGTGTTGAGTGGATAGAAGTTTACCGAGTGTGGGGCGTAGGCTATGCCTGTCATCAGCCTCTTAAAGAATTTTTACCGCACTGCATGCAATGCAGACGCGGTCTAGCGATGAGAAAGCTGTCCGTCCGTCTGTCCGTCTGTCTGTCAAACGCATGAGTTGTGACAAACAGAAGAAAGATCTGTCCAGATTTTTATACTATACGAAAATCAATTAGCCTAGTTTTCTGAGAAGAATGGTTGGTGGGGGGCGACCCCTTCTACCTGAAATTGTGGGTCAACCGGCCCCCATTAGAGCGACATTCAACGGACTTTCGCTCGTAGCGCCTCGGCCGTAACACCTAGCGAAAAAAGTTCAATTTACACTAATAGGAAGTCCACTACGCGTTTTTCAATGAACCTAAGATGATCATCGTACGTTGCCCCTAACCTCCCCCTACCAAAGGAGGCTCAAAAACGCAAAACGGCCGATTTCCGTCTAAATGGCACTTCGCTTGAAGAAAGTCTGCTAGAAAGTTTCTTTGTGTGAAAACTGTCGTAAGGCATTCATTGGCCTAGCTAACCGTGCGAAAATGATTGGTGGGGGTTAACCCCTTCTACCTGAAATTTTGGATCAAACTGACCGCGTTGGAGCCAAACTCGCCGATTTTCGATCTCTTTTTGCTCGTAGCGACTCAGCCGGAACACCTAGCGAAAAAGTTTAATTAACACTAATATGAAGTCCACTACGCACTTTCCAATGAGCCCAAGATGAAAATTGTACGTTGTCCCTAAACCCCCCAAAGGGGGGACTCAAAAACGCAGTGTCCAAAATTTGAACAATAAGCTGCGATAACTCTGAAACGGTATGAGATAGGATGTCAGTTATTATTAAACACTAATAGGAAGTCGCATACGGGCTTTCGATTGGTGCCGACCTCGATGACCTTGAATGACCTTGAACGCCGTAATAGCCTTTATTTTGCATTTTTTCACCGAATTCGATAGATTTTCGGGCCGATTATATCACAGTGGTTGAAGATAGACCTATAATGTCCATATAATATTGTCTCCCAGTTCCAGTCTTCCACTTTTGGACAAAACTATAATGCACCCTGCAGCGCGGTCTCTCTGCGATAGCTGAACATCTTTTCTTATTTCTGATACGTTGCTTCGTTTTAAAACCAGAGCGACTGCATTAGATCAAAAATAGAAACCAAATTTCAGAGGGTTTCACCCATGTAAATTTAGCGGTGGAATGTGCGAAATGTCTGAGCAAATTTTTCAAGTTCAACCTGGGGATCTCAACCACTGATATACTTTTAGAAGTTTTGATATATACTGACATACCAGTATAACGATGAGGATTGAGGCACCGAAGGGGATGAGGTGTGGGAAGGGGGTGTATCATAAATGTATAGCCTACTGTACGAGTACGAATGATGTATGTTCTACAGCACTGCAGGATCGAGTTTCAGTCTGTCATTGGTCATATAATTCATATCTTACTGAACTTGGTTATAACTGACAAACGAACAGTAACAAAATAAGATTTAAGTGTGTAAAAGTGAAACTAACTACTCGTAGGGGAAACTGGTGAATTGGGGCGCTTTAATTAGGCTACTACACTGTTTCTGGAAAAAAGAGACCAAATGTTTTCTGTAGTATCTTCTATAAAACTATGGCGATTCTGATTAAATTTTGTGTGTAGTTTTACCGCTCTATGTGTTATAGACGCGGAGTTATTGGCAAAGGAATTTCACATTTCGGGGAAGTGGATTTGTGCTGACACGCAGGTTTCCGTTGCGGGAATACTGGATGGTTCTTTTTCGCTCGTGTGACCTTGATCTTGATCTGATGACCTTCGTATACGAACTTAACCCGTACTCCCTGGAGATACACCGGATGCGCAAATATGAACTTCCTACGTCAAGGCTCTTGGAACTTATCGTTTGAAAGACGAACAGACAGACAGACGGATCGATCGACCGCTTCGCGGGTGGTTAATAAAGTGGGATGAGCTTTTACATTGTCTAGTTCCACTCTTTCGTCCTCTCACACAGTTTGCCACTGGTAAAGCTGTTTGCACCGAGTGGCCTAGTGAGTGAGGATGCAGCCGAGCCGATGACCAGTCTGCAAGTGGGACGTCCGACAGCGCTGTGTCATTGTCCGCTCCTGACGCAGTTGTCGCGATCGTGAGGGGGTCTTCCTCTTTCAGGACTGTTACGGTCTTCACCTGGAACCCTGAGTAGGGGCCGCAATGTACACCGCGGCACTGCTCCATGACTGCTCGGCAGTACTCTCCCCGCGACATATATACTGTGTCCGGAAAAAGAGACCAACATGTTTTTTTGTAATATCTTCTACAACACTCGGGCGATTCTGATGAAATTTAATACATAGTTTCCTGAATAAATTTACTCCAAAAGCATCTAAATGTTTTCCACCTTACCTGAAAAATGTTTCTAGATTACCTTGTGAAACTTGAAATGCTCATTGCGCACCTGCTACCACTGATTTGTCAGAGGAAGTAACTCCGAAATGTATTTCACTTCAACTGTGGCCTCCAAATTCGCCCAATTTGAATCCAGTTGATTACAGGTGTGGGGAATAATAATAATAACAACAAGCTTTGCTACCGCGAAGAGCACAACGCGTCCGTCGTGCTTAGTTGGTGTACTTTATGGCATTTTTCGGGACAAATCTGATGATTGCTAATCAACCACTTTTACGTAATTGGCCACGAAAGCTACCGAATTCGGCGAAATCACGCAAAATACACGGCCATTACGCCGTTCAAGGTCATTCAAGGTCATCGATTTTGGTACCAATCGAAAGCCCATATGCAGATCATGCGGTAATGCAAACTGTCGGCCACAGCACCATTGACATTACAGCTGTAGTGTAATACGTGACACATAGCGGCCCTGAAGTTTTGTCGCGATGAAATTCGTGGATGATGATGATGATGATGATGATGCGACTTCCTATTTGTGATTAATACTAACTTACCTTCTCACCATTTCCAAGTTACGGCTGATTATATGTCATATTTTCGCTAACAACAGGCGTGCGCTACACTTTATCGCCCTCGCTGGGGGTGATCCCTGCGAATATCGCCCTAAGTGATATACCGCTGAAAACTAGATTCTTCGGGCTACATTTCACTCGCAGAATGTATCGGTGTCTCTTCAACCACTTTTAC
>Ga0049105_1000764_pt1 | contig 12411 bp, 10 predicted proteins | sample WorMetvaBAHAMAS1_FD_61260 | JGI IMG/M metagenome (GOLD analysis project Ga0049105, IMG submission 61260) | Worm MetaG Olavius vacuus BAHAMAS.1 | ecosystem: Host-associated > Annelida > Digestive system > Unclassified | place: Germany: Marburg | collected 2013-04-09 | reverse complement strand
CGCCGAGTTGTGCGGAATATCGACTTCGTTTGAGGGGTAATTATCGCGATAAAGATATGCCACGATATGAATCAATATCGCGATATTCGATACGATACGATATATCGTGCCATCGCTAACAACATTAAAACACTCTGCGACGTTCAACACAATGTGGTGTTTGAAACCTCACACTATTAACTGTCACTGTGAAAGCCAATTTAAACTAGTATACTGAAATCATCTTGAAGTAATGACAATGATATTGACCAATATTGACCAGTCCTACCGCATCGACTGTGCTCCATACAAGCCAGCAGAGCCAGCACCCTGTGCATAGGCACCCTGGTAGGCCTTGTACATTGAGTCAAATGCTGCAAACTGAGCTCCGGTAAGTGCTGAGGTACCACCAGCAAGTAGGTCGCCGGCATTGGCTCGATACGGCTGAAGACGACTAGCAGCCGCTGCAGCAGAACTGTCGGTCACATGCGTACTCGCAGTTCCTGCTAAGCTATGATGAGCCACCCTTGAGCTGCAACAGAATCGAAAAAAAACCTCATGTACTGACTGCACAAGTAAGCAAGTAAGTCAAGTTATACGGCGCGCCTTCTGTCAACATCTATCAGACGTGCCTCCTGCTGTACGCACACTCAAATAACCAGCCCTTAAGCCTACGTTTAAACTGTTCACTAGTGTCTGTGCTTTACAGATTCTGTGAAAGTTTGTTCCAAAATGGTGGTCTGCACATGCAGAAACTGTGGCAGCGAAACCGAGTGGACCAAGTGTGTGGGACGACCAGGTCACTGTGGTCCACTGATCATAATCGCGAATGAACAGCAATGGTGTGTACAAGAGTGTACACATCACCACTGTACTTCGGACATCGGCCACGAGAACAGTCGAAATCATCAGCGTGATTCTGAAGGTGATGCGCTGTGATACTGGCAGCTAGTGATGAGTGTCATGCAGTGACTCCATGCCACAAAACACTGAAGTGCTGTATCCAAGACAGAAAGCTCAGTTACCACAGCGACAGTGCGTGTCAGCAGTCATTACACAGTTCAACGTCATTCAATGTCACCAATGTTGGTAATGAGTGAAAGCCCATATGCAACTTCTTACTAGTGAATAATAGTAAACTGCATCCTACCTTATACGCTGTTTCCAATTTATAGCGCAGTAATGGTCAAACTAACACTTCTGACATGGGGGTGCCCCTCTTCAATGCACTTGTTCGGAGTGAACCCCAAAACTCACGACTACAAAATTTGGCATGAAAAAACTGCAGACATGATTCATGTAAAACATTTCGATATCTTAAACCACTTAGGCATGGCTCAGCAGTGTAACAGACAGACAGACGGACAGAATGACACATTCTGCACACTGTGTTGAAGTTTCAAGTCAATCATGCTTGTTTCCAGAAAAGAGAAGTGAGCACAAACTTCCAAAATTTTCGAAGCACGTTCTTAATCAATAAAAAATTCAGCAGCTTCATTTCTTCAACAATTAATCAATTAATTAATCGCCAAAACCTGCAACCGTAATGAAAGATGTGATAAAGTAAGTATGTGCGATGCTATGAAACACCATGAGCAAAATACAACTGCTGCAACCTCTGCTGAAGATCTGGCGATCTTTTGTTGCCAGCATCTGCTGCGGCAGCAACTTTGGCACCAAGAGCAGATGACGCCTGATGATCAGCAAACAGTGCGCCTGCAGTCGGAGGCGTGAGACCTAACGCACCTGGCCAGCCATACGGCGCCTGTCAATCAACAAGACCACACACATTCAACTCAGTACATCGTACATAAAATCCACATCACACAGCAGTGGTTCCAAGTGACAATAATCTACGGTATGATCACAGGTTCATTACAATTTTAAGGTGGCCTAAGTAGATAACTGCTGGACCACCATGTCGAGCACAGCCACAAACAAGCTACATAATATTGTCCGGATACGACTGCCAAAATAAATGGGTTTCAGTTTTTGTCAAAATGTATTCACATTTATGGTCATTATATATATACGTTTAATATGTACTGAAGAACTTGAGGCATATTGTTCCAAATTAGTACAACAAGCTGGACAAACCAGCTGGTAACGTTTGGTGTGACTGAATGCTCAGCTGGAGCTGGTGTACATGGCAAGTTGATGTCGAGTGAGGTTTAACGTCCCAACAAACACACCACAGGTCATATCAGAGACGGCTTTTTTCGGGTGAAATGACCCAAAACTGTTTATGTACTTGTACATGTATTCATCAACTTGTACGCAACGGTTCATGGCGCTGATATTACAGCTAGCATCAGAGAGAAAATCAGCCGCGAGCAGCAGACACGCACAGTACGTAACTGAGAGAGGGGGAGGTGGGGCTGAGGCGGTAACAGACGGCAGACGCCCGGCCAGCCGGCCGCCGTTATACAGCATCTGCTGCCGCCAGTTAATCAGCACAATCTGACACCACGCCACACGCGCCGCCAGCATCCATCCCACCAACGACTGCCTGTCCGCATCCGCGCGCTCCCTCCCGCCGGCGAGGTCGCGTCGCTGATCAATAGCGGGCATTATTAGTTGACTGTATAGCTGCTGACCGACGCGATGCGACGCGACGCCCGGCTCGCTCACCTCGTTTGCTAGCCGCCTCCATCCACCCGTTCGTCGGTCGGTCGGTCGACGACGTCGGCCAAGTGCTCGCTTTACGTGCACGCAATCAATACAGACACGACGAGAGACGAGACGAGACGAGAACGCCACTCGCCCGGCCGTGGCCGTGCTATGCCACGCGTTAACGTCTTTCCTACAACAGCGCGCACCGACTACCGCCCGCTCCGCTCAGCTTCTCCACTTGCTTCTGCCATCGCTCGTCACCGCCTCAATTCCCCGTCCGTCCGTTAGCCCCCGCCCCGAACTACCGTCGCGCCGCCGCCTGCCGTATCACCGGCACCGCCGTGCGTCTCTCCCGAACGCGCCGACACACGTTCGCGATGCGGCGGAAACCATAGTCGCAGCGGCGGCGGCACGGATTATCTCGTTGCCGCATCGCCCGCCCGCCCGCCGAGACACGCACACACGCACGCACGCAACAAAAATCCAATAAATCACCGGCGCGGCGAGCAGCCAGCAGCCAGCTATCATTGAGCCAAGCGGGTCAAGCCGCCACCCGTCAGCCGCAAGACCGATGGATGCTTACTGTATACGCGCGTCTCGACTACCGACCGACCTGTGGCGTAGACATGGTCGACCGTTTAACACACTATCTGCTTCAGAACAGCACTCGCTCACTGTCAATGATCCTCTGTCAGCGGCTAACGCAATCCTGCGCAATTCGAATTTTCGCTGGCAAGGAAGGGATACCTCACTTTAACGCAATCTTTCTCGGTAACCTCTGAGAAAATCGCCATAAATCAGACTGTGGCCCACTGTCGATTTTATGGGCTACATTTCTGTCGCCGACGGTATGGGTATAACTTCAACCGCTGTGACGTAATTGGCCCGCAAAGCAACCGAATTCGGTGAAATAATGCAAAATAACGGTCATTATGCCGTTCAAGGTCATTCAAGGTCGGTACCAATCGAAAGCGCATAAGCCACTTCCTATTAGTGAATAATACTAACACATATCTTATCTCACACCATTTCCAAGTTATCATGCTGTATTAGTTAAATGTTTGCTTTCAGCGGGAGCTACTGCTCTTTAATGCATTATTTCTCAGTAATCTCTAAGAATATCACCATAAATCATATATTGCCAAAAACTAGATTCTTTGGTCTACACTTCTGTCGCAGACAGTATGGACCTAACTTCAAACGCTGTGAAGTAATTGCCCCAAATGGTGCCAATTCACTTAAATAATGCAAAATAACGGCCACTACACCGTTCAAGATCATTCAAGGTTACCAATTTCAGTACCAAAGGAAAGTCCATGTGCAACTTCCTATGTCTGAATAACAGTGTCTTACCTCCTATCTTGCACCGTTACCAAGATATGGCGGATTACTGGTCCAATATTTGCCGTAAAGAGGGGGTGCCTATCTTTAATACAACCCTTGGAGGAACCCCTAAATTCAGGATTGCAAAAATGGCCTCAAAAAACTAGAAACATTGCACTATTGTATGGTGCAGATGCCTTGAACCGTTTACGTGCGACTCATGAGTGCATCAGCCAGACAGACAATCAAATGGACGGACAGACTCGCTCATAGCATATGCCGCGCTTCATACGTTGTGCAGCCAAAAACACAGAATTGATGACAACAGTGCCAAACAAGCATTACAGTCGATTCCACTAAACATGTACATTACATATTCAAATGCATCTACTCCGGCCATGTCCTGCGTCCAATTACTGCAGCTTTATTCGGTATTTACACTAAGCGTATGATGTAGTGAAGGGCATGGTTGTGTACTGGAAAGGAAAGGCCTGGCACATAATTTCAAAAAAAATCTGTGGGCGAAAATCAAGATGTGATTGGATTTTAGAATGACCCAACAATTCAACCTGGCTGTTCACTGTCAAGTGCAAGTTCCATACCTTCTCGAAAAATACATGAAAATTTATCTGCTAACGTTTTTGAGCAATCCTATGCTGCTGATGAAAAGAAAGACCAACATGCATTCTTTGCGGATTTAAAACAACGATTTACATAAGAAATCCATTAGGCGAGAGAAGCGGACGGGCCACCTAAACGCCGAGAACACGAGCGGTAATACTTACGACGGTCGTAAGCAGACCGGAGGCGGCCGACGGCGCTGCGTTGTACACGCAGACGGACGGCGCCGATAATGACGACGACTGCGTGACAGCAGGTGCCCCTGCTGCTGCAGCGGCCGGAGTGAGGCCCGGCAACGGTGCATGGAAGCCGAGAGCCGTCGCCGACTGACTGATGCTGGGAAACATGGCGTCACTGCTTCACGACCGCAGCGCACACATCAACGCCGTACTTTGTCCAGTGTCCGAGTCAATACGAGAAGTCTTGCTGTGTCACTTATTCTGCACACAGTCAAACCGCAGAAACGGAATAACGACGTAACTAACAAGGCAACAATCGCGCCACAGTCGCGTCGGCGGCTAAATAAAGCTTCCACGAACAGCAAACAGCATACATCGACAACCTGCATGGGCTGATAGCCGAGTCACTGAAGAATTCGTCAACTACTTACCGTCACCACCATCAATCTGTGTATCCACGGTCTGAATCTGGGGCATTTCTAACAATGATTTCAATTACCGGTAAGCGGTCCGCACAACTGCAATAAAAGTAAAATGAAACTGCAATAAAACACTTTTGTTTTATTGTAGGCTCTTTTATGGTAGGCTTCTGCACAACTGCAATAAAGCTGCAATAACACAAATCAGCGGGAGTGGCTTATGCTAATGAGCTAGCCTATCTAAGATGCATCAATGACTTTGAAATTTTGACTGACTTTTCCGAGTTAATTACAAATTTGTACAATATTGAAGTAATTAGTCTAAAGTCTAATTAGTCTATAGTATACTACCATACGTGGCGTATGGTAGTATAGTAATGTAGGCCTATTAAAAAGTTAAATCAATGATAGGCCTGGCCTATTCCGGTCGGCATATAAGTGCAAGTTCTGAATCCGGTGTACGGTGATAAATGTAGGCCTGTACACAGTACAGGCGTATGCGTGTTATTTATACACATATATACGACATATATGCCCTCAAACATTTCATTTTGAATATTTTTTTGCGTGAATAGGGATATATACTTCATATGCTTATTTTACGTTCCGATATAGGCTAGCTATTTCGTTTACTGTCATCGTAGCAGACAATGCAGTATTTTTGCCGGCTCTTGAAAACCTCACTGTACTACCGTGTGAAACATGATAAAGTTCTAAAATGTTGCAATTGCTCTATTATTCCTTGATGACAAAGCTGTCAACTCCACCACTTTTACCGCACTGCATTGTATGCAATGCGGTAATAGCCATGAACAAAATGTCCGTCTTTCTGTCTGTCCATCTGTTAAACGTGTGAATTGTGATAAAACAAAAGAAACTTCTGCCAAAACTCTTATACACGAAGAATAACTGGTGGGGGAGGACCCTTTGTACTTGAAATTTTCAGCCAAACTGACCCAGTTAATTCTAAAACACTAATTTTCAATCGATTTTCGCTCGTAGCGCCTCAGCCGTAACACCTAACAAAAAAAGTTCAATTATCACGAATAGGAAGTCCACTGAGCGCTTTCCAATGGGCCTAAGATGATCATCGTACGTTGCCCCTAAGGTGCCCAAAGGGGCTCAAAAACGCAAAACGGCCATTTTTGATGTAAAATCGCACTTCGCATGAAGAAAGTCTGCTACAAAGTTTCTGGGTGTGAAAACTGTTGGCAACAAAATTGTAGGGCATTCACTGGCCTATCTATCTGTGCAAGAATGATTGGTGGGGATGACCCCTTTAAGTAAAAATTTGGCGAATACTGACCCTCTCCTTGCACAATGCCGATTTTAAATTTATTTTTGCTCGAAGCGCCTTAGCCGTAACAGCTAGCGAAATAAGTTCAATTAAGATGAATAGGAAGTCCACTATGCGCTTTCCAATGAGCCTAAGATGAATAGTATACAATGACCCTAACTTAGGGTCAACGTATACTAGAGCCTTCTTTGGGAGCTTAGGGACCCTAAGCTCCCAAAGACGGCTCTACAACGCAAAGTGTCAAAATTTAAACAATCTGCGATAACTTCAAAACATTACGAGATAGGATGTCAGTTACTATTAATCACTAATAGGAAGTCGCATAGGGTCTTTCGAGTGGTAGTGACCGACAAGACAGCTGGGGAGGGGGAGCAGTCAGACGATCGGCGGCCACACACAGCGATGTACGGACACTGGTGATGGGCAAATCCTACATGTAATTTACGAGCAAACTTTTTCTGAAAACGAAGACGCATTGTCGTAATAAAGGTGATACATTGCCCAGCAACACCGTCACTAGCACCGATCTCCACCTCAGTGGCGGTGGAGGCTCGGTGGCAAATAAACACAGCGGTGGCGGTGCCGGTAGCGGTCACCGTAACAACACTAATTGGTACTGACATCGGTTACCTTGAATGATCTTGAACAGCATAATAGGCCGCCTTATTTTGCTTTATTTCACCGAATTCAAGAGCTTCCCCTTTTGGCCAAAACTGACCCACCATACAGCACAGTCTCTCTGCAATAGCCGAGCTACTTGTTAGTTTTCAGTCACAATGTCAATTGTTACCAGTGTAAAGCTCGACTGGCCAATATGCATTTGATGCAAAACATATCTGTTGCAGTTAAACTCATAACAGGCATTTCTAATGGCTGCTGTGCGTGCTGTAAAAGACCAAATACAAATAATTAAACTGTGGTCACACTGCTGCTCCAGTCACAGATCACTGTAACAGTAAACATGAAATGCTGCAGTCACCTGCTGAACAAAGTTCATCTATCGCATGCACAGGCTCAGTGCCATTGTACACTTTATAAAAGACAAAAAGCCAAATATTAGCCAAAATTTGCAATTTAATTCATAAGGCCAAAAAATCACCCAAATGCTGACTTCAAAACTATATATTAGGAAATGATGCCGAAGCCCACCAGTTTGTTAAGTGCAGGCATACGCTTCAAACACCGGCGGCAGGCACCGATCAGAGACAGAGACAGAGACAGGGCGATCTGTGTGTGATACCGGTAGCTGGTGGTGTATAACAACCATACTGTCGACTCTACATGGGCCTCCTTAACACTAGCAATACAGGATCGACCTGCACTGGGCAGGTCCAAACTATACAATGTCCTCAAACCATTTTTTCGCCAGCCAATTTCAGTCTCTAGCATCATCAGATATGGAGATTGAAGATTAAACATTGCACAATTGTTAAGTAATCTTACCAATGCCATGAATAACAACAAATAACGTTTATTGCATGTACACTGTACAGTCATACTGCCTGGAACTTACATAATGTTCTCTAATATGCAACAGCTACCATACTTCAAAAAATGCTGTTATAATAATGCGATTAATGCAATAAATTCTCAGTAAAATGCACCATCATGTGAGAACTATCTAAGAGGCATTCACGAGCTACATTTCTTTGACTAGGGCCTACGTCACACCACTACTTCTATATTTTTATCACACCGCTACATAATGCCAAAGTCTGACCTGAAAGCGGTCCATAATCCATATAAACCACACACCAGCACACCAGTCACACACTGTCCGAGAAAGGTGCAGTCGGCATAAACATACTGATTGTCGACGAATTCATGCAGCTGAGAAATAGTCTATTCTGACTGTGTAAGATGTGTAACAGTATAATGGCTGCGGTATGACGAATTACTGCATCAGACTACATCGGAGCACATCTAACCACATCTAACTAAACTGGAGATGTGTTCACTGGCCACGCAGCGCCTGTATACCCACAGTAAACCATGCATTGGCGCCATATAGTCAAAAATGTCTTACACATATATGTATATGATGTTAGAGGAAAACTCTTCAGTCCATGCACCAGCTGTCCAAAGTGCTGAGAGAGTTCTCAGTGGAGTAAAAAGCCCCGCTTACTGGGAGCTACATGTCCCCTACACGATGAGTAGACTATTTCTAAGCTGCAGAAATTGGTGCGGTGCAGACAGTGTGACCAGTGGATGGTTTATATGACTGTTGGAGACCTGTATGCAGCAGATGACCCAATATTGCTTTTGTGGTGGACTAACTTATAATGAGCTAACTGTGCGCTCGGTGGCTTGTTCGCCCCGAAGCTAATTCCAGTACATTTTGGCTTCGTTTCTGAAATTACTATCTTTCATTTGCAGACATGGTTAGACATGGTCCGATGTGGTTCAATGCTATCCGATGTGGTCCGATGCGGTAATTAGTCATACCCATAATGGCTGCGGGGCAAATCTTCCGAATCGGTACAGTGCGCTGTGCTGAAGGCCAGTGACGCATGCGCAGACATGGGCCAGTTACGGGCCACTGTACTGTTTCGGAAGACTTTCCGCTTCAGGTTTCACTAAATGCCAACCGCATTCACAAGCTACATTCTTCAACTAGGGCCTGGTTGGCATTATTAAGGATTAGCCACCGGGTAACGGTTAGGGTTGGTGTTAGTATAGTGTTAGGATTAGCCATCAGGGGATATTCCTGTATACGGCTGGTCTAAATGACATCACAGGCTGCATGTGACTTCAAAAACTTATAGAATCAGTGCTGATCTTTTAATTAATGCAATTAATGCTATTCTAACGTCTCTCACCCTAACCTAAGCCTAACCCTGATACCAACTCTAATCATAACCCTGGATTTTCATAGTCATGGGTCACAAATCATGGCAAAGACGGTAGACTTCCCCCAGTTGTTAAGGGCTGCCAGTCAACTTGTCACACGGTCAACTCGTCACACGGTCAACTTGTCACCCGGTCGACTCGTCATATGGTCAACTCTTCACAGGTCAACTCGTCACCCGGTCAACTCGTCACGCAGTCGACTCGTCACGAAGAGGCGGTCAACTCGTCACAAGCAAACAAACAAGCAAACATCGAAGCCGTACTGCTGCAGCAGTAATTACCCTTACTCGTAGTCCGCGATCGCCGCTGTTACTCAAAAAATGCTAAGAAATTGAGCAGAAAACAAAGTGAACAACAGCACACGTAGTATTCTGCTCACTGCACGCTGCACTACGCGCGAGTGTAGTCCGTGACGTAAAAGAAAAGTCTGAGGCTAACCTCTTCACTTCGGCGTATACATTCGCGGAAACCTGTCTGGCGGCATCGCAACAATTAAGCGCCAAGTCAGCGGACCGTGCAAATGTTGGGGAGGATTGGCAACCGTCATCGGCAGCAAAGACGACCATGCCATCCAGCCGACCTCCAGTTCGAGCTGCATGAGAAACACGTGCCGGCACAGTTCACTGTCGCCGACATCAGCGTTGGTGAGCAGCATCACTTGCTGTTGTTCACTGACCGACAGCTGCCGCAGCTGTTGCATGCGTACACGTGGTATGTGGATGGCACATTCTACGTAATGTCGTAAGTATAGGGACTACTGAACAAAGCAAACTTGAGTCTACGCCGACAGCAACATGTGATTAACTCGTCACAGCAGTGACAGCACGGCATTTGAGGCGCCAGTCAACTCATCACAACACGGTGTTTCAGCCGCCGGTCAACTCGTCATACGATTTTGGGCTGTGACGAGTTGACCGTGTGACGAGTTGACTGGCACCCTTGTTAAGTCAGTCATGGTTGTGTGCAGCCTGCACAGTAGTTCCACCCATGCAGTGGCATCTGATATAATGTGGATGTGCTGATATGGATGTTATTGGTAGATTAGGGTTAAGGTTACGGTCACGAGTAGGGTTAGGGTCAAGTTCAGGGTCAGCGTTACGGTTAGGATCAGCGATCCGCATTTTACCCGCGGTCCCATGCAGTTGTTTATACTGTGAGCCTGTGGTCAGCTTTTTAGCAAAACCGCAGCCGCCGATATGCTGCATAAAATAAATATGCCGTTTAGTGTAACTGTAATTTACAGTCCTGTTACCGTTTCTTGGCAACGTGCACCGGGCAACGCGCACCGACGTTCGTTTTCTACAGACCGCAGAACTTAGAAGTAAACAGTAAACATAAACATCAACAATTCGCACTTTAAGTTAACAGACACCGAACGGTGTAGCATGTTTCGAAAGTGCAGCGGTACACGCTATCAAACGTTTACGATTGTGAACATGCTGGTAATTACAGCATGCGTCTAACTAAAGATAATCATAATTACCCACCATCCAAACAAAGAAGCCATTTTCAATGATGGTGTCAGTGATGTGCGCCGAGTTCCAGGATGTGCTAACAAGTATCATGTTCGTCGCTCGCGCCTCCCAGCGGATAAACAGCAAATTACATGACACCCCATTGCCATCAGCCATCTCAGCTTTCGTAGGTCAACGGATTAACGGATTCATTTGCTACTGCATATTTTATATTATCTGTTTGCAGATTGAATGTTAGGCTAGATTGTAGTTTACTGGGCGCCATAGGAATGCATTACGCTCACTTAAGGTTAGGGTTAGGATTAGGGTTAAGGTTACGGTTAGGGTTAGTATTAGGGTTAGGTGTAGGGTTAGCATTAGTATTTAGCGAAACATAAACTGCACGGTTACGGTGTATTTCAATGGCGCCCATGCAGTAAACGTAATGTGTCCCTGAATGTTATCGTGTTAAGAAGAACTTTCAAATAGCATAACAGTTGCGGCCGCACCTGCTATAGTGTGACCTATCCGTAGAGCATGACATTGTGGTCGAGGGCTCGAGGCCATGGCCGTAGAGAAGCTCATCTGTGTAGCTCGTGTACTTTCCAGTCCATTCTTCAAACAGTTGATACTCGTTGAGTCGATTATACACTACTGTAGATTGTTCCATTTATCAATCACACGTTCTGAAAAAAAGAATCTGTGCAGGACGACCACTACGCACTTTTCCAATGAGCCTAAGAACATCGTATTGCCCATATGCCCCACTAATCATCATCATCATTTTATTTGTTCATAAAAACAATTTCATAAAAACACGATAACCAACAACACGCGAACGGGACCGACAAGGCTAGCTTAGCACTCATAGTGGCCCCAAGGGGGCTCAAAAACACAAAACGGTCGTTTTCCGTCTAAAATTGCACTTCACTTGAAGAAAGTCTGCTACAAAGTTGCGTGAATACTGTCATGGGCAAATTATGAGACATTCACTATCCATCCGTGAAAAAAATGTTTCGCGCTGGTCGTCCCCTGAAAATTTGAAACTGGCCAATCCCCTTCGAAAACACCGATGTCCCATTCAAGGTCACCGATGTCGGTCCACTCGAAAGCCAGTATGCGACTTCCTAATAATACTAACTGACATCCTATCTTGTACCGTTTTGAAGTTTATATTATTGTTCAAATTTTATACACTTTGCATTTTCGAGCCCCGTGGTTGGCTTAGGGGCAACGCACACTGTTCATCTTAGGCTTATTGGAAAGCTCATTGTGGACTTCCTATTCGTTTTAATTGAACTTTTTCAGTAGGTGTTACGTACGGCTGAGGCGCTACGAGGGAATATCGATTGAAAATCGGCGTTTTCGCTCCAACAGGGTCAATTAGGTCCAAAATTTCAGGTAGAAGGGGTCGATCCCCACCAACCATTCTTCTTGTCAGAAAACTGTAATTAATTATCTTTCATACGGTATAAGAATGTTGGCACAAGTTTCTTTCGTTATGTGACGAAGTACGCGTTTGACAGACAGACGTATACATAAAGACCTTGGCAATACTGTGCGTTGCATTACATGCAGTCGCACGGTAAAAACCGATATGCAGAGCAAAATGCAGGCTTAGGTCAGAAGCGCCGATACATTAATTTGCAACCGACTGCAGTCAGTCATTTATTCAA
>Ga0049105_1000763_pt1 | contig 12416 bp, 9 predicted proteins | sample WorMetvaBAHAMAS1_FD_61260 | JGI IMG/M metagenome (GOLD analysis project Ga0049105, IMG submission 61260) | Worm MetaG Olavius vacuus BAHAMAS.1 | ecosystem: Host-associated > Annelida > Digestive system > Unclassified | place: Germany: Marburg | collected 2013-04-09 | reverse complement strand
CAAGACCAACTAGTTTCCTTCAGTGCTTTGACACTGTTGGTTTGGTCATATGACCTGTAAAAATCGTCCCCGATATGACCTATAATGTGTTTGGTGGGACGTTAAACCTTGCTCTATCTACCATAATAATTGTAGTGCTCGATGAAGCAGACGCGTTGTAATATTGCACACCGGGTCGAACTTAGGGTTTTGCCTAGACACTCGACTCGACTGAACCGGTCACCGTTGATCTTCAGTCATTTTTAACCTTTACAAGTCTTAGACTTAATTTACAACTCAACTGCCTTTTATTATTTCGTTAGGCAAATTGATAGACGTGTCAGACTTAACCGTCGCCAGCCGTGTTCGTACTATATGATGCAGATTCAAAAACTAGTCAGTTGTTATGTTGCTGGAGTGATGATGCGTTCATATTAAAAGTCACTATATTTGTTTGTATGCATTTATATATTGTTTGTTGTTAAAATAATACGATCGTTTATAGTTTGGTCGGAGTAAGCGTGTGTAAGTTATACGCTGTGTCCCAAAAAACGCGCTACTCTATTATGATAATAATTTCGTCAAATTTTACCGATTTTCAAAATTCGTTCACTGCTAGAAAGCCCGTTAAAGTTCCAACAAAACAGTTTACCATAACATTACCCACAACACCTAAAACGTGTTGCCGCACTACCTCGAGAAACTAAAATGTTCAAATTTATTGCAATGTTTTGCATATTATACTGTGCTCCAATAAAAGGCTGCTACCAAACTCATGGTGGTAATTTTATAACATTTTAACTGAATGCCTGTCTCGCGTGAGTTTCACAGTGAGTCTGAGGCGTATATCTTCTTGACTAAGAACCAGAATGTTAACCAAATCAACACTTTTTGTTCAGTGCAGCACTTCGTGGTCTGCCGCTAGTGAGTCTGTTGACTGTACAGGTGTCTCTTAACTTTCTCAGCAGCCTGTTAATGCTAATTTTTGTCCACCATTTATTTGGAAATTCATTCATTAAGTCCGTCGCTTTATATCCCTTTAACTAGGCTAATACATATTTTTGATCCAAATCTTATCTTCGTCGCTGTAAACCATGTTTACAAACACTACAGTGACATCTGAAATGACGAAATTCTAATGGCAGAGTTTCTCGAGGTAGTGCGGCAACATATTTTAGGTGTTGTGGGTAATTTATAATTATGCTGTTTTGTAGCAAATTTAACAGACTTTCCAGCAGTGAAAGAATTTTGAAAATCGGATAAGATTATCGTCACTGTAGGGTGGCGCGTTTTTGCGATACTAGGTAGTTTCTTAACGGCACATCGCAGTGCCTTGCTGTATGCAGGTGTCATAGAAAAACAATAATATATAGCGGTATCGCAGCCGGTTTACTCAGTGTGCAAAGTGTGCACGTGCGCAAGAGGCCCAACCGCAGAGGCAAAATTTGGGAGGCCCGCAAAAATGGCAAACGTGAAAAAGTATTACTGAGGTATTTTTGTCAATTAACAATCAACATTGCGGTAATTGCTTTAAATCTTTTTTTTCTAACTAGAAACACGTTCTGTGGAACGTGGTATCTGCCCCATAGCCACGTCCACAATAAACGAACGGTTCCGGATACATGGCGCATGAACGAGAGGGCTATATTTCCACTTCCGGTCTAAAATCTGACGTCACCATAGTTCTTTATGTAAACGTCAGGTAAGGCAGTGCAAGTAAACAGTAATATCGTACGCAATAAGAATTAACAAGTACTAAGTGAGAAAGGAGGTTGGAATCTTTCATGTAAATATTTCTGGAGGAGGTTTAGCCTGATATGACATCAGAAATCCAAAGTAGTCTATACGATTTCAATTAGTTGTGGCAAAAAGAACGTCCCAAAGTCGAAACTCGATCCTCACCAACCGCGCACGACCCTGAACGAGTTATTACGCTTAAGCAATCTTGCCCCTACGCGTCGGCGAATTATATATTATACGTCGGCGAATTATGATATTTTACGGGTAATACACTTTATGGATATGATTCGCGACTATGCATCGCGCAAGGTCGCTCTTCTGTTAATGTGTCATTGTGTGACCCAGTGTGTTGACGTAATAAATGTTGGTTACTGACTGGTGATTTTTAAGTGATACAAATCAGAGTGGTAGTCGCCAAAAACGGTGCACACCCTGCAAAGAATCCGGCGCAGTGATATATCATTACATCGACAGACACTGTCAGTTTCACATCAACTCGATTTTAATGGCTGCTGTAATTAAAATTTAAATATGAACCTGTACAGCGAATAATTGAGAACTTTAGGCCTGCGGCTACACTGACGCGCACGCTGAACGAGAAATGTTCAATTACAAGCAACCATTACAACAGCACAACTACTAGCTAATACATGTATGTAACCAGACATAAATGCTCGCTGTGTTTTTCACTACAGCGTCACAAAATAACACAGCACTAGAAAAGGTGGCAATTGCGATGCATTGCAACTTGAAGGCGACCCGACGTCGCGCCAGTCGTTCTGGGCTAGGCGGCCAGGCCTATGGGCTAACAACGAGGCTCCGCCCATACCGGGAATGCACTGGCGTATCAAATTTCTACACAATCGGGCTATTCGTAGTTGAGTTATTGAAAGGCATATTTCGGCAATCGGTGAGCATTATGGCCTAATCACTGTTATGATCTGTACTGCGCATACGCATAAATGGCTATTTTTAAGGTTCCTGAAAAAGTTTGTCATTAGATTCAGCAAGCCCGATTTCCCAACAGAGAGCAATCACGGCGTTTTCGGGTGTTTTTTTTTCACTGCACAAATCTAAACTTCTGCCATAGATCTCTGTTCGTATGTTGGGTCTATTTGACTTAATGACCTTAAACATGTCATGATGAGCTACGCACTTGGATAATTTTTACCAAGTTTGAAGTCGACCAACCTGTCCCTTCATGACTTATAACGTTTCTATTGCTGATACGTTACGTCACGCTGTGGCTTTGACCTTTGACCTTTGACCAACTGACCTTGAACACTTGTAGTATATCGGCTGTCACGCGATTAAACTCCGTACCACGGCACATTCCAATAATCCGCAGCTGATTTATTGATGACTGAACATCTCCAGGTCAGTTTTCCAGGGAAATTTTGTCAGATCTTTTGGAATGCGTGGAATTTGGTGAAGACATCGATCTATCACAGATGCTGAACAACGTGTTTTAGATTGCTCCATATTGCTCCATTTAGAAACCAGACCACCATAAAGGGCAAATTTCGCACTTTTATTCCCTGTAAAAATTAGGCAAGGGACGGTGTGAAATCGGAGTTGTTATTTAGGCAAATTATCTGTGATGTTGCTGATACTTTACTCTGTTATGAAACCATAGCGCTTCAGAGGTCAAACATCGAGACAAAATTTCGTACTTTTCGACTCCTGTAAAAATTTGGTGAAATGTGAAAGTGAATTTTTTCCAGTTCAGCCTAGAAGACCAAACCTCTGATATACTTTTGATGCGACGTTGCTCGGTCGTCTTGAAGATTAGGGTATCGGCCCACTATTCCGAAGGTCCGCTTTTCCGAAGGTCCGCTATTCGGGTTAATGAAGGATAGCGATAAAACATAAAGCCTTGATAAAGGCCTTCCAACATACGTCGGGCGGTCTTAATAACGCACTCTTTCTGGCCAACAGTCAACATAATTCGTCACAGAGCGTTACACAATAATAGAAGTTGCGTGTCAAACACGGTGAAATGAAGAAATATTCCAGACCAGTGCGCTAATGCACACGCAGTACTCCAACGTAATGCATTAGGCGCGGCATCATGCGCTATAGTGGCTTTTTTGAGACGAAGTACCGTATAGCTACTACTAGGCCTACTGCTGCTGCTGCTGCTGCTGCTGCTGCTGTTGCTGCTGTCGCAGATACAGTACACGAACGTGCATGGACACTGGTCGCTCAACACGCGATTGCAGCTATGTCTCAGCGCTGCGTGCCTCGCTATACAGCTGGCATATTCTCACAGAAAGAAACTCCTACAAATCGACTATCAATACCGGACAACCTGCTTGTTTGTTTAAAGCAGACACTGAGACAATGAAAGCTGGATCGCATGGGACAACAGTCAACTTGGTCGCAAGCACCTGTCATCACTGCTGTCAACAATTCATTGCGGCTAGAACACCACAGACTTACTTATTTGTTTAGGTCATTAGCAAGAAACTATATGCAGCTCAGAAGAATCTTGTGCTGCAACGCTATGAACAGCTGAGCTGGTGCTGATCAGCGGTGAGGCGGGGACGCAAAACGCTCTCTCCGCACTTTTCCAACGGAAGGAATGCGCTCATAACGGACACACAACCGCGTAGTTTCATACAGAAACGGGATTGCAGAACATCGAATACTGCAATTTTTATGTATTTGCTGCCAACAATGGGCGACAAGAGGCATGTGTTTTCAGGTATGCCGTCCGACCAGCCGTTGGCATTTATTTCGCGTGGCGCGATATCTCTGTACTTAGTGGAGGAATTTAAATAAAACTTGACAAAAATGTTCACCATACGAGTGGGCACTCTGAAAAAAAATTCAAAGTCAAAGGGCGAAGTCAGAGCGAAACCAAATGCATTTTTCGTCGGCGGAGGCATACATTTCGACGGCGAGTGTTGACGCTCACTTGTTCTAACTGTTCCGATACTTAAACTTACAGCGTTGAATGTACGTAAATAATGTTCGAATACTTCGGTTCAGTTTTAGTTTCCGGTGCCTCCCACTCATTTATACCGCGCTGCCTGGAATGCAGACGCGATCTAGCGATGAGAATTCTGTGTGTCTGTCTGTCCGTCTGTCAAACGCGTGCATTGTGATAAAACGGAAGGAAGATTTGTCCAGATTCTTATACCACACGAAAGATCATTTATCCTAGTTTTCTAAGAGAAGAATAATTGGTGGGGGCCGACCCCTTCTACCTGAAATTTTGCATCAAACTGACCGCACTGGAGCGAAATCGCCGACTTTCGATCTGTTTTCATCGTAGCAACTCAGCGGTAACACCTAGCGAAAAAAAAGTTTAATTAACACTAATAGGAAGTCCACTATGCGCTTTCCAATGGGCCTAAGATCATCATAGTACTTTGCTCTTAAGCACCCCCAAAGGGGGGCTCAAAAACGCAAAAGGCCGTTTTCCCTCTAAAATCGGACTTCGCTTGAAGAAAGTCTGCTACAAAGTTTTTTTGTGTGAAAACTGTCAGCGGCAAAGTTGTAAGGTATTCACTGACCTAACTATCCGTGCAAAAATAATTGGTGGGGACCGACCCCTTCTACCTGAAATTTTGCATCAAACTGACCGCATTGGAGCGAAATCGCCGACTTTCGATCTGTTTTCATAGCAACTCAGCGGTAACACCTAGCGAAAAAAGTTCAATTAACACTAATAGGAAGTCCACTATGCGCTTTCCAATGAGCCTAATATCATCGTCGTACGTTGCTCCTAAACACCCCCCCCTCCTCAAAAACGCAATACGGCCGTCTTCCCTCTAAAATTGCACTTCGCTTGAAGAAAGTCTGCTACAAAGTTTCTTTTGTAAAAACTGTCAGCGACAATGTTTTAAGGTATTCATTGACCTAACTATCCGTGCAAAAATGATTGGTGGGGGCCAACCCCTTCTACCTGAAATTTTGGATCAAACCTACCGCATTCGAGCGAAATCGCCCGCGACTTTCAATCTCTTTTCGTCGTAGCAACTCAGCGGTAACACCTAGCGAAAAAAGTTTAATTAACACTAATAGGAAGTCCATACGCGCTTTCCAATGAGCCCAAGATGAACATCGTACGTTGTTTCTGAGCCCTCCCAAAGGGGGACTCAAAAACGCAGTGTCCAAAATTTGAACATTAAGCTGCGATAACTCCGAAATGGTACGAAATAGGATGTCCGTTATTATTAATCACTAGGAAGTCGAATAATGGCGTCGAGTGGTACAGACCTCGATGACCTTGAATGACCTTGAACGGCGTAACAGCGTTTATTTTGCGTTTTTTTTCACCGAATTCGATAGCTTTGCCGGCCGATTATGTCAGAGTAGTTAAAAATAGACCTATAACGTCCGTAAAATGTTGTCTCCCAGTTACATTCTTCCACTTTTCGCCGAAACTAACGCACCCTGCAGCGCGATCTTTCTGCGATAGTTGAGCTACTTATTAAAACTATACGCTAGTAGTGATAGAGCGAGATATCGTTCTTACGATGGTTGATACGATATGCTACCGTCTGTGTGTGTACACCATGGCATGTCGGTATGATAAAGCCTACTTTTGACGCAGCCAAGATTCGCCGTGAGATGTGGAAGGCTTGCGCTTTCACCAACACTACCACTACAACCACGTACATCTGCACAACCGCTCTTTCGAATTTTACAGGAGGTCAAAATGTCCGCAATTTGGCCTCAATAATTTTCGGCCGCAGTGACGCTTGGGTTTCCAAATGAAGCAGCATATCTGAAATCTAAACGCGCATAGGGAGCTCTCATGACTGATCTATGTTATTTCCAAATTTGATATAGGTCGTTCCCCCAACTCTGAAAACTAAAGAGGGGGGTACATTCGCTCCTTTAAAACTAGTGGGAAGAATTTGTTGAATCATGAATAACTCAGCCAACCGCAGATTCTTGGTCGGTACTAACATTTGGTGCCGTGATGCATTATGGGTACGTGGAGCTAACGTTGTGATTAAAACCGCAAACGACTGGCGCGATGGGTGACCTCAAGTGGCAATGCAGTGCTAATTGCCAATTTCTCCAGTTAATGATGATGTCCGCTCTCAGACATGGACGTCGATACGACACGGTTGTGACTGCGCTGACATTATCAACAGCAATGACGGAGCGCTGCGAGAATTCACCTCTTGGTTGCCTCCAGGAACCTCCAACAGCGGCATGTTCTTTGCTGTCAGAGACCACCGTCGAGATGACGCCTGTACTGATGTCGTTGTTCCATCTCCTGCAACTGTAACCGCCCGTGACGGCCGCATGCCACCCACGAAGACGCTGACAGGTAAACAGCGTATTGATGGGAAGACGAGACACTTAGAGCGATCACTGGTTGCTGGAACCGCTCGTGACGGCACGGTCGACCTCTTGCCAGTAACAAGCTGAATGTCGCTCTGGTCGATGCTGCTTGGTCGTCGATGTCGGTGATAGCACGGCATACAGCCACAGAACATGTCGACGAAGATGCGTCGAAACTTCTTGCCGAGCAGACAGTAGATGAGGAAGTTGACTGCCGAGTTAAGAGTCAGTAGCACGTTGGTGGCGCTGTTGACGTAGCGCATGAAATCTTCGTAGTCATTGACGTTGCTTGCTCTCGGAAAACGCGTGTGTGTGGTTGGTACGAGCGCCGACTGTCCGCCTGTTAACATAATGTTCGTCACCAACTTATCAGATGTACAGGTCTGCGTTCGTTATGTAGGCCTACACTGTGTCCTGAAAAAGCGAGACCCCAAACATTTGGCAATAACAACCGCGAACCTGTGTCGAATAAAGTAAACTTTTGCGTAAATAAAGCGAGATCTATTTGGGTTGTCCCATTTAAGAGATTTTTCTTTGTGCTAACTGCTGTCAATAATCTCAGTTTCCAACTTTACTTATTGCTGACGTCACAACACCGAGTTTTAATTGAAATAAAATACTCAAGAGTTAAAAAAGAAAGTGCTAACAGATTGACAGCAACATATCCGAGAAAAACTGGTCTTTTGTTTGTGTAAATCGAATGCAGCCTATACGACACCGATACAACAGGGTCTGACTTTGAACACCGCAAATGCGGACGTGGTCGACATCGCACTGCGTGAAACGAAGAAAACGTTAAACATATGGAAGAGCTTGTATTGGTCAAGAGAATGTGCCAGAACTGTGTGGCAGATCGTGAGAGAAACCAATATTTGACGTAAACATTCGGACCGTTTAGATTGACATAGTGTTATAAACTCTTACCTTTTGGAAGCTGTTACTTAGATTTGAGATCTTACTGATCTTAGTATCATGGTAGACTTGTACAAAAATATACACTGCAGTATTATTTGAAATAGGCGCCACTTTGTATATGTGAACTTTTATTTAACTCACTTCAGGTTTTGTGCTGTTATCATGCAAAACGTGTGGGCACACTGTAATAGACATCATGCGGCGATGGTGACGAAAACAACGACGAACCAATGAAAATGAAGTTGTCTACGTACAACCGTTGCACAGTTATTTAACGATGCATTAAGTCGGATTCGATTGTTATTATATTTTTGCGTTGAAGCAAACCTATCAATCATTTGAGATACCTGCGACTCCTGCGATGCGAAGTGCGAGGTCGGGCAGCTGACAGACGATGAACACGGAAACGACGACCACCAGGATCAACGTCACGTTCTCGCGGTGTCTAGACCGACGACTCGACGCCGTCGCCGAGATCTTCTGATGTCGACGACGCGTGGCATGCAGCGCTCTGATGAGAAACATGTTGAGAACGAGCAACGCCACGAGCGGGCCAACTGAACGAAACACCAGGTAGCAGCCGGTCTTGTAGACGACGTAGTAGATCTTGTTGTCTCGCAACGATGTCTTCACCACCTCGGCGTAACTCTACACAAACACAGTAGACCTTTGAGAGCTGTCGATTAGCTGATCAGCTGCAGCAAGGTGACGAAACTATCTCCTGTTGTGTTTGCATCCAGTCACCGAACAGTTATAATCACACACTGGCACGGTATGCGCGAGTGTTTTAAGGACGACAACGCAAGTCAATGGAAAAGTGGGAAATTCGACCCCTGGTCCTTCAAAAACCCCTGAACCGTTCGTCACCTAAATTTACATGAGTGATTAGTCGGGAACCCTCCCCTATGCAAAATTTCATCACGATACGGTTATTCCCTTTTGCCCCCCCCCCAAATATACGAAAATGCGCATCAAGTGACTCGGCTAGTTTTTTTGGTTTTTCCTTCCGCCTACAGCCAAGACCCCTGCATTGATTTTCACAATCAATACGTCAAATGACGTCGTTTCGCGCAAGGATGTGCCTTTTGGGGTCCCGAAAACAGCATTTTACATTTCGACCCCATCTTCCCCCCAAAACGCAAATATTTGGCAAATTTTTGACGGGACAGAAAATTTCGCGTCAAAAGGCGGGATGGTCAATGGGGATGCTCATCTGTAAACCTAAATCGTCATCGTAGCCCTTGAAAGTTGTATAGCGAATAGGCAAATCGGGGTCAGGGCATTCAAATATGGGGTCACCGGCGATCCCCTATTTACAAGTCGTGAAGGGGTTACGTGACCTACTTTTCGAATTTTGGAACCCCTCTATATCTCGGGAACGGTTGGAGCTAGAAACTTTACATTTCGCAAGCAGATTGACTACCAGGAGTATTAACGGAAAAAAATGCAAAATTAGGTCAAAGAGGATCGAGAAGGGGTCACGTGACCTACTGAAATTTTGGACTCTCCATATCTCGAGAACTGTTGGAGCTAGAAACTTCAAATTTGGCGCGTCAATGCAAAATACCAATACCCGTGACGATCAATAGGTAAAATCGAAACCGGAAGTATAATTCCAATATGGCGGACGTCCGTTTTCTCAAATCAGAAGTAGTAATAACACAGCCGTGGATTGAGCTCCCTTATCGAAATTTGGTGTGGAGATAGATTTGGACATTGTTAAACGAGTGCTGTCACTATAAGATGCTCAGCTATCGCAGAGAGACCGCGCTGCAGGGTGCATTAGTTTTGGCCAAAAGTGGAAGACTGGAACTGGGAAACAATATTTTACAGACATTACGGTCTATCTTTAACCACTGTGACATAATCGGCCTGCAAGACTAGCGAATTCGGTGAAAAAACGCAAAATAAGGGTTATTATGCCGTTCAAGGTCATTCAATGTCATCGAGGTCGGTACCAATCGAAAGCCCGTATGCGACTTCCTATTAGATATTAATAGTAACTGACATCCTATCTCGTACCGTTTTGAAGTTATCGCAGCTTATTGTTCAAATGTTGGACTCTTCGCGTTTTTTGAGCCCCTTTGGGGGGCTTAAGGACAACGTACGATGCTCATCTTGAGCTCATTTGAAAGCGCGTAGTGGACTTCCTATTAGTGTTAATCGAACTTTTTTCGCTAGGTGTTACGGCTGAGGCGCTACGATCGAAAATAGATCGAATATCGGCGATTTCGCTTCAACGCGGTCAGTTTGATCCAAAATCTCAGAGAGAAGGGGTCGCCTCCCACTAACCATTCTTCTTCTCAGTATACTAGGCTCAATGTTCTTTCGTATGGTATAAAAATCTGGACAGATATTTCTTCCGTTTTGTCACAATGCACGCGTTTGACAGACGGACAGACAGACAACTTTCTCCTGACTAGACCGCCCTGCATTAAATGCAACGCAGTAAAAACTATTATTGACGTAGTTAAAGCCGATTAAGAGAATGAAGGGGGTACATCGTTGCTGCTGACAATCTTGTTGTGATCATGTCATTAATGTCTGTACGTGACGTCGTCAGTGCAATGCTTGTTAGCTGTCTCTCTGTCACTGATGTATGACTAGTCGCACCTGTACTTACGTGTAAACACATCGCAGTGCTGTGCTGCTTTAAAACAAGTTAATTTTATCGTAATTCATTGTGTGTTCTAAAATCGCATTTCAATTTATACACTATGATGATAATGGCGTTGTATTTACACGCGAGTGTCATAGCTACACTAAAATATTTTTACAGAATAATAGAGATGTTATGAATCCGCAACATTTTGATTACATGTTTGTATTTACACTGACAGCAGAGTGACTGCTAAATAGACATGTACGCGTGAACCTGTCAGGAGCATTCGACGCAAGTAAAATCAGTCACGTCATATCGACGAATCACGTAGGCCTACATACGTACATACGAGGACTCGACAAATAGCTCACTGATATTTGGACATCGTCTGACTCAGTGATTTCGCTGCATTGCCGGTTCATTATATCCATCACCACCACCTTTCACTTCGCTGCAACAGCAATCTTTCCGCAGGGCGGCTATTATGCTGGAAGCCAGTCCAATTAAACCGTCCAGGTTTCGTGGCTCGACGGAGAACGCCGCGCTAACGGCAGACAAGACTCGTAACGCTGTCGTACGAAACAGCTTATTACTGAAGAGTGAACGACGTCGCATAATAAGATAACCTCAAGACTGCTTTTCTTCCTACCGTGTAAACTGTTACAAGCTTAACTTTGATCTTGTCATGTTATGAAAAGTCAGGAGTACACAACGCAGTGTTTTCTCCTTGTATTCACTGTTGTATCATCGATCGAGGCTGTCGTTATGCATATACTGCAACACAGACTGACCGTATCTACTGTAAACCTACATCGACTGTTAATATGACTGTTCTACTTCTTGCATTCTTCTTATTCACTGCTTTGTAGTAGTGTGTATGTGTGGGGGTTCGAATGTGACACAAAATGCTCAATAACTCTAAAAAGCTATTATATGATATGACATGCAGAAGTGCGTTCAAAAACCGACTGAAACCAAAACCAGCTTAGTCTAACACACATCAAAATAAAAAGCTAAGTGATAAAAACAATAACTAGAAAGATGGCAATTGCGCTGTATTACAACTTGAGATAGCCCTACGTCGCGTTTAGTTATTCTGGGCTGTAATTCTGGCGCCGCCTTTGCATTCGGCGACAGCGAGTTTCTCTCAATGCGAATAATTTGGCGATTAGTAGGAATCTACCAATATTTTGGCCATATTTAATGGCGCAGGCGCACAAACTACTATTTTTAAGGTTTCAGTCAAAATTCTGACATAGCCAGCGACCCCGATTTCCTAAAAAAGCGTAATAATTTTGCGATCAGACGACGTTTGCAGGCGATTTTACTGTATAAATCGAATATCTGCCATATTTCTATTCCGATTTATGTGACTTAATGACCTTTCAATACGTCATCATCATCATCATCGTCATCATCATCATCATCATCGTCATCATTTTCTTTAATGACAAGTTGACAAGCGCAACCCATTACAATACAAAATACAGAAGTAACAATGTAGAGCTAATTGTGAACAAATGAAAACATGAGTAGATAATTCCTATACTTATAAATGTCAGTATAGTCCTTGTAAATATTTCTAATAATAAAATCACGTTCATTGAGTTCGCTTGTTTTGGTGATAAGTGTTTTGTTGTGCCGCCGTGGTCGAAGAGAGTGATTAAGACTAGAACGATCAGGCAGGTATTGCTGGAGTATATGGAGACTGTTAGTGTTAATCCTCGAAAATAACTGATCATCACAGTCACCAAAGATGTCTTCAATAGATGGTGCCGAATTGTCTCTATAGCTCAGCTTCACACATCTGCGGAGGAACGCGTTTAGTCTCTCTCGATCCCCGGCTGTACAAAAGCCACACCATGCAGGCGCC
>Ga0049105_1000762_pt1 | contig 12419 bp, 10 predicted proteins | sample WorMetvaBAHAMAS1_FD_61260 | JGI IMG/M metagenome (GOLD analysis project Ga0049105, IMG submission 61260) | Worm MetaG Olavius vacuus BAHAMAS.1 | ecosystem: Host-associated > Annelida > Digestive system > Unclassified | place: Germany: Marburg | collected 2013-04-09 | reverse complement strand
GTCAGCTTTTGAGCACCGCTCAGTCACCGAGTACGATCGCTGGGGACTGAGAAACGCATCAAAGAATGAGTGAATGCACAACATTATTTTAAAAAGTACTAAAAAGACCGTTAAATAAATGAATTTTGTTAATCCCGAAATCCCGGGATTGAGTGCGGCTCAATCCCGGGATTTCGGGATTGGAAAATTTCCGGGATCCCGGGATTCGGGAATCCCGGGATTCCGGGATTGCAATCCCTAATGGTGTTGAATCCTCAGCCCGCGCAGCGACCCTGCACCACAAGTAGATCCGAGGGTGAACTTAAAACTTCTACTCAGATATTTCGCCATACATTCCTCAACTTTTATATGGGGTAAAAAGTGCGAAATTTGGCAAATTTGTAAGATGCCGGTGTCATCATGGTACATAGAAGTTTTTCTACTAACCATGGGTGTCATCATTGTCATGACGTATCATGATCATAGAATATTTTACTTACTTAGTTCTATCGGTTATTGATTACGAAGCGGAAGTACTATATGCGAGAAGCCTTTTTCTCGTATTATCGCTCTGTGTGTGTATTTTGTGTGAAAGAATTGGCAGGTTAATTATCAATTTTGGTTATTTATTGTAGGCTGTCTGTTGATTTATTAATTTATTGAATCGCTTAATTCCAGATATTCGTATCATTTGGCGAAAACTTGAGCGAATATGTAGTTAATGTGGAATAATTGCAACAACGTAGTGTGTTTACAGATTGCAGACGTCAGCGGATCAAGATGCAGTTGTTTGTCAAGTCAGAAGATCTTCATACGCTAAATGTGACCGGCACTGAGACTGTTGCTGACATCAAACAGCAGGTGGCAGCACTGGACAGTCTGTCTCTTCCTGACATTGCCATGTATTGCTGTGGACGCCCACTTGAAGATAATGAGGTCATCTCTATGTTTGCCGAAGAGCAGTCCACTCTTGATGTCGAAGTTCGGTTGCTTGGAGGTAATCTGGCAATATTTAATAGCAATTTTGTGGTAATTGAAGTTGATATATTAAATGGGTAGATTTCTGAATTGGCACAGTTATATAATCAATTCAGATATGTACAAAGCGCGAAGTCATGTTCATCAGTATTTATTTTAAAATATATGCAAATCTTCCGAATCGGTACAGTGCGCTATGCCGAAGGCCTGTGACGCATGCACAGACGTGGGCCAGTTATAGTGCACTGTACTGATTTGGAAGACTTGCCAAAATATATGGAAAGCACTGGGTAAGACATGGAAGTACATGTTGTACACTTTCACATTCACTGGTATTTCTGGTTAGGGGGTCACAAGCTGAAATAAGAGATGGTTGAGATCAGTTCTGGTGAAGTACAAATTAGTTTCACAACAACTTCTTCTGCAGTTAAGAATTATTTAAATACTTGCTAACAATTTAGTGAACTGTTTAAATAACTCTACAAGCAGCTGTAATTTTGCATGGTTGGCGATTGTGGGCAACCATTGGGTGGCATTGTGGACTGGTCATCAGTCCAGTTGGTTGGCGTTCCAGCCATATTCCAAGTCGGCAATGTGACCGGTTGACAATCCGGTCTTGAGCCCTGTGCATAACTCTGCACAGTCTAAACGACTGCATGGCAAATGGAACAACTGCACAGACTGCAGGCGACTGCAAGTATTGTTCAGCTGCACGACTGAGGAAGTTTATTCTATGCACTGGCATGCAGTGCCTCGTGACTTTGACTCTGGAGGGGAACCTGTAGGCTATAGTTATGGATACGAGTATGGTTAGGGTTAGGGATAGCATTAGCAATCTAGCGATAATTGCATTAATTAGAAGAATAGCATTAACTGCTTGAGCGAGTTTCAGAAGTCCTGGTCAGGTCACATACAGACTGTGCAGTCAAATGCTGTTGTGTGGTTGGCTTCCAGTGAGACCTGTACTTCTTGCAAGTTGAAATTCACTCAGTAGTGCATTGTGCGAGATAAATTGTGTTAATAACGGATTTCATGGTGGTATAACTGTATTTCGTACTGATGTTAACTAGTCTTGCCAATTTGGCATTAATTCATATATTTGTAGTATAGTACATAGTAGATCATTTGAGGCTGCAGGTTGAAATCCCATTAGATCCTTCTGTGGTTACTCAACAAAATGCAGAGTGTAAATAAGCAAGCATTTCCATGATATTTCGTATGGATGATATTGTTTGTGGAACTGTTAGTTAATTGTAACAATGCATCTGTTAGGCAAAGTGCACGGCTCACTGGCACGTGCTGGAAAAGTCAAAGGTCAAACACCAAAGGTCGGTATTGTGTAGCAAATGTTGGCTAAACAGTGTTTACATTGGGGTTTGTTTTCTCGTGATTACAGTAAGGACGAGCACACACTGCTTGTGCAACACAGTAGGCATGTTTGCTGTAATTATCTGTCCCATAGCTATAGCATAGAGCATGGGACAGATTATAAAATCGGTTTGTCAGTGTGTCCGTCTGCGAGCACTCTCACGGTTGCATTTCTCGATTGATTTTCACCAAAATTGGCAGACATAAGAACCCCCAAAAGGAAGAACGAGTTTGTTGGCGGTCAATATCGCACTACCCTTCCCTATTTTGCCCCCAAAACCCCCATTTTAGGCCCAGAAGTCCTGAAAATCCATGCAAATATTAAGTAATCTTATATCTGCCTTAAATATATGCGAATTGCCAAAATTTTCGCATCTTTGAGGAAATCCAGGTTGAGGAACATGATGGTGACATCAGATTTTAGACCGTAAGTGGAAATATGGCTGTTTCGCGCATGCACAATGAAGATTGCTATATAACCCTTATTTATGACCGAATTGCCGAAATTTCCGTGTATTAGAGGAAATCGGGTCGAGGAACACGATGGTGACGTCAGATTTGAGAGCAGAAGTGGCAATATGGCTGTTTTGTGCATGGACATTGCATCCGGCCATAATTACAGCTCGTACATTGTGGACTTGGCTATGGGGCTTGGGGCAGATACCACGTTTCACAGAACGTATTTCTAGCAATGATTACGAAGTCAGAAAATGCTGGATGCACTAACAACCAGTGAATTTATCTTTATGGTAATCGCCCAAATCTGACGGAAGGTTGTATAAACACTGTATTGATTCCTCTTCTGCAGATAAATGCAGACCCTTGTGGAGCGCTGTCTTTTTTTGCATTCTGCGACTGCATATGCGCATGGCTACTTGTGATCTGCAGCTCCAGAGAAAGCACTAAGCAGGCTGCAGCAATTGTGATGTCATCGTCATCCATTCGCCATACATTACGCATTATTGTCAACTAAACACGAATGGTCATCCAAGACACACTAGAAATTTCTGTAGTCGCTTTATGGAACAGACGTTGTTAACAAGTTATTGTGAAGTTCATAATAGTAAATAATAACAGCAATTTTGTATAGCACCATAAAGTCCGAAGATACAGCGGCGTCGGTGGCATCAGGTTAAGACTGTCTGAACAGATGGGTCTTGAGGTGTCTGGAAGGTGTCCACAGTATGGCAGGATCTAATGTTGGAGACAATGTACCGACTGATCAGCGACGTGCATGACTGGTCAATGGGGGAAGTTACACATTAGTCACCAACACTGAACGACGTCGTGGGGAAACTGGTCTAATGTAATTTGGGCAGCAGAGTGAGCAGTTGTATTTGGTTGGATTGTAGGTGGACAAGCAGGAGAAGAAGAAGAAGAAGACCGGGCGAGCCAAGAGGCGACTGCAATACAACAGAAGATTTGTCAATGTGGTTGCAACATTCGGCCGCAAGAGAGGACCGAATTCAAACACCCAGTGATCATGCACTGAGTCGTAATACATAATAGACACACAGTATCCATCAATAGACACAGCACTGTGAACTTCTTCACCCTTGAGTATGTGTACACTTAACATGCACTTCATGTGGAAATTGGCTGGCAAATAAACTTGTCAGGTGGTGACTGTGTTGTTTGTCACACTGCTGCATGGTAAAAGCAATGCTTTTTTTACAGAAACAAGCAGCCGTCATTTTGTCTGCCTCCCACATCATCATAGCCTAGAAAGTTCCAGGACTTTCCAGGACCAAACCCATTTTCCAGGACTTTCCAGACCTGGAAATTGTACCCAAAAAAATCCAGGACTTTTCAGGAGCATGGGAACCCTGTATATAGCTGTTCAGACAGCTAAGCGTCAGAGCCGATGGGCAGCTCAGCTAACAATTAAGTGTATCTGTCGATATTGTATTTTTAAATTAAACGAGTTAACTATAAAAGTTGTACTGGCCACTGGTATTGGTGACATAAAGTCTGAGAACAGAGCTGGCTCGATGTCGAGACAAATTCAGTTAATGATAGTGGCCACACGTATTAGATGTCGGTGGTTAATCATAAGATCATTATGCAATTAACAGCCTCTGCAGTTTAACAGACTTCAACATTTATTGATTTTACATACATATTTACAGAAATATTTGCACGTATCCCATGCAAAAGTTCTAGCCAGAGCTGATAATGAACGTCAAAATGTGACCCGTCACAGTTTTTAAACTGGTAGAGCAACTCGCTGACAGATTGTCAGTATTAGTTCATCATATACTTACTCTTTTCCCTTTCCTAACCACAAAGATAAACAGTGTTCCTGCTTCAAACAGGTGCTTGCTGTCGGCTGTTGCTGTTCTGTGTGGTCTGTTATTCTGACATTAGTGACAGTGCTGGGCCCCAGCAAGGTTAGGTTAGGTTAGTAGGCGTTTATGTCTCACTTGACACAACAGATCATTCAGCAAGTTGCCGTGGGTTGTCCGTTAAGCATTACACGGTCGAAGTATCATGCAACCACAATGTGAAGGAGCGGGAGCAACTAATTCATTATTCTACACACACAGCACAAATTAGAAATGACTCACTTTCAGCGGCATTTGTCAGCAGTGTACTTGCATTTTTGTACTGCTGCATGTCTCTTGGAAACTAGATGTGTTCCTAACAGTAGGTTTTGTATGCATGACTTAGTTCGAGACAAGCTGGAAGAATACTTGCATAGTCTTGCACTCACTGCCTGTAGGTAAGAGGGGAGATTATCAGAACCGTTCTGTTGTATTGTGTACAGTACTGTATAAGCACAATTAGATGAACAGTCCTTACAGTTCTCTGGATCGGGTTTTGTCACACTGGGCCCATTTCATTGTGCATAGATTTATTTGTGTTTTTGTTTCATACTACATAGTTGTTGTATTATTGTGACCATAGTGGGGTGGACCTGGTGGGACTGAAGCCTAATCCTTGGACCTATCTCCCTTCAGTGTTTTGACACTGTTGATTGGGTGATTCGACCCGTAAAACCCATCCCCGATATGACCTATAAAGTATTTGGTGGGACGTTAAACCTTACTCTATTTATCTATCACATACTGCCGATGAGTTATCTTTGAGACTTGACTGCATGGTTAATGCAGACTGGCACAAAGCAGAGATAGACGTGATTAAAAATAACGGACGTTGCCAATATCGCCAGTCCGCTAAATGTAAAAGATGTACCGTATTTCTACAAAATGGCATTTCCACATTAGCTAGCTAACTGTGCATTTATCAGGTTAAAAATGCAACCGATTTTCTCGTTAATTGCATTCATACTCAAACCGTAGGACACAAACTCAACAACAGTTTGGTCTGTCAGCATCTCTCTATTCACACATCAACTAAGATGCACGCACACAGCATCGGGCATACTTGTAATCATGCATAACAAACACACATGTAACAGTCAGTTCCATCACATCACATCAGCAGTCACTGGCAGCCAGATTTTCGTACACAGTTACCAGCCACCGTCAAGGTCACTGTTATTGTAACACAGTTAACATTTGTGTACCATTTATTCACTGCACAAGTTTCAGCAACGGTAAAATTATCACAGTATCAACACCATTAGTAATGTTCGACACCAAAACCAAAATAGAGATGGACGCAATAATTTCATCAGATGCTGTAAAATTTGCTGAAGTGTCAGTTATGCATCAAATGTTAAGTTGTACAAAAATAGCATCCAATAGGTGCATGAATATGGTCTAGTTCCCACCATTGTGTAAGACCCACTTCTACTTCCAGTTCAACCACAAAACAGCAACAGTAACGTGTGAGATCTCTCCATGTTATATATTCCGGCCAAACTCGTAGGTGTAGTCTGCGGACAACTTGTGGGGCCCAAATGCCACAGCACATGCAGTTTTTTGGCCAACATTAGCAAAAACCGGCCTTGTAAGCACTTTTTAGTGCTTAGCCTGCCTAACATAATTTATCCTCGCCCCCACTCCCTCTCCCACCCAGCACATGAAATTAACTATGCTTATACCTCGATAATCCGCACTAAGAATGGCTATATGCAGCAGCCTTCAGTCACCCAGCGCACACTGTGGTAATTTAATCAGGACTAAAAAGGTGCAAACTGTAATAACTGCAGACTACTGGTACCCGGTCACAATGCATGGGTTTAAGCCTTCCTCTTCTCCCACAGTGAAAACTTTAGGCCCTCAACAACTATAAGACCACAATGGATATTGCACTGGTTAAAAGATGATCCTACTGCTGCAAGTATGCGACTTACAAAGAATCTAAATTACTAGTATGCACATCAAGTGATGGAATGTGTCAGAGACGTGCAATTTAGTAAAGAAAAAGTTTTAGCATTTCTCCATGGTAAATATGATGAATTAATTGCAAGATATGCATGGCGACCTTCCTCAATCGAATTACACAACTGACAGTGAACAGCAAATGTAAGGTCAACCCTTTTTCTACATGGCGTTTGCATGTTGCGTGAATGTATATATGCTGAGTGTGCACACGAGCAGCACGTAAGGAGAACCCTAACTCATGATCACTGCTGTACTGAGTAAGTGGAAATGTACGTGTGCGCATACTCATCTGTGCAACTAGACAAAAGCCATGTAGAAAACATGTTTACCCAAATGTAACAGTTGTCATCACACGAGCTTTTTCGATACTGTGCATTAAGACTAAGCTAGCTTTTGAACGCGCGTTAAATCGCAGCGTATCACACTGCAACTGCAACTGTTCCACGTACAAGATGACTTCAGTTGCCTGTCCGAGTATATCACCACTGTCACAGATGCACACCTCATCGCAAAGTACGATCTACAACCGTCACGGTGCAACTTGTCTACCGTGACTTCTGTAAGACGACAACCACAACCAGTCGTTTCAATGTGTGCTCAGTCAATAGTCAACAAGTTTCAGTTTCTGTGTCGGCGAAATGGACCGTGACCTCGACTTTGATGACCGACTTCTGCACACAAATATTGGCATAATGTCAGTTTGATGTATGCACAGTAAAACTAATTACATCTGTGCAACAGACCAGGTGCCTAATTTACGCACACACATCCACTTGATTAGATATTCTGAGTTATACAGAACATCTAATTACATTGCAGTGTTTCCGCTGGCATAAATAAACAACCGTAAAGTCGCTTAACTTACAGAATTACAATTTCATATATATAACGATTTTCCACATTACATAATCAAAATTAATGGCACATTAGATTCAATGATGTTGGATATTCTATATAACACATACAATATCTAATTCAGTGGGTGTGCCAGAAACTTGCACAAAGAGCATAAAAGACAGTTTTAAGTTTTTTTGTATTAATCCGCAAGGATAATCAGCCCGTGCCTTATCGGTGCTTCTCTATGTAACCAACCAGCCACCCAAGGCCAACTCAGCCTTCCATCCCTCCGGGGTCGGTAAATGAGTACCAGCTTCGGCTGGGAAGGCAAAGGCAGGTATGGTTTTCATTTGGTTAGCGGATGAACGCGGGGTGTGCAGGTAAAACTGTGAGATCCCTTGAGAACGCGTGCCATACCTAAGTGCCTTAGAGGTGCGTTCACGACGAGGCGCTATACAAATCCACGTTTACCTTTACCTTTACCTCTAATTACTATGGTCACTGATAATGCTGGCAGCTGTTGGTATTTGAACGACAGGTACTGCAATAAAAACAATTTATCATCCAGTACTGTATCACATAAAAACAGTGTACAATTTTAAGCACCGAGCATTATTACAGGATCGTATTAGAGGATGCAGCTGAGCTTTAACTCTTTCAGTGCTGAATAATTTTTTTTAGTTTGTTCCCAGTGCTGAATATGTATATACAGGCCTTTGCTGCATAACGCTACGAATGAGTGTCGACATTTATCGACATATACCTACGTAACAGCACTCGACCCCTGAACGTCTACTTTAGTCGACTTCAGCACCCAGCCTCTTATGTCGACTTTTGTTGACATCAGCACTGAAAGAGTTAACTGAGTAGTGCTGCAACAAATTTATATGTTGATGACGATGACGTCGACAATACGATAACGTCACACAAGGAAAACATAACCACAAACTAGCACTGACCTCTTTCCTCTCAAACTGCGCGACCTTGACCCAGAATGTGACCGTGACCTTGACTTTGACCTTTGACGTCTCCTATCTAGGTCACGATGTCGCTCGGCGCTGATCTCTTCGTCCTGTTCACGTTCTTTGTGTCGGCGTTCACGCTCTCGTTGCCGCATCTGTATCGCAATGCCTCGCAACTCCTCTTCACGATCCTAACAGTCGCACAATATTGCCACCAGTATCAAAAACATGGGTGCCAGCATGGTGGTTATGTGGGGTTGACGGGAACCCTAATATATGGGGCATACATATTTGGAACCCCCTAATTTTATTAGAATTAAGCCAACTTGTCCTAGCATGATCAATTGTGCTACCCCCAAATGTTTACCACGGCAGCACCGATGATCCAGAAATGAACATCAGGCAGTTGCATACTCGTATGTTGTGCCTATGGCTTGGAGATGATACAGTCTCCATGCAGTCAGTCTGTGGGTTACAGTAATCATACAGCTGGTGGTAGGCTGACATTACTTTTGACCAGGTGGGCAGTTGCCCTCCTGCTGCAGGGCATCACCGCCTTCAGTCCAGTAACAAATTATATTGCATGGTCAGAGTGCTTACAAATGTGCGAAAATGAAATTCCCTGAGCTTTCCAGGTTTTCCAGATCCTCTAAACAGTCTTTTCCATAACAATTATAAAGTTAAAATCCCAATGTAACGAATCATTTTAGCGATCATTTTGGTACATTTCTTGCAGAATTACAGAATATATTTTTAAGGAGCTCCACCCACCCTAGTCACTGTGTCACCCAACCAATCCGGCAGTCCGGTAGACCATTACCAGCAGTTCACATATGTACCACTGTAGCCACGCAAACATACATGTCGGCTTGTGTGTTGCAGATTGCGTCGCGAAAAAATAGTATCTGATATACAAAAATTCCCTGAGTACATTTCAAATTCCTGAGTTTTCCAGAAAAAATCCCAGAGATTTCTATGTTTTCCAGAGTCGTAAGCACCCTGCTGGTGACAGATGCACACCGGTGTGAATAGTGAGTGAGCACTTTCTTAACGGCACATCAGCACATACTAGGCTACATGTATTTAGTGGACTGGTGTGAATGACTTGGCCAGGTTACCGTGCAGCGGTGGCCAGACGGGTGTTGAACCCTCGCTCTCTTTATCACAAATCTGATGCTCTACCGATTATGCTACCAACGCCACTTTTTGACTGGTAAGAATGATCTATCACAAAAATGCTGCAGGGGAACTTTACATGGTCCCAGTGATAAACAGAGAGTTAAACTGACGCTGATCATCAGTGTGATCATCTGACAACAGCTCTGTGGGATTTTGGATTTTTCCAGCTGGCATTAAAATGCAGCAATCCTGTCATCAGAATTGAGTCGGGCTGCTGATGACCCATGTCACTGATGTGACTGGCTCAGTTGACGGCTGGAAGAAGGTAAGACGGTCTGGTTCGTGTGTGTAGAACAGTCTGCCCATGTCCATTCATACTGTGTCCTTGGTGATCGACTTACAACGGATGAACAGAGAGCTAAGCTGACGCTGATATCATCAATGTTCATCCGTACAAAATGTCTTCGGCTCTTGTTGTAAGTCGATCAACCTGAATGGACATGGGCAGACTGTTCTACGCACACGAACCAGACACGTCTTATGAAGATAAGAAGGCTAGCTGTCAAATGACATGGGTCATCAGCAGCCCGACTCAATTCTGATGACAGGATTGCTGCATTTTAATGCCAGCTGGAAAAATCCAAAATCGCACGGAGCTGTTGTCAGTCGTATACATTACTAGTGAGACAGACAGACAGACTTACAAGCCTGAGTTGTTCCTCTTTATCGTGCTTTTCTTTCTGAGCTTTCTTGTCTGCTTTGACTTCACACACAAACCAACACACAACGATTAATACATTACTATAAATACGACATTTTGGTACAGACGGGTCGCCTGTTTCAATCGATCACAGTAGAGACGGTTCGTAGAAACAGCACCAAGCATCCGTCGACCACCAGACCAAGCCACACTTGGGTGGTGACTTCACCTGCATGCTGCTATCATCCACATCCACCATCAGTATCAATAAACTACACAGCCCTTGAAGCTGAATCTGGAAAAGTTGCTACGAGCAACATGCAATGGAAATAAACGGAGAAGGATAGTCCGTAGTGTAGTGCAGCCAACCATCAAGAGTGAGGAAGACTGAAAGCCGACTCTCATTTTACTGTCTCACAGTCTGGCTAAGCCAGTCCAGGCACCGCATTAAGGGTCTGCAGCCCATGCCACAGATTGCAGTGCGGTTTGAGGCCGGGATCTCATGTACAGCGGTCAGGCATGTTACCACTAGACCACTGCAACTACATCTGCTACGGTGGTGCTTCACTGTTTTCCAACAATTCACACTAAAACTGCCAACTATAAAGAGGAGCATGTCATGTAACAAAGCCGAACACGATCGGAGCTGAAACTTAGGACTGGAATTTTCGTGGCTGACAAAATATATTACCACAGGTGTGATAGAATTAAGTGTAATCTGACAGCTAATGGGACAAGCATCAACATCAACAGGTCAGCACAGTAAGCTGTGGATCTCACCACAGAACCAATGGACAGCAAATTTATTCTGCAGCTCTTCTCAAGCTAAAACACTATGCCGAGTTCACATCTCATCTAAGCCATCAACTGTGCATTCAGCCGCAGCAGTCTACACCGAATTAACACACTGGCCGCGACGTACAAGATATCTCGTACTCCGTCAGTGTCGTTTAGTCGCGACGTACGAGTTAACCGGTAAACTCTTTCTACACGGCTTTTGTCTAGTTGCACAGATGAGTATGCGCACATGTACGACATTTCCACTTACTAGAGTAAGCAGTGATCGTGTGAGTTAGGGTTAGGGTTCTCCTTGCGTGCTGCTCGCGTGCACGCTCAACATATATACATTCACACAACATGCAAACGCCATGTAGAAAAGGGTTGACCGAGTTAACTCATACCTCACACAACTGTGGACAACAGTTGCCCAGCGTCCACATAAACTTTAATGCCACGTCCTAGCAACGTACATCGGTGCTGCCCTCTACTGAATTTGCATCAAACTAATAAACTGCACGGCGTTCAAACTGTTAAACGAAGTCAACAGTAGATACATGTCTGTTGTCTAGCGATCCATTTGTGGTTGCACTGCACTAAGTTTTACCCCACAGTTATATTGACAATCTCTGCGATGGGTCAGAAACATAATAATTAGGACTGTTAACAGTTTTGAAAAAAAAATTAACATTTAACTTGAAAAATTTAACAAAATTAATCAAATTTCTAATCTCGTTGTTGATGACAAATCCAGCTAAAACGAAAAGTCGTTCACTCTGTGATGTTTTCTTAGTGACGTGGCTTTGATCAAAATTTAATGAGTGATTTTTCTTAACGATGAATCGTGCGACTAACTGTTAATTTGACCACCCCGATAACGATAAAAGAAATGGAAATGTTGGCCTGACATTGTCGGTTGAGTGCCAGCTGCATGCGACGTTTCATTCGTTCCTGTGGAGTCATCAGTCCAGCGTCTCTGCCGCCCTGCAATGTCACGCAAACATACTCGCAAATCAGCAACGTCAACTGACTGCTATGTCGTCACATAAACATCTGCAGAGATTTGTCACTGTCATAACCCAAGAGAAACCTGATGAAAGCTCAGTGGCATGATAACAGAGATAATCCCAGAATCAAACAGACAGCGTCACATCAGAAAGAAAGGCCCGCATCTTTATAGCAATTAGTGAATAAACTGTATATACATTAGGTCGACTCAGCCTTCCACCCTTCGTGGGACGGTAAAATGAGTATCGGCTTACGAGCTGAGTAATAATAATAAATGGCGATGGTAGCAGCCAATCTTTCGGCGGACTCACAGCCCAAATCGGTTGGTTTGGTCTGAGGGTTGGCGGCCACCCGGCGCTCAGTCTGCATTCATCAAATGAACCGGGTGAACTCTCGCAA
>Ga0049105_1000761_pt1 | contig 12421 bp, 8 predicted proteins | sample WorMetvaBAHAMAS1_FD_61260 | JGI IMG/M metagenome (GOLD analysis project Ga0049105, IMG submission 61260) | Worm MetaG Olavius vacuus BAHAMAS.1 | ecosystem: Host-associated > Annelida > Digestive system > Unclassified | place: Germany: Marburg | collected 2013-04-09 | reverse complement strand
GAGATTTAAAATTATTCAAAGTCTTGCAATTTATACAACATTGTGGTAAATTATTCCACTTGTCAGTAACCCTATTTCCAAACACATACTTTCTGACGTCAAGTCTACTTCGTCTTTTAACAACACCTGTTGTTGTTGTTGTTCTCGTATTGCCCAGTACGCACACGGTATCAGCTTGGTTATGAATGACATAGTAATAACTCGAAGGTGGATCTCGGAGGTACAATCAGTGTAAATCTTCTTTGTAGTGACTTCTGTGTACAAACAATTCCAACACCTCACCGTCCTCACCAAGCGTCAAATCGAGTCTGCACGATAGAATGTAGTCATTGCGCATATTGGGTCTATTGTCAGTGTATTCCCCTCACGCAAAAGCAGCTGCTCGACTTTTCGGCAGATGACTTCACAGTCAGATATCGCAGATGTGCGTATGCAGAGAAGGATTAGTGATCCTTCCTGGATGAAGTTTCATACTGGGGGCTGGTGCGGTGTTTCTACAGACTGCTGATTGAAGTCTGGTTGTTGTGTGTCAGAAAATGGCTTGTGGTGCAACTCTAACGCTGAAACGTAGTTACGTGGACTTTGAGCCGATGCACTGCCGACCGGCCAAACGCCAGCGCTGTTCATTGACAAATAGTTCACTGCCGGGACACACATCAACAGTACACACCGAGTCACACAAGTCTGTCTTCGCCGACACCGTTCCACGACTCACTAACGGTAATTGATCAGTGCAGTGTACATCATTTTCTTATTACAGTATATATATCTTATTTAAACTGACTGTTCTTTCATGGAACTAAATGTCATCTGGCAGCACTGATGATAGTGCATTGTAACTGATAGCTGATGTGGCACTTTGACCAGACTTGGACTGTCATATCACCGACTTTTACTATAAAGTTTCGTTTTTGTGTGAATTGTGAGGTGGCTGACAAAAATGTTCAACTTGTGCGTGACTTGTGCAAAGAAAACATTAGATCCAGATTTAGTCTTAACATGTTGTCATTTCTGGTCTTTGACTAAGACCATTTATAAACTTACTTAGTTTCACACATAATGTTGCATGGTCAGCACTTGTCATTAATGAAGTGCAGTGCTTTGACCTTTAAAGCACTGTGTACTAGTGAAGCCTTTCCCCGAGGCAACTTTACAGCTGCTGTGTTGGGAGTGAAATGTAATTTCTTGCAGTGATTTCCTTGCGGGATATGCTCTAGTGTACGTTAGGCTGGGCAAACTACAGGCCGCATGCAGCTCGTAGTGTCCATTAATGTGTCCTGCAGATGTTCTCACATGGCTTCTTCAATTGTATAGTCCCTGGCTTTCTCGTACAAAGAGTTGTATAAATATATTTTTGGGGTGAAAATAACTGTTATTATTTTCATTAAATGCAGCCTGTTAAGGAGACCACAAGAATGTTCCATATGGCCTGGGGTAGCAAAGTCTGTCTATCTTAGGTGTGTAAGGTGCCAGTTGTCATGTGTGCAGATGAGCTGGCAAGTAAAATTGGTATCGAAATAAAGAGACTTCAGCGACGTGGCCGCATTGGCATGTCGTCGACACATGGCACATCTTCTGCAGACAGTGGCGCGGTTTCTCCACAACAATCATCGAGTATGCTTTCAGTCGTGTCACAGTCTTCGTTGCCGTCGCCGACCGCTGCTGCAGCGTTGTCACATTGTCGCGACACGCCGATGTTGTCACTGCGTCAGGTACAGCTGGTCATCGCGCGTCTCTTGAAAGAACATGAGGACCATCTTTGCGCAGAATACGACAAAATATTGAACGAGAAGTTAACTGGTTAGTGAGTTATGAAGTCGTTTTTCAAATGGTGTTAATGATAATGTGAGGGTAATGATTGTTATTGAATTGGAGAATTTTTACCGGTTGATTCATGTTCACAACAGAAATGTTTCATAATTTGACGTAAGAATGCACAGAAATTTTCAGAGTTTAGAAATGTATTATGTCATGGCATTATGTATCTTTATTTTGAACATCTCTTAGGTGAAATACCTCAAAACTTTAAAATAATAGCCAGCTAGTTATGCAGCAGATAAGTGTAAAATATTCCTTGGAATTAGCAAGGTGTCCATCTTGCCGTTGATTTCATGGGTCAATGGCCGTCCATTTGCATTACTCTGTGACAACTGGGCACTTTTCATGTTTATTCACATGCATATTTCCCAGTGTTTCTGAAGATAACTGTATAGCACAGTATGAAAGTGTGTATACTGTATAATGTAGAATTTTTATGGTAAAATTTTTAGTAGAATAAAAGTTTGAAAATTAATTGGGTATTGATCAAAAATTAGAATAAAGGTAAGTAGTCATTAAGGTTCACAGCTCCAGATGTGTTGCCAACAGGTATTAAGTGTGAAGTTGTACTAACTGTACTGCTGACATGCAGTACACTGCCTGCTTGGATTCATGGAGATCTTACAGCATAATGTGTAAGATTTTCTTTTGTGCTGTGTGTTCAGAACAATATGAAGCATTTCTGAAGTTTAATTATGACCAGATCAGCAGAAGATTTGGTGAAACAGCAGCCAGCTGTAAGTGTTCACTTTATATACTTACAGGCTAGATTGTTCTTTTATGGTAAGAATATCCTTTTTGACAAGAAAATTGCAACTCTGACATGGTTGGCAGAGAATTTGAAGTAGTATAAAAAGTAGTATAAAAATGCTGTAAAGTGTTTAATTTCATACTGAGATAATACAAAATATGTAGTATACTTGCATGCAACGAAGAGAGAACTTTGATCTTTTTGTTTTTTTTTGTTTGACCAGCCAATTACCTGTACTATGAAACAACTGCAGAGTGCAGATTTCTGGAGCAGGATTTTTGTGGGCCACATACTCTTATTGATGCCATTCACACAGTAACAAAGCAGTAACTGTTCAAAGAACATACTTTCTGCAAAGGAATAAATGTAATTAAACAAAGTTTAAATGGCTGTTTTGTGTACTTACACAGGCATGCTTCTGCAATTAGTGTATTTTCCACCTTGGCAGGTAAGGTAAAGGTAAAGTTATAGTAAACGTGGATTTGTATATCACCTCGTCGTGAACACACCTAGTAAGGTGCTCAAGTAAACATCTCTGATAAATGTATCGTTCCGACTTTTTAAACTGCCTCTGCAGTGTTGTCACCGTAACATCATAAAATAATAAGAATAATAATGATAATGGGCCAGATTAATTTTCATTACTGTGGTATTCCCGCCCACAGTACTGCCATTGATATGCAGTAGCATTAAGCCAAAGCCAACTCCAGATTGTCGGTGTGTCCTGTACGCCATTGATACCTGCCAGATTTTCTAACCACATAATCCACTGGCCGAAGGGTCTGGGGATGACAAGGTTACGAATTTTATTCAAAAATCTATTTGACGTGGTGATTTGTCCAGTTCATTATGAACTACAGTGTAAATGGTTTACTAATTCCAGACTGTTTTTGACGTGTTTCAGATGTGTCGTAGAGCGGGTGCTGTGACAGACCAGTGGTGCAGTTACTAAAAGTCTGGGACTCGTTATCTGTATATGCTTGCTGTCTTATCTGTAACTGTGGGTATTAAGTATGGTACGGTTGCCGAGTCATCTTTCATCTTCATTTGTGATGTCATCTGTGTATGAACAGCGGACTGTTGTGTCTCATTTTGTTGTGAGCGACAGCTGCAGCTGCCCAACTGGTAATAGTGGCCGGGCAGTCAGTTGGAGATTGTCTTACAGAATTTAGGTCAGTTGGTTGCTGAGTGTGCATTGCATGGTGTGTTAGTTTCAGCTGCTGCAAGTTCCAAGCAAATCTGTCATACCTTGTTTGGTTTGTGTGGACTCCACAAGACTTAAGACGTAACGTGATTTTATCATTTTTTAGTATTTTGGCATAGAGTCATTATGACATGCACGTACAAAGATACGTCGTAATTGCTCTTTTTACAGTTTTCGTGATTTTTAGTGACAATTTCACATTCCAGAAAATTTGTAGTTGTCAGTCTTTCTGGTTGCACAACTCTGTAAAAAAATTACCAGTACTTGCGTGCGGCATTTTCTGACTGGCTCCGTAGTTCTCCAGCTTTTTAAAACACAGCAAAATTTGTCAACTTTGAATCATTTTATGGTTGATTCAAAAGTGTTTGTAGGTCTGTTCTGCAGATAACCGTTGTAACCTGTGTTCAGAATTAATGATCATTTCTAAGTTTTCATTACCTACTGGCATTTTTCTATTTCTGTTCTTTCACAGTGCATTGTACAAGTGATTGACAAATTCTTTATCATGAATTTCTTGATGAAATTACAAAATTTAAAGTTATAAAGTTGCTTGTTATCATATTCACATAATCCACTTGTGTTGTTCTGTCAGCATTGTCTTGCTGCAGCCTCATTGCAAATCAAATGGTTGCTATCTGTGTACGAGTGCATTTTGGATTACTTAGCTGTTTATATGTCATTCAAATGTGCTTGTCGTTAGTTTAGTTTCGGTCATGTGCATTATTGCAATTAAGCTTCATTGTATTGTATTACTTCTTGGTACCACAATACATCTTGCTGTCTAAACATGTGTGAATTGAGTTCTCTATTATGCCTCTGAATCCAATAATAGGCGGCAGACGCAGTGCTTTGACACTGTTGGTTTGGTCATATGACCTGTAAAAATCATCCCCAATATGGCCTATAATGTGTTTGGTGGGACGTTAAACCTTGCTCAATGTCAATCTCGCAGATGCACTATGTTTTGCGGTCATCCGTCTGGCACAACATATAACTAAGCATGGCAAACAAGTGTTCTTAACTAGTGCATATACACTGTGTCTCAAAAAACATCACCAATGTTTTTAGCAATAACTCGCAAAAGCATTGTCAGATTTTCATAATATTTGGCAGAAATATTACTGAGAAAGTAAGCAAGCAACAGATGCTATATTTTTCCACCGCACCTACTTAATGCTTCTGCACTACCTTGCGAAACTGAAAACACAAATTGTATCTTTTCACTTTAATGTTTCATGTTGATTTGCCAATAGACGCACAAGTTGCATCGGAAATTATCACTGTTAAGACTACTTTTCATTCATAAAACGATAGGGTGTGTCCACTAAACAAGACCAAGAAAGGGAACAAGGCATTCAGCTACCTGTTTCGCACACACTTATCGATCACCATATCTGATATGATGTATCAGTACTTCCACAAGGCCATCACCACAAGTGAGCCTCGATGACCTTAACTTTCACCTCTGACCTTGAAAACCTTTGTCGCCAATGCCCACTCGTAGATAGGCTAATGAATGCCTTACAACTTTGTTGCTGACGGTTTTCACACAAACTTTATAGCAGACTTTCTTCAAGAATAATGCACTTTTAAACGGAAAACAGCCATTTTGCGTTTTTGAGGAGCAATTGTACACTGTTCATCTTAGGCTCATTGGAAAGCGCGTAGTGGACTTCCTATTAGTGATAGCTGAACTTTTTTTGCCAGGTGTTGTGGCTGAGACGCTACAAGCAAAAATCAATTAAAAACAGCATTTTCGAAGGAATGGACCAGTTTAGCCAAAAATTGCATTTCAGTTGCAGTAGACTATGTTGAAATAATGTGTATAACAGAATAATGCATATCTCATAGCTAACTGTCAGGCTATGAACTTTTTGAACGCCCCTCGTATATGATATCATAACCTGCAAAATATAGGCCAATGAGACTGTATATTCTAGCCTAAACACTGCTGTATCGTTTTCGTTGAATACTGTTACATTTGTAATGTTTAAATTCAAATTTTATACAGTTTGTGTGCCTTTTATCGCAGCCTTTAGTAAAGAGTTTTCTGTATACTGATATTTCAGATCATTGCTGAAGGTTTTATAAATCAAATTCGTGACATGTAAAAATAATTGGGCCTCACAGACACACGCCGAGTTTTGCCCCTATATTTATTCCCATTTTCTAAGTGTTCGAACTTCGAAATGCCACTGGCTCGTGTTGTCCTTGTTGTTCCGTGTTTATTTGCAACAGTCAGCGGATACGGCAAACATACCTGTCCGACTTTGAACAAAAATTCGCATGATTCAAGTCATCGACGATCAAGAGTAGCTTTCTTGCGAACAATTAACCCTTACATGCCGCTTTGCCACGTACATCTCACCGACACCAGACACCGCGTACAAAAAACGTGTAGTCAGATTGTCGAGCAGCTAAGATAAAACACTGAAACCCTATAGACTAGAACTGGCGACGTGAGTAAGTACGTTTGTGGTTGATCAGCGGATGGCAGCAGTCCTGCAGTGCGGCTGAGAGACGCCTGGTACAGCCGGTCCGTGCACCTTGTGCACGTGTACGCAGTTATGATGATACTGCAGTCTCTGTGCAGCGATGCGTGGCTGCTGCTGCTGCTGCTGGTCGTGCGTCACGGCCGTGGCGCCGCCACTGAAGCGGAACGAGAACTGAAACGTATCGCGCAGGATGCGACGGAACCTGCGCCCGAAAGCGACGTAGACGACGAAGTTGGCGGACGAGTTGACGACGAGCAGCAGCTCGCTGACGACGTTGAGTCGCATCAGGTGTTGCTGTTGCCAGTACTTGAGTCCGTACTCGAAGTTACGCTCCGTAAACGTCACCTTCACATGAACAATTGAACAGCACAAAAAACTTGTAGCCTAATATTACATGTGGTGAATTTTGCGGATTCGTGTTTTTGTTTTCGTTATGTATTTCTTTGTTTTTATTTCGTATTTTTACATTTTACATACGTAATTTTAACTTCGCGCCCGTTACGTTGAGCGAAACAGGTATTTTTTCTCATATCCGTGTCTGTATGTCTGCGCAACAACTGAAAAAAATACTGAAATCTTGGGTAGGTCGGTCTTATATCTTGGCTATATGAAATCATTAAAAAGTACAAAAATGCACAGACAGAACAACAGAAACGGCTTTATCGACTTGAGTATTTCGTTACTGATAACCTTTTGTCCGTCTTTCGCCACTAATGTACGATATAGCATTGGCAGGGGACAAAGAGGGCGATCAACCAGGAATAACTGTAATCATCGAGTGCTTAATTAATGACCACTGAATGCGGAAAATGGAATAGAGAAAAGAATTAAGATGTTAGACGGTGGGAAAAGGGGCATACGAAGAAATAAATAAAGAATATGTACTGAAGATGCGAATTTTCCAAATAAATAAGTGGTTGACTGAGATGGAGAGGAGCGATCAAACCTGCTGAATAGCAGAATATGATGAACTGAACTGAAATGCGTCATCACTGTACTGTAGGCCGTACGCAGAAGATGCACAAGTTTATTCAAGGCCGGCCGCCGGCCCGACGATAGTCGGAAGACCTTACATGTATATGTTTTGTTGCTGAACTTTTTTGCCATTGCGACTCGTACGTCCGAGACGGTCCAGCAGTGCCCGTCAGAAGTATATATTAGTGGTTGGGTCCTAGGTGTCGCACAAAAATTGACTCAGGACATTTCCCCCACCCCTTCCTGATTTTTTACAAGGGGGAGTAAACTGTTACCGTTTAACAATGTACGGTATAAGCAATCGCCCCTTTTTTGCTACTTGTTGGTATCGGCCATTACGAAGGGGGCCAGGGGGGCTATACATAAAAGAAAGACAGTAAACACGACTAGTAGATTAAGTGTGCGTCTGGCGTCTCGCTGACCAGTCTGTGTATGAACTCGGGAATAGCGCAGACGACGAAGACGACGACGATGATGATAAGAACGACCGTCGCGTTCTTGTCGCTGCTGGTCGCCGCCGAGCTCGGCGCAGACGGGATCGTCTCTATTGACGGACTTGATGATGATCGACCACTCAGCGTCCTTCGGGACCTCAGCGTCTGCCGCCGACGTGACTGCCTGTCAGCATTCAACATCATCATCATCATCATCATCGGTTTACTGCGAAGATACAAGTATCCACTGTCCGTCCGCTCGTGTATTACCGTATAAAACTTTATTTCGAAACGGATTTTGACGAAACTTGGACAGGGCGCTGGTGACAGGCTCGAACAGATTCGGTGTACATTTTGCCGTTCGGTCCACTTAAGTTCAACTCTGAGAAGTGGCGGGCAGGGCGGCCTCAAGTGGCAATACAGCAGAGCATGTTTTGGTGCATTTTCACAGCTGGGTCAGGGTCATTTCTTACCCATCCCCGCCTTTTCTTCCCATTCCATCTATTTGTTTGAGCCATGAGCGCACCTGAGGCGCTAGGCCTATACAAATGTTCGCATTATCATCATCATTATTATTATCCCCATACAAGTACGCTCCCCTCCCCTTCCTTAGAAGTAGGCTCAATTAATCCAGCTAAAGGGTCCGGGAGAGCGCTTAAGCTCCCCCGGTGGGATCCGGGGCGGTGTCCAGGCCGAAAGCGCATTTTGTGTGCATTTACCGCTCAAAATTACTGTGTGAAGACTTACAGATTAACTTTCAGCATTGGCCTATACATTTTAGCCACTATTGCACGATTTGGATCAGGAAAGCTGGGCCAAAACGCCAAAACTACGAAACAAATCGCAGAACTATAACCGGGGCATTTGTTCCATTAGCTATACACAGCTAAAATACACCCGCAACACAGCGTTAATTGCATGCAGCGTCGATTTCCACCTTTTCGACTGCTGTATAGGCCTAACAGTCTATGGCAGAACAAAGGTCTAGCCTACGTAGAAGTCTGCGCGGTGATCACTGTGGAATGACTTCCAGGATCACGGCATTTTCACCACCGATGCGCATTAGCGACGTAAGCCCATCGACCATGACCGCCGTGCGTGAATGCTTTTCGTCGATCGTTAGGTTCCTTTGATCGGCGGGCTGCTGCTGCTGCTGCCGCCGCCGCTGACACAATGACGACGCCAATTACGTCAGCGATCGATCATTGATCACGTCACGACCCAAGGGCCCGATCAGACCAGACGGGTTTATGTTTCGACCGTCAAACGTAATTGCTGTTATCCTGATAGAAGACACTCCCGTGCCGTATGACGCATTACATACAAATTTGCCTCCTGAGCAGCGGTTTTCTTTTCCAATGTTTGCGCACGACCGTTCCAACGATGCCGACGTCGCTGTACTCGAACACCGCACTGCTTAAAAGAACTGACCTTGACCTTGACCAGCCAGTGGCGTTCCACGGTACTTGGGACCCTTGAACAAATTCGGTTTGGGGCCCCTCCCTTTCGTGCCCCTTCAGTCCATACATCTCTTCTTCCCATCCCTTCACCAGTAACCAAGCGTGGAATATTTTTACGCGTTTAAAGTCCTTAGATTGGCGTATGTGAGCTTTAGCGCATTTCTGGTGAGACAAAGTGGTTTAGATCAGGCAGATAAAAAGGTTCCGGACATTTTTGTCAAAAGAAAATCGTGAGAGTCCCTAACATATCGTGGCCCGTGGACTTCGCACTTCTTCGTAACGGTATAACAAGTGATTGTTACGCTACTGGATTCAGTCGGCATCGATATGGATCAGTGGGCCACACTCTGACATGACATTCTTATCTGTCAAGAGATGATGCTATGTGAGTCGCATCTTCATGGCGCTTCTCCGCTTCGTCACCGGTCAACCTGGTGGGTTAGCCTGTGCCCAGGGGCGTAGCGACGGGGGTATATCGGTATATATACCCACCCAAATCAGTCCACCTAAAATTTTTATGGGGTATTCTTCTTCCTATGAGGCAGAGCATCAACTGGCTACAGCTAGCTGAAGCTATTGGAATTACAATTTGAAGCATTTCTGATTAATTAGTTAATTAATTAGATGTTAATCAATTACTTAGTTACCCGATCCTTGCGTTGTACTTATAATATTTAGAATGCCCTAATTTTCAAAAGAAAGCGTTGTCATTGTGAGAGCGTTGACTGGTCAAAATTATTTATACCCTCACAAAATAAATTCCTGGCTACGAGCCTGTGCCTCGGAACGTGGAAAGAGTTGGTATGGATACAGTGATAAGCAAATGTGATGGGAAACAACATACACGTCCCAAGAAGATTCCGACGAAGCTGGCAGTAATTTTCTCGAAGAAGCGTAAAAACACAGAGCATTTTCTTTAAAAAAATTCGAATTAAGTATAACGCAGGCATGGGCAAGGGGAGGAGCACTTGCCTCCCTCTAAAAATGTTGAAAAGTGTTTTTTTTTTGCTGCAAATGTGGTCTAAAACCTCATTATATGAAGTATTTATGCATCATTTTGAGAAAATGTCGTCAGCTTCTGGGGGCTTCGCTCCCAGACCCCCACCGGGGAGCTGCCCCTGGACCCTGCTGGGGGACTTCCGTCCTTCAGACCCCTCATTGCCTACCCCTGGAAAAAATCCTGCGGGCGCCCATGTAACGAATGAAACTCTGTATAAAAAGCGAAAACACGCCCAAGAGTTTGTTTTGACGGTAAATACTAATCTATGCACTGTTCGTACACTGACTGACTTGGGGTATGCACCTCCTATGTTTTTTACGTACGGCATAACAGATATACACTGGAAATCCATTGCGATAATGATGATGATGGACGGAAGAAGATTGCGCCACAGCTGGCGTCGCGTGCGTGTAGTGCATTGCAGTTGCATTAAATCAATTAAGTCCTAAAGGAGCTCGCGGTCGCAGATTCGCGTGCCGGTATTGTGCGTGTACGCCGGCAGCTAACACTCTCTCTGATTGCGATATACAGTATACACTAATGAAGCAAAAGTGTGTAGTGTATTAAAATATGCACTTTGGCCGAATTACAGATTGGCACTTTCTATTGCTGCTATCTAACGAGATATTCGTCTAAAATTCACAACGAAATACTAAAACGATACTAAGTAACTAAACAAATTCTGTGCGTAGGCATAACCTATTCCTTTACAATGTAGATCTAGGCGATAGAAAGGGTTACGTGGAATGCACATATCGTAGAGGCGGCAAGAACTCAGTAAGTGCACAACATGGTTCATATGTTAGCACACCTTCTATTGTTGGCTATTTTTGCAAATTCGGTCGGTTTCAAGAAGAGCTTATAAATGAATGAATGAAAGTGCGGTGAAGTGCGTTCAAAAACCGACTAGGGGTCGGCTTAGTCTAACACACTTACCCGTACAGCCGTTGAGCATGGTCCGAGAGTCCGCGTAATCAGTCCGGTAGAAAAGGAAAAGGTCTATGGAGGAAAGGATTTGCTGAAGAGCCAAGTCTTATAAATAAATGAATGAATGAATTGGTTCAACACTACCTGATGGCTTGTACAAGTCTGACGTTCATGAAGATGAGGGTGGTCATCGGTCCGACGCAGAGAAACAGCAGGTAGAGTCCGTCGATGTAGATATCGTAGTAGAGAGCATTGCGGAATGTTTCGCGATACACCATCACGTCAATTCGACGTATCTGCTCGCCGCACGGGTCGATCAGGCGCACCACGCAACTGTCCAGGTATCTACAACGATACGCGCCGCATAAACAGTATATAGAATCCTTCGGCGACTTCGGCTTCTTCTAAGTCCGAGCTCCACCTTTCGATCTGTTCTATACAGCTTGTTGTTCAACACTTGTAGGACCTGCGGAATGTTTCGATCGTCGTTGTGGACTCGTTTTGAACTTGTCATAGATCACAGATTTGTTGCACAACAAGATGTACAGTAAATTCACAACAAATCACCGAAAACTGAAATGGTGGAGTTCGGACTTTACGCTGCCGCAGGCCCACCACTCCGAACTTAAGACACGGAGGGCAGAGAAGTTGCTTAAATTAAATGATGATGATGATGATGATCTTCAGAAGGCTATATTCAGTTGTAAAAACACTGAAATGCGACACATCTTTGTACATATTTATACGCAGTTGGTAGCTGGTAGCTGTAGCTATAAACTCAGCTTTAATTTTAATTTAATGCATAGGCCATGTTTTTGCACTTGCCATAAACTCTATTGGCTTACCGTTTGTTCTGTATCATGCTAGTTGCGTGTGGCAACTTTTATTATAGAATGTTATGATGATGATGATGATGATGATGATGATGATGTTGTTGTTGTTGTTGTAGGCCTAAGTGATGTAAATACTGTCCCACCTGTTTCATTTACGTCAAATCTGGTCAACAGGATCTTGCGAATATAGCAATAATCGTTCTCGCCAAATCTAACGATTAAATGCACAAAATTCAATTTCGACTTGCATAAAAACATGGTTCTGCATCCTCTTATCACTCGACGGACGAAAACTCGTTGAATTTGCACGAGTAGAAAAAGTGGTGTTTTGAGGTCCAAAATATGTTGCTCAATTTTTAGCGAACGTGAATTCATGTTCATGTTCGCTATATGTCGTCGTGCCTCCGTCTGTCTGTCGTCTGTCTGTAACGTTCGTGCACCCTACTCAGCCGATTGAAATTTTCAATCGGCTGAGTAGGGTGCACGAACGTTACAGACAGACGACAGACAGACGGAGGCACGAC
>Ga0049105_1000760_pt1 | contig 12440 bp, 10 predicted proteins | sample WorMetvaBAHAMAS1_FD_61260 | JGI IMG/M metagenome (GOLD analysis project Ga0049105, IMG submission 61260) | Worm MetaG Olavius vacuus BAHAMAS.1 | ecosystem: Host-associated > Annelida > Digestive system > Unclassified | place: Germany: Marburg | collected 2013-04-09 | reverse complement strand
GGGGAGGGAAAAGGGAGGGACCCCCCTGCAGTCAACCCCCCCCCCCTGTTAAAAAATCCTGGATACGGGCCTGATACTATCACAGCCGATACACTACAAGTGTTTAAAGTCAGTCCGTCAGTCCGTCCGTCCGTGTGTACTGTTGTCTGTCCGTCCGTCCAACAAATATAACAAGTCATACAAATTATTAGAGAAACATACATACGAATTAACTATTGCGAATTCATGGAGAAACTCTGTTGTATATAGAGAGTTACGAGGTTTTCTTTTGCTGTTCATGTGTAACAAACTGTAATTGAACAAATCAACGTGAACAAATGATTGAATGAGTGCATGACTAAGCATGTCACCGAGTAAGAGAATAAGTAAGTAATTTGTATGTTAATAAGAGAGTGATTGAATGTGTTAGTATGTGCGTGAGTAAGCAAGAAAGTAAGTAAGTAGGCAAGTAATTAAATACGTGAGTAAATGTGGGAGAGTCTCAGCTGGTGAGTGAATGTGTGAGAGCATCCACCAGGGAGTAAGTAAGGAAGTTAGTAAATAATGTTAGTGCGTGACTAAACATGTCGCCGAGTGAGCGAGTGAGTGTGTAGTGAGCGAGTAATTAGTAAGTAAATATATTAAGTATGTAAATAAGCGAGTGAATGAGTGAGTGTGTTGGCCTGTAAGTAAGTGTCAGAATTTGCGAGCAAGGCAAAGGCAGGGAGGAGATAAGTAAGTAAGCGTGTGAATGAGCGGGACTGTTAACAGGTGGTAAGGTGATTAAGTGCATGTGGTGAGGGAGTAAATAAGTAACAAAGTAAGTTAGTAAATAAGTGAATACAATCACGTGTCACGGAGACGGAAAGAATAGCGAGTGATGCTTCTGGTGACGAATGCAGATAAAATTTTTACTGCTCCTGTTCAATGGTGTTGTCAGTCACACTCGTGACTGTTACACGCTTGTCCTGCACTCACTTGTCCACCACCGGACACGAACGTACACAGTACACACAGTACACACCGCGTTAGACAAATACGAACAAGGATCGCGTGTGACGCGGACACATACGCGTCCGTATTCGTGACGGACTGCGACTGCGTTGGTGTCCCTATGCGATTCTGTATCCGCGTCGTTTCCGTCTCCGTGACATATGATTGTATCCACTTATTTAATCACAGGTGAAGTACGACGTAAACCAATGTTAACATAGCCGTGATGTTTGACAAGTATCGGTGATTAAAATATTGTGGTCAGTTGTGCCAGAAGCTGCCGAGAGGTCAATGTATTTTGACGTGTTTACTGTGAAGTACGCGACGATTGATTCGTACATGTATCGTGATATGCCAGTGCAGTGTAGTTCTGTGACCTTGTCGTACTTTGTAAATAACCGTTGTAGTAGGGCTTACTGTGACTGCGTTTCCGATGCTACTGCAGCAAGTTCAGCAACCAGCTGCTGCATAGGAGTAAATGAACGATGTCATCTACGGTTTCTCATCTCGCAAAACAGCTCGTTATCCAGATGTTTTCGGTCGGCTGGCGGAGGCGGCGGCGACGCGCGCCATAGCTCACAGCCGTCAGTCCCTATTTGAAAGACGCTGGCGTGTGTACGGTGGCGACCTCTGGCGAAGCGTAAATAAATCGCCCGTCGTTGATCCGCTCGACTGGACGCAATCTGCAAAATTGTGTCGCTTCAAATTAATTGAAAACGTTTCGTCAGCTGTACGCGAACTAGCCGGTTGTGTCTCTGTTCCAATATCCTGGTCTGATAACATTGATAAAATAAAGCAGCGTTAGTACAAAACGCTTTTTCATTCGTTCTCGCAACTCGCAATTTGACATGTTTTGCGTCGTCGCGTGTGCGGTGGCGGTAACGGTAAGAGTGGCCTATAATAATACATCCAGACTACAGCACGGCTGCGTCGAAATGAGATGGAAATATCGCTGAATGCACCAACCAACCAACAACTAAAATAATCTTGTATCGTTGTATGTGCATGTATATTGTAGTTTGTAGAGCCAAAAATAAATATAATATTTTTAACATGAACTATTTATTTGTTCGTTCATCGTTTTGTTTTATGACGACTTGCACTTCAAAAGCGAGGGCATATGCCAACTCGTATGTAAACTTGACTGACCATAATATTATTAGGCTACGTAGGCCTACCGTACTTTCACAAGTTGAATCGCGGCAGGCGGCACATCGTGTCGATTCTACAATAGTTCAGTTTGAGATGATAAAACTAACGTTTGGTCTTTATTACACGGTTCCTGCAATTTTCGTTTATTTAACTTCTTAATCTGAACCGTTTTCAATGCAGCGGCAAACAAAGCGCATTGACAGAAACACTGAAACATCCAACGACATCGGCATTGGCGTGCAGATTTGAAACAGTTCGCAAGGTGGCGCCACGTCATTGTGCAGCTTCGATGCTTTGTCGACAGAGACCTGTGGCTGAGAGTTCGGAGGAAGAGCAATGATGGGCACCAACCAACTAGTAGTTATAACTACTTTTTAACTACTTTAACTATAAAGTAGTTACAACTACAGTTTTTAACTACCATAAAAGTAGTTAAGTACATTTACAATTACAACTACTTCCCTGCCAACAGTGACTTTCCGTTTTCCAAATGAAACAAGACACTCTGCCATGACACAGACATTGCAGGCTTCAAGCACTGATTATTATATGGTAAGCACTAAGCTGACAGACAACGATAAAGTACACTTGTCTTATCGAGTACTCCAGTACTCGACTGATACCGGAAGTAGATAGTGATTACAGGGTGGTCCAAAACAAACGGACACCTGATTCATTATTCAAGTACTTTAGTCGTTTAAAAATTAGTTAACTATTTAAATACTTTTTAACTACCTTTAAAGTAGTTATAACTACTTTTAACTACTTAAAAATGAAGTAGGCCTAGTTGTAACTTGTAACTACTCAATAACAACCATAAAAGTATGGGTTATAACTATTAGTTAAGTAACTTCTGTAGTTAAAAGTGCCCATCATTAAAGATGAGCAATTGAAATCTGCATACACTCTCCTTCTTAGGCAGCCAGGCGTATATAGAAGGCCTTTTGTTTTGCTGTTGTGCTTTTTTACTGGACCTGTCATATTCCAGACCGCAGAGAAGCTTTTCATCAAAGCTAACGGAGGTGACTCAGACATCTCAATGATGTCGCCCATCTCTCCCATAATTTTCACACTATAGGTGGAACACGAAATTTTATCCCGATTTTCGACCCCAGTCACCTTTGAGTAGTCCGCATTTCAAAACGAAACAACGCGGGCCTATCTAAAATCTAAAAACAAACTGGTTACGCATCGATGATTGGCTAGGCCTATGTCCTCCCCAAATGCGGTACAGTTCGGTTACTGAAAACCTGGTATCCGTTTGGAAGTTCTGGAGTGGACCCACTTGAAAACGGGCGGTAAAATGTGCTAAATTATCCATAACTCAGCCGTGCATTGCCCGATTGTGTTGAAATTTGATAGGCTGGATGGGTCTGGAGCCGGCCTTGTGATCGTAAGGCCGAGTACGACTGGCGGAACGGAACGGGCGGTCTGAAGTGCATCGACAATACATAATTAATTGCCATCTCTTCTAGTTTGTTTTTAATTGAATGAGCATTGCGTATGAAACTCTTCAGTTCGGTAAATTATATAATGTAGAAGAAAGGCAGGTTGTTAAGCCTACAGACTTGCAGAGATTAATTAACATCGCATCTAAAACAGCAGACGTTAGTAGTATTTCACGCAAGTCTCTTAATTTCAGCAAGAAACAGTTGTTTCAATTAGACCTAAATGTACGGCCTATGCTGGAGCCTATAGAATAACACACATAGAGAGCATCACGTTTGCGGGCCGACCGTACGTGCGTCTGTCCGTTTTCTGTTAACACTTATTTCTCATGACGCGATATCTCCTCACTTAGTGGAGGGATGAAGAACTCGGCGCAAGTAAACATCATGTGAGTAGGCGTTGTGGAAAACATTTTCAAGATCATAGGTCAAAGGTCAAGGTCGTGACCAGACGAATTACCTTTAATGGCGTAGACACACATTTCTACGGTGTCGCGTCGAGGCTTTATAAACAAACTTTTAGTCTTCTACATTGATGTGTTGAGAGCTTTTATTTATGTGCCATAATGCGAGTTTATTTCTGTTTGTGCATGCAGCTAGTACATTCTGCGTAGGCCTGCTAAAGGCAGGTATGGTCCATTCCGTTAGCGGATGAACGCGGGGTGTGCAGGTAAAAATGTGAGCTCCGTTGAGAGCGCGTGCCATACCTGAGCGCCTTAGAGGTGTGTTCACGACGACGCTCTATACAAATCCACGTTTATCTTACCTCACCTACTACCAATTCAAATGGAGGGCTCCAAAAGTGGGGCTTTTGATCAGCGTTTCAGAGGTTTCTGTAAATGTGTGTAATTTGCCAGTAGTGTACAGGGTGAGCATAACAAGTAACTCCCGTGACTTTTGTTGATATTTCAGCAATGCATGCAGATTTTTTGCATCGAATTTTACATAGCTGATAGACAATAAATTATACAGTACACTTTCACACGAAGTTTTGTTGAAATGTATCTGAAAATTATGCCGTTTTAATAAGACAATTCCCATTTCTGAGCGTTCGAGAGTCACGCAAAACTGGCTGCAAGTGAACTGTCCTGTGGGTTTATTGAGAAGAACGAGTGATGGCCCTTAAACTCTACAGATTTGACCCTGCTGGAGTGAACTATCACGTCCAGGGCGCCATGCTGAAAAAGTACCAGTAACTCCAGCTAGACCCTAAGATGACTGATGAGTTGAAAGTCGCCCTGCAGACCACCTGTACAAAACACATTCAACAAGGCGGTGGCGAACTTCACCAAACTGTGGCTGCCAGTGGTGGTCACTTTGAGCATCTGCAATAACTCTGTCCATCTTCAAGTCTACATCGTCATCTCATCACCAACAAACCGGCTTTATCACAGCCATCAACAGACAACCGGGAAAGACAACGCTCGGAACGCTGAGAAACGGGAAGTTGTCTTGGCTGAAACCGCATAATTTTGTCATTTTCAGATATATTGCAACAAAGCTTGGTGTTAAAGTGTATATTTTATTGTTTAACAGTTGTATAAAATTACATGCAAAAATATGTACGCATTGCTGAAATATCAACAAAAGTCACGGGAGAGGGGGTAGGAGTACTAGTCACCTGTAGTACATTTTTGTCACATACACATTTAACATGTTTTGCTTGTTTATACTGTACTACGTTTGCTTGGAAACGTTACGATACAAATTTGTATTCTGCTTCCTACAATTAGAATGCATGAGGGCGCGTTCCGTTTGATATATTGCAATTTCTTTTTTTTCAAGGAGCGCCGGTCTTGCTCGTATTAACCACAAAGTCGTAGTCGAACGTACAGTTTAGCTGGTATAGAATCTACATACGTCGTTTAACTGGTTCAGACAACTGCTGTGTGCATTGATATGCTGAACGTCGATGCGCAGCTGTAAGCAGACTGACAAACACGCGGCAGATCAGCGGGCTGCGGAAATCCAACCGTCCGGCAACATCACATTCGTTAACTCCGAGGAACGTTTAGAGTTACCATGCAGCGACCGGCTGCGATCACGGCTTTTCGGCGACCTTCTGGGAATCGTCGAGCAGCGGTCGTTGAAAATTGCCAATTGTACGCCGGTTAGCCGGTGGCGCGCCTTGACCGACCCGAGGCCCTGGGCACGGCACCGAGCGAGCGAGCGACTACAACGGGATGGGACGACAGCGCAACGCTGACTCTCAAGCAGCGCTCAGTCGTCGTCGAAGCATCTTCCTCGTCTTCGTCCTCGACGTCGACGTCGTCTCGCATCGATCGTTCAACTGTCGCGGATGAATTTCTCATCAGCGACGCCATAGAAAGCAGCGGGCACGTTTGTCGCATGTGTCTTTCCATCGATCGACGAGAATTTTGTTTCGTGCGCAGCTTCATCATCCATTCTCTGTCTTCTTTCACTTATCACTGCACAATGAGTCTGTCTGATGCCATTCGGCTGTCGCTGGCTGCGAAAATAAACAAACATACAGAACGAGACGTGGGAATGGATGGATCGAATAACATCGACCATCGTCGTCTTAAAGTGTCGGCATCAACGCAAAACTTACCATCAAGCGTAACCTCGTTTCTTCACGTTGCAGCAGCAGTGGCTGCTATTTCCCTTGAATTACTACCGTACATTGAAAAATGACAGCAAAAGTCACGTTATACTGCACATCACATCGGCAGCGTATAGTGAGGGTCTAGTCGAATGTCATTCGTCGAATACTCAATTTCTTAATCAACCATGAAAACTATAGTGTGGCTCACCAATAGAGTGTTATGGATTGTAAGTAGCGGGTGGTGCATAAAACATGGCCAAACTTGAAGTTGTGCCATATTATATTGCTGCTACTACTACTACTGGTAATACGGCAATCATTGATGTTTTTATCTGAGCCGTACGTGACCTTGACCTTGTGACACTGAAATATGAAAGCCAGACCTCGTGACTTCGTGAGCAATGTACCTGTGAACTTGACCCCGCAGCAGTTAGGTCTATACATCTACATGCATGCGTCTTTTCATCAAGGCTGTAGAAATGGGTTTTAGAAACCTAGGTTTTATTTTCTTACAAAAAAAGAACTAAAAACCTCAACATTCCAAATTTTAGGTTTTTAGTTTTTTTTCAGAAAAAACTTAAACATCCAGATTTTAGACTTACAGTCACAGCAGCAGATCGTTGCCTTTCAGTCTAACTATTGTGTTTGTAGCTACGCTATAGTCTGTACATGGCTATAAATGATGTGGCAGAGGAAAGGGTGTATCATGTAAGAGATATTCTTCGTGATTTTCTGGGTCATAATTTTGTGCCAGGTTTTCGTACATTAAAACCTAAAAACAATTTTTAAAAACTTAAAAACTTAAAAAAAATCTTTAAAAAACTTTTCTTTAAAAATCTAGTTTTTTTTTGCCAGCTCTGCTTTCCGCGAATCGCCGAGAATTTTGTTTTGCGCTCGCCTTCGTCATCCATTCGCTGTTTGCTTTCAGTTATCACCGCAGGATGAGTTTTGTCTGGTGGCATCGCTCGGCTGTCGCTGCTGAAGGCGCGATCATTGTCTGATCGAGGCTGCGGCGCGTAGCGACATTCTGTTATTTAAGCGTGTAGAAATCTTCTTACATCAACCTCATTGTCAGCAGAGATTGGACTGGCGTTGTGGTCGACAGTGAGAATCAAGCGCTGATTCTGTCATCAGTCAACTACGGAATGTGTAGGTTGTCTGCTGTTCTGTGCTCGCATAATTGCTGCTTGTTTTGTACGGCGACGTTGCCAGTCGCATATCGTATGCTCGTGTTTCTACTGTGAGTGTCTCCCATGCAGTTTGACGTCGTCCGACGCTACTGATACACTTCAGGCGTCTGTTGAAGGCGCAGTGTTTGAGTGAGGCCGTCGGATGTAGTGACAGTGTAGTTTATAGTGTAGAAATTTTCTTACTTGATCGGCGTGCCGACAATTTACTTAAACACTGTCGGAGTCGGTGGTATTCATCAGACGCGGTCTATAGGCCTCACAGTCCAGTCGGCATCCACCAGGACGCCGTGCCGACAGCTCAGCTGCTGCAGCAACCCGACCGATGTCGTCCTTCGTCATGTCGTCGACGGCGCCGAGTCAGAGATTAGATGTATATTGACGGCGCTACGTGCCAAACAAGACGTAATGACGCCGGCCAACAACGCTGCCGTTCGGTCGGTCTGTCGGTCCGTCAGTCCGATGATTTAGCACCGGTCGCCCAGCCCAGCCATGTCCGTCCGTTCATCCATCCGCTGCTGGCGCCGGAATTGCCAATCGCTTTAGCCACTTCGGCGGCGGCAGCGGCGGCCGTTCAGACGGACGGCTGCAGGGCCGATACGTCTTACCACTGTCATCTAGTTGGAAACCGTCCGGAAGCAACCCACCCGCACGCATGCGACCGCCTTTAACTGCACCGAGCAACTGGACGCACAGAGGGGGGGGGGAGGGTCGGAAGGGTAGTTTTTGGAGGTGGCACAATATCACTGAGTGGGCTGCGGTGAATGGCTAGTTTTCCACGTCATCGACAGAGCCACGATGCTGAGCGGTCATTTCCCTTCCGGCAGCGCTGTTGAGCGACAGAAGAAATTAGGAAGATGGAAAGTGCACGTTTTCCCGTGGCGCGCTGCCAGTGCGGTCGCCAATCGGTCATATTGGATGTCATGACGTCATGATATTTGACATTTCTGTAGCGTGGCGTCACTGGCGTGGCGTCAAACAGCAACCGCTCCGCGTCGTCCTTGTCGGCATCTCGTGCACAATTCACACAACTCTGTTAATTAACCGGAACCGGAAGTATTGCTATGGTTACTGTCTTTAAACGTGTGAAAGCATTAGTGCATTAAGTTATTCTTTAATATCGCAGGCTTGACAGTGTGACTGACATGTTGACAGGTCTCCGAGTTTTTATTATTGAAAAAACAGACAAACCGCTGTTAAAACATAATGGAGTTAGTGCATAAAAGGTAAATGTCATGATATAACATACGATTCATAAAGTATCCTTGGAATAAACTCGTCGGTTGCCGAAACGTCACTAATTTATAGGTAAATAGTCTAAGTTGTTTTAGTATTAATTGTTCACAGTTATCAAGAAGAGTAGTCTTTCTGGGGAGTTGGTAGTTATTATTATTTTTATTTTTATACCCTCAGGTAGTAGAGATCCCGGGAGGTTAAAAGCAAAGTTACAAACCGATCAGTGGAGTGGTTACATGCCCGGTCGTCAGAGGCAGCCAAAAAGCTCTCGCCATAAAGAACGGCGTTGTATCTCTGCATGATCACGCTGAGCCGTTGGAAGAGGAACTGGGTCTCGCGATCATCACCGGAGCGCTGTGAAATTCTATGACCCAGTTCCTTGATGAAAGAAATCACAGAAGCGTTCTGAGGGCCGTGGGACTCGTATGCTAACGGCTGGAATATGTGACTGCTAGTTAGCATTGAGTATTCGGCCTCTTTTCGGTTGGCAGACAGCTCGGCGACAGCACCAGGTTCTCTGTAGGAAGCTGCCACCGTGTAGGCTGCCGTAACATCCCATGTGAGGGACTTGCCACTACACCATGGGATGAGAGAACAGCAGTCTGGCCGCTTGCCATCAGAGCGTACCAGACTAGAAGGCTCCTTAGTGGCTGGAATTCCTATTATATTAGGTCAGGTGTTTTAATGCCGTCACGGCGTCATACTACACGTAAAAAAAGCGTTTACATTCAAGAATAATCAACTGAAGTAAAAATGAAATAAAATTGCAATAAAACACACAGTTTTGTTTCTGTTTTATTCAAGAAGCTCGTACTTGTGAAATAAAACTGAAATAAAACACTGAAACAACTCTGAAATGTTTCAGAGTGGCCTTAGGCTCATTAGCATATTTTTTTCGCCTGTTACATGTAAGAAATGTGCAAATGCAAAAACTGTCTTAGCCAATGAGAAACAACAGTGACGTCAGAATCTTCGATGAGATATGCTGTCCACGTACATATAGCGGTCACAATGGCGTCTAGACGGAAGATGACAGACTGTGAAATCGAAAATTTCATTCAGTTATGGCGTTATGACATGGATACTTCAATGGAAATGATGCAATTTTATGTTGGAACTTAGGTGCCTGTCCGTGTCACTGAGTACAGACATAAGCTGACTGTAGGCACCATGTGAACCTGCTCCGAACACCTTTGGAAAAGTGCTTTCTGTCACCCACATCTTGCGCCGTTTATTGCGCTTTCTGGCTGTGATTATTTACTGCTCGCTCGCAATAATGACAACAGAGCCTGCAGCTATCGCAGCGTTACACAGTTCGTCGTCTACGTTTTTTCGCCATGCTGATTATAGTTTTCGACTGACAGATGAGCTCTGCAGATAGAACCGCCTACTTTCGATTTGTTTCAGCTTTCAGCATTTCGTTTCACATGTACGAAGCGCTAAAACGAAACTGAAATAAAACAATGTCGTCTTAAATAAACCTGAAACAAAACTAGCTATTTTATTTCAGTTTTATTGCGTTTTATTTTAGTTGTAAAAGTCACTTTAGTGTTAGGCGCAATTCTTGCCTGATATTTACTGTGCATTGCTGTTAATTCGCATAATACTACAAAAAAAAACTTGAGACTATAAAAGTGACAATTAGTGATGCCATTGCCCGTCCTGCCAGTCATTCTTGGCTTTACGGCTTTGATAATGAGACCGGAAGCACAGTCCCATTCGAACACAAGCAGGCCGAGTTGTCAATGATTTTCCATCTCGTTTTCCGTGGGGCGAATTTGTCCCACTTCTCGAAGTTAAGTAAACAGAACTACCTAATTTGGGGAGGACTTTGTCAATCATCGGCGTTTCCAACGAATGAATGTTTCCGATAGGCTGTGTTGGTTTGCTTTGAAACCAGAAGGCGTCAAAGGCGATCGAGATCAAAAGTTAAGGTCAAGTTTCGGAATTTTCATCCCCTGTAATTTCTGTAAAAATTAGAGAAGAGATGGACGAAATGTCAGTTTTTCAGATTTAATCTAGGTCCCAATCTGATACACTTTGCCGGGGCGCCGCTGCATGGGCCAAGAGATTAAGGCTCTAATGTTCAAAAAGGACAACGGTAAAATACAAGACCCCTCAACTGACTGCGGGTGGCCTAACAAGTAACAAGCGTGTAAACAAAGGTGAATGCGTACTTTTATTCATGCATAAAACACTATGTCGGTATCAGAAACAATTCTTTTCGTGCGAAATGTCAATTCTTGTTCTGTACAATCGAACAGCGGATATTACAATCGCTTGAATAGAGCCCGGGCGGGCGGCGCCGTGTGGATACAGCAGAGGACAAAATTACCACTGGAGCAGAACTCATCTTCACAGATCGCGGCTCATCGACAACGCAGCGAACTCAGACGGACGTAAAGGAATATAATATTGCTCTGCGGAGGCTCGTATTGTCGTGGAGAAATTGGACGACTGGGACCAGACGCGGCGTAGGTCAGCAGCGGCGCGAGCAAACTTGCCGAGTTCATGTTCGCTAGGGGCTTGGAGGCACATTTGGCGGTCATATCGGCTCGACGGCTCTCGGATGCGCCGTCGTGATCTTGTTGCCCCTGTTAACCTTAAAAATACGGATGCTTAAGTGTTCACCACTCAACCACCACTGCCAGCAGCAGGAAGGATGGGTTCTGTACAATGGAATGCATGTCAGCAGCGAGTCTTGCAGCCTTCATTTCAGCGTTCATTGTAGACACCATGCTCCGTCACGTTTCGCTAAAAAGTTTACTATATAGAATGCAGACAACAAACATATATAGTTCAGATGTCCTACACGATATGCGTCTATCCCGGCAATGTCTAGATAACACCAAAGCGTTACAATTTGCACAATCGAATTTTCGTTGTCGAATGGGGGTACGTGTCTTTAACCCATTTTTCTCATTGATCTCTGAGAATATCACATTATGGGGTTAGCCTCATTCACTTTGATGTAGTTGGACTCCGAAGCTACCGATTTCGGTGAGACAATGTAATATAACAGCAAACATACTGTTCGAGGTCATTCAAGGTCACCAATTTTTGTACCAATGGAAAGCCCGTTTGCGACTTTCTATGTGTCAATAATAGTAAGTTACCTCATATCTTGCACTGTTTCCATGGCACATTACTGGTCTAATTTTCGCTGTCAGCAGGGGAAGCCTGTCTTTAATCCACGCGTTCGGGGTGAACACCTAAATTCAGAATTGCTAAATTTGGTATAAAGAAACGCACCTTTGCATGAAATGTGCAGATTTGAACTAAATCGTTGAAATCGAAAAAAGTTTTCAAAAATTTTCACAATGGGGTCGAAAAGTTTGTGGAAACGACTTCGGCCATTTAGACATGCAGCGCCTATAAATACAAGTAGCTCAGCTATCGCAGAGAGACCGTGCTGCAGGGTGAGTTAGTTATGGCCAAAAGTGGAAGACGAGAACTCGCAGACAATATTCTACGGACATTATAGGTCTATCTTCAACCACTGTGACGTAATTGGCCAGCAAGGCAATCGAATTCGATGAAAAAGCGCAAAAAAGAACTATTACGCCTTTCAAAGTCATTCAAGGACATCGAGATCGGTATCAATCGAAAGCCAATATGCGACTTTCTATTAGTGATTAATAGTAACTGACATCCTATCTCGTACCGTTTCGGAGTTATCGCAGGTTGGTGTTCAAATGCTGAACACTTTGCGTGTTTGAGCTCCCTTTTTTTTGGGGGGGGGGGCTTAGGGCCAACCTACACCGTGTTTCAGAAAAAAAACATCCACTCATATTATTGGCTATAAGTTGAGGAATTGTTGTCTGATTTTAATAATTTTTGACACCAAAATTCCTCACATAATTTGACATGGCATGACAG
>Ga0049105_1000759_pt1 | contig 12441 bp, 10 predicted proteins | sample WorMetvaBAHAMAS1_FD_61260 | JGI IMG/M metagenome (GOLD analysis project Ga0049105, IMG submission 61260) | Worm MetaG Olavius vacuus BAHAMAS.1 | ecosystem: Host-associated > Annelida > Digestive system > Unclassified | place: Germany: Marburg | collected 2013-04-09 | reverse complement strand
ACCTATCTTCCTTCATTGCTTTGACACTGTTGGTTGGGTCATTTGACCGGTTAAAACCCGTCCCTGATATGACCTATAATGTGTTTGATGGGACGTTAAACCTTGCTCTATCTATCTGTGTTACCCGGTATACAGTCTGCAGTCTGAATCTCGAGCCTTACTGTGAAACAGAATGCAAGATTTTTTTTAAAAAATAAATGCACATTTGAAAATAGGATGGTCTGTAGACATTGTGCAATAAGCAATTTTTTTGCTGAAGTTTTTAGTTTTGCTTTATATGATTCAGTAAATTAAATTTACGGTAGACTCTGTTTATGGTGCACATGCATATGTTGTTGAAAATGCAATTTTGCATCTAAAAATCGTGAACTTTACTAAAGATGTGCTTTGACAATAAGAAAAACGAGAGAAATATATGAAATTTTAAAGGGATATAACGTACGGTATTTGAAACGTGATGTATTTTGATCTTGTTATGATATTGATTATTTCACACGAGATTTAAATTTAAGGGTCGGCCTTATGCAGCCTTGCATTGCTTGTTGTAGGAATATAAATATCGGGCTGTCGGTGATTTAAAAATTAATACTTAACTTGACGTAAAATGCTAATTGCTAATTTCAATCAAACACCAAGCATTAAAACTGACTAGGAGCATTTTTGTATTTATCAGTTAACAGCTTTTGCCTTGAGACACAATTAATAAGTGTTGTTTTGTCCATTCTCTTGAACAAACTTAATTTTGATGGTCTCTTTAAGTTGAAAGAGAGAAGATCGTTGTTTGTGGGCAGTATATCCTGCCGAGCTTAGGAGTTTTGTTTTCATAGTAAGTAAGTAAGTAAGTAAGTAAGAATATTTATATAGCGCAGAGAATCATGCATCACACTGCGCTGTGATTTCTCAAATCCCAAATAAATGATTTTTCAGATATCGCCTATAGTGTTGTGACTTTAATCACAATTTAACTGTAAAAAGTTATTAATCGTTAACATTTCTCATGATTAATCGAACCATCAGTATATTGGCCAAATCTTAGTAAATGTAATTTTTTTGTCTTCATTTTGTACTAAGATGATAGTGTTATTGTTGACAGGTATACAAAGATACTGATGAAAGACATTGACATAGTGAATGGCGCAGGCAAGTCGGACAAGATGCGGCTGCTGAACATCCTGATGCAGCTGAGGAAATGTTGTAATCACCCGTACCTGTTTGATGGCGCAGAACCAGGTATTGTATTAATGGTAGTAATAATAATACTTGGTTTAGCTCCAATATTTCCGCCTGCGGCTTTGTGATAATAATAATAATAATAATAATAATAATCTTTATTCGCCGTGAAGGCAGAAACAGTATACAAAATACAAGAGAGTAAAGAACTATAAAACTAAGCCTAAAATGGTAGATAGTAATAATATACTCACTTTTATCCTGCCACTAGGTTGTTACTTCAAAGGCAGCAATGGTCACAGATTATACACCATGTCTCATAAAAGGGTGTCGAATTTTTGCAATAACTTTGTCAGCTGTTAACCGATTTTGAAAATTCTTTCACTGTTGGAAACAGCAATGAATTATCTACAAAATTAATGTAATATTTTTTGGCACCTCTTGAAAACCTTATAAGTTTAGATTTTACAAATAATTCACTCTCGAATATAAAATGTAGTGACAGCATCATAGGTGTGCCACTCGGGATTATCAGATCTATGATACATAATGCTTATTGTTGATTTACTGATAATTGGATGTGTTGTAGCAGTAGTTTAGCTAGAGTTACCATACTGTTGCATGTAATCTTTGTCCGATCATCTGTACGGGACTTCGTAAGTAAGTAAGTAAGTAAGTAAGTAAGTAAGAGTTTAATACATATGACATTTGCACATGTGTACAATGAAATACAAAAAAATGAAGGTAATACAAGCGAAAACAAACAAATTATACATGCAATAAATGTATTGATTGATTGATGATGATGAATGATTGGTTGATTGACTGAAAGCTGTTACGATTGCTAGTGAGGCATTGTCCGTTTTAGGTCCGCCATACACGACTGATCAGCATCTGGTTGACAACTGCGGCAAAATGGTTCTGCTTGACAAACTGCTGCCGAAGGTTAAAGAACAAGGTCACTGCACTTCTTCACATTACTGCTCCTCATTGTTGTCGGTTTATGCCCGTGCAGTTCTATTGTTGATCTGTATGCAGCATAGTTTAGTGCTGTCATGGCGGTCTCCAGCAATATGGCTGCTGTGCATCGATTCTGGTTAGTACTGATATGGGTGATTATCTGTGTCTATTAGCTAGTTACCTAATTTATGCACGGGCACTCCTAGAATATGTAATTGGTATTGTTTGGGTGCGTTCTGTTAACAAGATGTTTCCATCCATGAAATTTACGGAAGATAAGGTGCTCACTTTCCTTATTCTCCGTGAAACATGCTAAAATAGTGCAACTTTAAGTCTAACCCTAATCCTAACCCTAATTTCCAGGGCAGATTGATATCATCTGTCAGCTCGTGGCTTGTGCCGCCAATCAAGGAGTTGTCGTCTGCGGCAGGGCTGTGTGCCGGAAGGGGCTGTGCATTAATTAGGCAACTATCTAATTTGTGCCCATTTTTTTGTGACGTCACCCATCATCCTAACCAGAAAACTAAGTGAGCGAGTTAGTAAATGAATTTCTACACGACGCAACAAAAATAAGAAGTCATTAGTGCGCTGAAGTCTTAGACAAAGAAAAATGTCTTCAACAGTGGGTTGAACTGTCCAAAGTCGATGTCAGGCTGTCGCTGAGTGCTGGGTAAACTGTTTCAAAACTCCAGCGACCCTGCTGGTGCAGATATATGTCGTTTGAGCCATAAAGCATGAAAATGGTCCAGCGGTTCAAGCTGGGCACAGACTTGAGAAAAGTATTTTAAGGATTTGGCAGCCATCTCGCACACCATCTTGATAATCAGACCTTTCCAGCGGCCAGACTTTGGTAGACTTTTGATATGTTATTAAGCACACCTGATACTGTGATAAACTGTTGAGAAACCTTAACGGTTTGCAGCGATGCAGCAGTCTATAAAGCAGACGTAAACAAAGATGGAGGCGGTTAATACTCGTATTACGCAAAATAACAAAATAAAACATACATTTGCGATTTACCGTCTGCTCCGTCCGCTATCTTGTAAGCACGCACACTCCCACAGAACTGCAGCGAACTTTTGCAAGCGCTTTGTCTGCTTCATAAAGCACTTCACTCAGGAAGGCATCACGTGACATTTTGCAGCAGCAAACAGCTGAATCATACCTTCTTGCTGAGTAGCTTAACGCAGCTCAGAACTCACTGTGTATGCGTTTGTACGCAGGATCGCGTGTGTTGATCTTCAGTCAGATGACTCGCATGCTCGACATTCTCGAGGATTACTGCTTGTGGCGGGAGTTTGAGTACAGTCGTCTCGATGGACAGACTCCTCACGAGGAAAGACAGGTCTGACCTACTAGCGAGTCAATGATATGGTTTTAAAGCTGTGTTGTAATAGCTGTGCTGCGTATGTAATGGTCCCGACATTTTCAGGCTGTTTGTCATGTGGAATTACTTCCCGTTGTGAGAAGGTTAGGTCAGGTCAGAAGTGTTGTAGGAAAGAAACGTCTAGTTCTGAAAATAAAAATTATGTGGTGACGATTTTTTGGATGTGATGTTAGATGTGAACTGTTACATTTTAGACTCTTTGATGCTACGGTTTTGGACTTCACTGTTAATTATGATGATGACAGTGGTGGACGGTGGTGGTGGTGACGATCACTTGTTCATTGTTACTCTCATTGCTGGCGTAGCATTTGGCCGATGATTGGTACGAAATAAGATTGAACGTAACTAAATAACTATAATGATGAACTCGTACACACCAGTACTTAATTACACTGTCAGTGACGTTGACGTCAATGTGTTGTCTCTTGTCAGCAATCAATCAACGAGTACAATGCTCCTGGAAGCACCAAGTTCGTCTTCATGCTGAGTACTCGAGCTGGCGGTCTCGGCATCAACCTTGCCACGGCCGATGTGGTCATTCTCTTTGACTCCGACTGGAATCCACAAGTTGATCTACAAGCCATGGTCTGTATATCATGCGCTGGTCTCTTGTCTGTCTCCAATGCAACTTCTGCTAACGTTTTTCTATCTCAGTATGGTTATCACATATTTTCCAGTGGACATTGTGGCTTTGCGAAAACTGGAAACTTTTTATTAGTTATTCAGGTTAAGTTTGTCATATTTTGCTTGTATTTTAACTGCTCTTTTACTGACTGTACAGCAACATTCAAATGCTGTCTTTAAGTTACGTTTGTTTTTTTTGACGTACACCTTGCCTGCAATTTGTCATGTCGTTTTCACGGTATTGTTGCGTGATGTTGCATGATATTGGCACGATGGTGGTCTGACAGTGATAGCACGTTGGTCTCGATAAACATAGTTAGCCTACATTGGGTTTGGTTAGCACTGGGATGGGTGACCATGTCCAGGTTTAGTTCTGGGTGCAGGACGTTTATCTCAGTATGTAACCAGCCACCCAGGTCAACTCAGCTTGGCCATCCCTTTGTGGGTAGGCGCAACGAGTATCAGCCAAAGGGCGTCGACGCCTTGCCACTGGGGAGTAAAGGCAGGTATGGTTCGTGTGCGGGTGACAGGTAAAACTGTGTGATCCCGTTGTTACCCGCGGGCTATATATGAGCGTTTTAGCGATGGGGCACTATAAAAGCGCTATATAAATTTACCTTCTTTACTTTACTCTTTGTGGAAATGTTTTGCGATTGGCTGTCGTCGTAGGACCGGGCTCACCGGATTGGTCAGATGAAGCAGGTGAGAGTTTTCCGGTTTATAACGGAGCACACGGTCGAAGAGCGCATAGTTGAACGTGCCGAGATGAAACTCCGACTTGACAACATTGTCATCCAGCAAGGTCGGTTAAATGCTAGGATTTAAACTCGGGCTGTCGAGCGATCAGTTGTTTTAATTGCATTTATCTCCTGATGAATTATTTCATTCGCATGTTAGTCACGGTTTTAACCTGCATTTTGTTTGTGTCAACTGGATGTGAAATATTAGCAGTTGGGAAGAGTCTGTAATATTTAAACTGGTCAGTGGTCATTTAGATGACTTATTCTTATTGGTTGACATCCAGAAGTCAGACAGCCGGTAGCTAGTACTTGCTAACGTAGTGTCGAGAAGGTAAATAGCTGTAGTTGGTGTAGTCGGCTGGTTGAGGTGGCATGTGTGCTGTCCGTGGCGTAGGTCGTCTTGTTGATCAGAACACCAATAAACTCGGCAAAGACGAGATGTTGTCAATGATTCGTCACGGTGCCGACCACGTGTTTGCGTCCAAGGACAGTGAGATTTCCGACCATGACATTGACACTCTGCTGGAGAAAGGAGAACAGAAGGTTTGTGTGGAGCGCTGTAACCGACGGGGTTTTTTGGGTGTTAAAACACCCCATGAGGTAAAATAAAATGTAGAGAATAATCATGTAGACTTTAATAAGCAGCTGCGTGATAATATACGAGGGACGTTCAGACAGTTCGTAGCCTGACACAGTTAACTACGAGATACACACATCATATTTTGTCACTTTTCAACGTAGTCACCTGCAACTGAAATGCACTTGGTCCAGCATTTCTCCAAAGCTCTGATCCCATTGTAGAAGAGTTGTTGTACTTGGTCTTCCAGCCAGCCATATGCCATGCAGATAACGTCCTCGTCGTCAGAAAATTTTGTGTCTTTTCATGAATTCTTTCAGCTTAGGAAAAAACAGAAGTCACTTGGAGCCAGGACAATGCATCTGATCACAGGTCAGCTCAAGCACTGGCTGCCATCCAAAATGTCGGCTTTGAACTACTCCGTCACCCGCTGTATTCGTGTTTGTATTTATTACATGTACAGTACATATAGAAACAACCATTTTCCTTAGATTTTTAGATTTCATTTAACAGAAGTAGGACGACATTTGCAGCTGCCAGACACGTTCCGTGGGCTGTAAATGCACTAGAAATGTGCTTGCTGCCGGCCATTAGCTGGATTTAAGGGGCACTTTGAGGCGGGGGAGAGAGGAAGGAGAAAAGAAGGGGAATTAGGAAATGATGGAGGGGATGGGACAGAACACCCCTCCCCTCCTTGAAATAAATTTCTGGGTAATTATGGCCTTGTCTGTGCGTATAGTGGTCCGTAGTTATGAGTAGTTTAAGTGCAAGGTGATCACTTGACGGCGCCGCATGATTGGAAAATGGAATTTGATAGATGTCTGGGAAATGTCAGGATTGACCAAAAGTCAGAGAGGAGATCTCATTGAGAAAACTGTTTATTGCTGTGATTGGGGCTTTGCCAGTGTTTAGTGGCATCATGCATGCTGCAGTCATGTTTGTTACAATGTTGAATAGGGCGTGTAAGTTATTTAATATACGTCTCTATGCGACACTATGTTTGAACTACTTTCGGTGACATCATCATATGTTTTCATACGGCAGTGTGTTTGAGTTATTAGTTTGTTAATTATGTAATGGCGTTTTCAATTTGAATTATACCCAAGGGAAAACAAAGTTATCCTGGGAGTCAGAAAACACTGTGGCGGATGACTGGGTTTTGAAGATTTTTTATGACGCCGACTTACGTCATGTTGAATCCTCAGTGCGATGTCACCAGAAATACAAGAATGGTCGCATAAAAGTAGATCTAGGATAAATAATCTTTATTTACTTACACGCCCTATTTGACATGGTTAACCACAACTTGGGCATGCGTGTTGTAAAGAGTCTGGTTGGTAAAGTAATGTGAGGTAAACGTGGATTTGATCATCTTTATTCACCAAAATGGTAGAAACACATAAAAGAAAGAGAAAAAATACAGTAATAACAAAACTAACCTTAACTATAAGCAATGGAGAACATATTAAACAGACATTAAGCACTAATAAACCTTAATGTCATCAGCAGCATTTGCCAAAAATTTTCCGAAACGTCCCTGGAGCTGTACGGATGGCAATTCGATATGGAAGAAATACCTGCAGTGTTCGATAACTACTATGTTAGAGCTTTTAAACAATTTCATTAGGACACGATTAATTGTAAAATCTAGAGTCTGCAATACTCTTTTAGGCAAAGCACATACCTCCAATCCATAAGGAAGGATTGGTGAACATTCTTTAAGAATGAACTTCAGTATCACCTCCTCTGAGGCAAAGCAATTTGTATAGCACCTTGTCGTGAACACATGGGAGATCGGGGGATTTCTCAGTCCCTGAGTAATGGTTACCCTGAGTCTAGTGAAGATTTTACAGCCAAGTTATGACTGGTAAAGTTCTTTTTACATCACTGTAAACGTTGTTTTGTAGACGGAAGAATTGAACCAGCGTCTGGAATCACTTGGCGAGGGAACTCTGCGCACATTTACGCTGGACAACCCGGAGAGCGTGTACAAGTTTGAAGGAGAAGACTATCGTGAGAAGCAGAAGATTCCTGGCATCGGTCACTGGATTGAGCCACCAAAACGTGAACGCAAAGCCAACTACGCCGTCGACGCATACTTCCGAGAGGCTCTTCGTGTTAGTGAACCGAGAGCTCCAAAGGTACAAGATTAACTGATAAACCTTTAACCTTTCTGCTGCTGCCCTGTTGTGCTAAAGTGTAACTGCCTTAACATAGTCAACAGACTCGTCATCTAGTGCCTTCTCTGGGAGGTTCGGGGTGACCAGAACCGTATGATGTCGGTTGTTCTCAGTAATTCTTACAACCTCATTAATGTTGAGCCCGGTCCATACCGTGATATCTTCAGTCCATCATCTTCGTCTTCCGACTTATCTTTGACCCCCTGCTAATTGAGTGAAAAGAAACGTTATTGTGACTGCTGTCTGCTTGTGCTCGTGGGAAGACTTCTAAGCTGCTTCCCATACATCATCATAATGCGAGCTGTGTGGGTACAACGAAGCTGTCATTGAGGTTGTGATGAGACAAAAATACTCTTTTAGCGATTTCAGTTTCTTGGAGATCTTTAGCGACTAACAGCTGACCTAGATGAACCTAGAAAGTGGCTATTAAGTGGTTTTTTATATGTGGTATCAAAAGTTGCATAACTCTTATGATAGAACTGTAGTTACAGGTGATGTGCAGAGTCTGCGTTTGTGTGACAGTTGTAATGACAGAAAGCACACAGCTTGGCTGGACCGGTGCACCCCTTGTCTCTGAAATGACCTTTATGTGTCGAATTTGATGTCATGGACTGAGCCGTCGATACGACAGGTCTCATCATCACGAGTGGGACTTGTTGTGGGCAAGAAGCCCAATCCGTGAGCAACACGGATTGGGATTGGGTGGCAGATCTGGCACTCGAAGTTGCTGGTGGATGGTGGACCAGATTTGCGCAGATCCCGTTTAGCCTCTTAACTCCTGAATGCGTCGTACTTCAAACTCTTCTACGAGTTGGACGTAAAACCGTACTGACTCAACGTTGCTGCAACGACCCGTGATGTGGCATGCGACGTATTTGTGCTTTGCCTGCTGTGATCATCTGCTTGTGTTATGATGCAAAACAGTGTAACAATTGAATTATTACTGATGTGTAACGTGTGTTTTACTTATTCAGGCTCCGCGGCCTCCGAAGCAGCCGAGTGTTCAGGACTTCCAGTTTTATCCACCAAGACTCTTTGAACTGCTCGATAAGGAGATATACTACTACCGCAAGAGCATCGGCTATCGGGTCGGTTTTGATTTTTCACTAACTAAAATCAGAAAGAATTTCAGACGCATCTCCTTTCTCCCAGTTGCTGAGGCCAAGTAGTGAAATAAGATCATCACAGATCATGTGTTAATATTGAGGTGTTGAGATATGATGTGCTAGTCAGTGATGTAGACGAATGTCCTGCAAACTGTGAAATGTCAAAAATTTACCATGTCAGTTAAAAACTCGTGTGACAAGTGTACAGTTCTTTTCTTCTATTTGAACTCTACTTTTGTCAGCTGTTTAGGTCAGTTTAATTCATTTCATTAGTGTGGTAGTCTCTGAAGTGTGGAGCTAGTTGCATGCATTGTCTTGCACTTTCTGAAACAATCATAAACTGCCGTCATATTTTGTTAATGGACAGAAGATAAGGCCAGTGATTTCATCTCCCGTCATCTCTGTTGGTCGTTGGTTGGACAGCCTCTGGTAGTGTTGCAGTTGCAGTTTTTAATAGCAACGGAGTTTTTAAGAATTAATATTGTAGTGAAACACTTGCTGCAACAGTTGTGACTACTGTTCAGACAATGGCACAGCATTTCGTCAGAAAATGTGGAAAATTAACGAGTTGTTTTTGCTCAAAGTAAACTATGGTGACTACGAAGTGTGAAACTTTGTTGTGTCTGGTGTGATCCAGGTGCCAAAGGATCCAGACCTCGGCAGTGATGCGGAGCGTGTGCGGCGCGAGGAACAGAAGAAAATCGACGATGCCGACATGTTATCCGAGGAAGAGATCTCGGAGAAGGAAGACTTGTTGAAGCAGGGATTCTCCAACTGGACCAAGCGTGACTTCAACCAGTTTGTCAAGGCTAATGAGAAATACGGCCGTGACGATATAGACAGCATCTCGAAAGAAGTGGAGGGGAAAACCGCAGAGGAGGTAAGATCAGTGTTCTTACCAGTACTAGACTCAAGACTGCTATAGACACTGTCTATTAGACAACATGATTTTACAGTGTCAATATCATGTACTGGAACAACTGTTGCCACCCGTTCTCCCACAGAGCTACAAACTTAGAAAACGGCCGCATTCTAGACATTCCAAACTGCTGTTCTTATCTAACAGATTGCTGACAGTTACTGATGGTGCTTTTTCTTTAGTTTTATGTTTGTACTATGTATGTATAACTTTAATTTTTAGCATTTCTGTGTTTAAATTGTGGTTTGTCAGTTTTCAATAAACGAATGTTATTATTATTAGCTTGCAGAATATACATGTTTTATTTAGTGGGTCATCGTTTTTTCCCAGAATGGTATGTAATATTCGTCTGTTTAGTAGTCTGAAATCGTGTCTGGGGTTGGCTGAGTTGGCCTGGGTCGTTGATTAAACATCAGATGGTGCAAACACAACTCACAGCCACAGTTAGCCATCCTGATACTAACTGGACCCGATGTAGGGTAACTGCGTTGATCAAGACTGATGTGCTACTGCGCTGCCAGACCACAGTATACAGAAGAGGTTGTGTCTTACATGGCGTTTGTCTGTTATCAACTTTACATGACAACTATAGATCGGATCTTAATGAAACTTTTACAAGAGATGTAATGGGGAACAGGAAGAACTGATTTAATTTTAGAAGTTATTCACTTCTAGATCTGTATCTAGAAATTTGGATGCGGTGTCCTGGCCTGTATGCAGACTCCAGATAGGACTCGGGATCATTACCAGATTTGCCTCGGCTCTCCAAGTGCTGCCCCGCATGGGGACGGGGCACCTCCTTTCCCCCGTTTTTCCCCCTTGTCTATTCACTTCTTCATCCTTTGCTCTTTTTTACTTCTCCCTTTTCTCGGTGGCTTTAACTATTTTCTTCTTTTGTCCATCCCTTCCCTTTCTATCAAAATAGTCCCATTCCGTTTCCAGGCTGGAGGTCGTAGGATGCAACCGAACCTGGGTTTAGTTTGTTGTGTTTATTTTGTGTTATCTGTATTCCTTAGTTAAGATGGATTTTATTGTTTTGTTGTATTTGGTTTAGTTTAGTCTTGTGTTTTCCTTCAGTGCTTTGACACTGTTGGTTGGGTCATTCGACCCGTAAAAACCCGTCCCCGATATGACCTATAATGTGCTTGGTGGGACGTTAAGCCTTAGTCAGTCAATCTCTAAGTGCTCCTGTTATTATTCTTCTTCTCGTTGTTCTTGTGACAGGTGATGGAGTACTCGAGCGTATTCTGGGAACGATGCAGCGAGCTGCAAGACATCGAGCGTCTGATGGCTCAGATTGAGAGAGGTGAAGCTAAGATTCAGAGGCGGGTCAGCATCAAGAAGGCCCTCGATGCCAAGGTTGTTTTCTCACTTTACCGATGCTTCGTTATCTGTGAAACGGGATGCGATTTGGACGTGTACATGTTTTTACCCAGTCTGTTATGTTCGAAACATGGATTATGGTTTTTTTTCTGTATGTCCGAGTCACATGAGGATCTCCTTTTAAACTAGTAGGCATGCCACTTGCTCCCTCATTTGTTGTAACACAGATTCAGTAAAAAGTGATCTTTACTTTGCAGACAAGTGTGATGAAAGTGATGTGATTGGATATATCCAATTATGCAGCCGGATAAGCCGGAAGTGGTTGTACTAACTGGACATTTCAGAATTGATAATACTTGCAGTGTTGACATATGTGCTTAGGACAATTTGCTGCCTCTGTCGCAATCACCTCGCAACTAACTGGAATATGAGTTATGACGTTATACCGAAGAAATCAGGAAACTGTAATATTTGTGAGTGATAGGGGTTAGGGTAATGAAGATTGAATAAGCAAGTGGTCCAACATATTGGGGGCCCAGTCCAAATCACTGCCCAGCCCCAAGGAGGATCCCCTGTTTGTCAACACATTCCCATAGTTGATAGAGTACAGTTTCATTGCATTCACTCAAAACAGTATTGACATGCGAAGTAACATCACACTTTTGTCTTTCATATTCATGTTTTTATTATTATTTTTTCTTTTACTCTTAACTATATATTTGTTATTCATTTTTATCGTAGCTAAATAGCCTTGATTATATCCTCCTTTTATGTAAATCTACCATACCATGGTAATGCACTAAATAGCCTATTATGTGCTGATGTGCCATTAAGAAACTGCTCACTGGCTCACTGTATTCAGATGGCTCGCTATCGTGCACCATTCCACCAGCTGCGCATTCAGTACGGCACGAACAAAGGCAAGAACTACACCGAGGAGGAAGACAGATTCCTTGTCTGTATGCTGCACAAGTTGGGCTTTGACCGAGAGAACGTTTACGACGAGCTTAGGACGGCGGTGCGACAAGCGCCGCAGTTCAGATTTGACTGGTTCATCAAGTCACGCACAGCAATGGTCTGTTTCAGTTCTCTTCTGCCTCGGAATATTTGCTTGACTGTGTACATAGGCTTTCTGCATTTTCTGTATTTGTCATTTTTAAAATAGAAACTAATGAGGATCAAACTTGGCTTTGCGTCTCAAATCACGTCTGTTTTCTGCTGCTTATGATCGATAACAACTCTTTTTTATCTCAGTAACTGTTTACTGTTGTGTATTTTGTGTACTGTTATTATCTGTACAGTGCTGGCCACGTCTCTGTGTAAGCGCCCCGTGTGGGTCCGGGGCAAGTAAGTAAGTAAAATAAACGTGTGTGTGTTTGTCCCAGAATAGACCCACTTCGTTTCCTGGCTGGATGTCGTAGGAGGCGACTAAACCAGGGCTTAGTTGTAGCTTTA
>Ga0049105_1000758_pt1 | contig 12443 bp, 9 predicted proteins | sample WorMetvaBAHAMAS1_FD_61260 | JGI IMG/M metagenome (GOLD analysis project Ga0049105, IMG submission 61260) | Worm MetaG Olavius vacuus BAHAMAS.1 | ecosystem: Host-associated > Annelida > Digestive system > Unclassified | place: Germany: Marburg | collected 2013-04-09 | reverse complement strand
TTACAGGTATCTTACGAAAACGTAAAATTTGCTGCAAGCGATGTCATTCGGGAAACTCTCTTTCAGAGGCTGTTATTGGTCGAATACTTTGAGCTAAAAATAACTGACAACCAGAGTGACGATTTCCTAAGAGTGCATTCGAAAAATGACTTACCATTTTGCTAAGAAAATCTTAGGAAGTTGTATCTCGCTGACTTACAAAAGACTTACGAAAATCTGAAGACGAACTTTGGAAAAATCTTACAAAGTTTTGAAAATCAGGCCTCTGTACATTCGGCACCATAGTGGTCCTTAAAGTGATTTTAGTTACTTAGGCCACTCTAAAAATTACTGAACTGAACTGACATATGTAGTTGAATGTTGCGATATATTGCAGTTGTGATTGTGATGTCAGGACTGGTGCTGCAGTGACGTACCAGTCGGAGGAGACACGTATATGGCACAGGATTTCCGGGCGATGGCAGAACGTTCATTTTCACTGTTCCGGCGCGCCAGCCGCCCCACACTGCAAGTAGCACCCACGCTCACCTGTGTCACTGATGTCTGCGTTCGATGTGGTGCGTCTCGGCGGGCGGCATGGTTGCCAATGCGATTGCCAGAACCCGTACGCCAGTTAAGTGCGGCTGAATATGCTAACATTGTGCGGGATCTTATGCACAGGTCACCGGACGAACGAACGACGTTGTTGTGAACACTTTGCTACAAAGTGTCGCCGCCGAGTTTTTGTCGCACATCTTTGTGGCCGGTCGTTATACTTCTTCCCGCGTCTGTCGATCGGTCTGCGCAGATGTACTGTACCCCCGTCCCCACACTATAGTTCCATAACCCGCGAGTTGCGTAGCTGTTTGGATCGTCTCCGGAAGTGTGGAGTTCGGATTTAATCCCCGACTCGTCGTACGTTTGCATGGTTTGTCAGCTTCCCCCGAATTGTAATGTGTACATGGAACTTTTGTGAATCCCCTTAATATTTGTTCTGTTAAGAATCTGTAGTCAGCCCAGCCCCAGCTGACTAATGTTTAATGAGAGTTCTGCTAGGAACAGCGGGTGTAATTAAGTAAGTAAGTAAGTAAGTAAGGGTATTTCTAACTTGCAAAATAGCAAGCAGTCATGATGCATTATGGTCAGTCAACTTCCGGACAGAAATGCTTTCATTTGCTGAAAATACTTCATATGCGTGGGATACCACATGCAGTGCATTCAGCCAGGTTGCATAGTGTAAGGTGATGTCAGTTGTTGTTATATGTTTCTCTAGCGACACGGGTGCTCGTATTTTGTGTAGCAGAAACAGCTTTGGAGGCGGCAACGGTCGCAGATGGTAGAGGACGCTGTTGAACGCTCTGTCTAGAAATTCGTCACAGAGCACTTGCACCAGTAGTCTTGACCAGGGGTATGGAGTGGAGTTCGCGGTGTCTGGATTTTGGGGAGACCCACTCCGGGCCCATACTACTCCTTGATTGTACACTGAGCCTAGTACTACGTGGTTTCAGTCAGCGTACAGTTCTTGCCGGTTTGAAATTTAGCTTGTACATTGTTGGGCACCTTTTATTAGAAGAACTGAGAATATTTCTCAGGTTGTCTTTAAGTACACAAGTAGTATGTCAAACAGTAAGTCCTAAAGTCGGAATCGGAGTCTGATTTTGGGCCTGGAGTCATAGTGTCCGTGTCCAGGTTTTTCAGAGCCTGAGTCATGAGTCCGGAGTCCTAAATTCTTTGACCCAAGAGTCAGATTCGGAATCCCACAAAGAATAAGGAGTCCGCCCATTCCTCGTCTTGACAGAAGTAATTGGGCATACTTGGCACAGCAGTTGAACTCATGCCATGCTGATAACTTATCTAAGTCTAGCTCGCACCGCATTGACCCAACAAGACGACATTGTAAAGACTAATCCTAACCCCTAATCAGGGTGGCCAACACTGGAAAACTCGGGGGAATTATAAGGTGATCAGTGGGAAAAGTTGGGGAAAATGGGAAGAGTATGGTAGAAGTCTATAGCCTAAGTTGGGGGAATTTTAAGGAGACTGGAGTGTGGCTGCCCTGCCTGTTGGTTTGTGTATGGACTACAAGTTAGCATGGGTACGATGTGACCGCGTCGGACGTTTTGTGGAGCTTAGTGATTGTACGTTGTCGGTGCAGGGTTGAACCTTCATCGTAAATCTGTTGTATTTTGTGATGGTGTTTCTTGTCACTGAACCGCGTGATAGTGTTTGGCAGATCGTTCGTCGTTGGTGAACGTGTATTTATTTGTGCGTAGCGACGTTTCTGCGGCAGTCGTTGTAATCAACTCTGGTATGTCGTTGAACTTGCCGTGAAATCCGTAATTTTGGCTTTCCCCCAGTTTTGGCGCTTAGGCTTATTGTTAATAATATTTGCGACCCAAACGCGCCACGGTCACAGAATTTGAAGTCAAGGGCACGCAAAGAATACGTGTTTTACGGTGCCGTCCCATAGTGTTAGTTAGGCCCATTTTTAAGGTGGGGGGGGAACACTGCCATGTGACGTGTCTGCAACAGTCCTCCTCATGACATTATCTGTACAGAGTTGCTCCCATTCTTCTGCGAGCTACTTAAAACATTTCTGTCCTGGCGATCATTTCCCCAACATCGTTTTCGGAGTTTTTCGTAAATTGTTACACTCCAGTGAATCTCGGGATGGTATGTGCTATTCACGCCACTCTGAAAACTCCAGATTACAGCAGACTAGATTAGTTTCTGCCCATGGTTTGTCATTTTGACCTTATGTTGTGCGGCATGAAGGGGCTTTTGCAGTATATACAGTATAAGATGCAAGACAGTGACCAAGTTTGCGGTTTGCCATAACTGTCAAGCATCCAATGTGCTGTTTTCGTAGTAAAATGTCTGTAAAATTGCAATATTAGAGGCGCATGAGAGGCTTTACGATGATGTGCTGTATAAATTTACATTGACATTGACGCTGATAATATATGCTGCTGGTCAGTGATGGTGTATGTTTCGGCTAAGCTAAGCTGTGGTCTTTTAATGGTGAAAACTGCACGACCGAAAAAGTGAAAAAGCATTCAACATATTTGACACTATATTTTAGCTGTTGGCGAGGTAAGTAAGTAAGTACACCGTGTCCGGAAAAAAAAGGTGCCACTTTATTTTTGCTTGTAACTCTGCGAAATGCTAACCGATTTTCAAAATTTTTTTACCATTACACTCTGCAGTAAATTTGCAGTAAAGGAGACAATAAATATCCTATTATAATTTACACGCGTCGCTACACTACCTTGTAAAACTTTTGTGCTCAAAAATCGTAAATTACATTGCCCAGAAAAGGTGCCGCTCGTTTTGTTCGTATATTTCAGATAATTTTGCATCTGATTTCATAATTTTTTGCATGCTCCATCGCAATGGACCAAGCATGCAGGTGGGTGATTAAATATTTTTCTAGCTTACTTGGTAGTGCTGTGGTCAAACCTGGATCAGGCAGTCATCACAGCAGTGATTTGTCAGTGGCGTCGTCGTTTGTCAGCTTGTGTGCAGGCTAGCGGTGAACATTTTGAACATTATTTTTAGTCATGCATTGTCAATATGCAGACTTGTTGACTAATCTGATGCTAAAATGTGCGAATTAACGCCACAAATGATTTTATTGTGTAACTGTTCAGTTTTTTCATAATCATTAAACGTTTGTAACATAGGCCTACAATGTAATTTACGATTTTAACACAACAGTTTCACAAGGTAGTGTAGCGACGCGGATGAATTGTGGTAAGATATTTAACGATTTGCAAATTTACTGCTGAGTGTGATGGTAAAAGAATTTTGAAGATCGGTTAGGATTCAGCAAAGTTATGGCAAAAAATATAAAGTGGCACTTTTTTTTCCGGACACGGTGTAAATTCGTAGGAGCATTGTCCGAAAAGCTCTAATGTGCTATGTACATGAGTAAGCTGAAAATAAAAACGTCTTCAGTGAATGCTTGAAGGAGTCTCTGCTGATGGCGAGGCGAGATATTGGGTTCCTATGATGTGAGCAAAACAACATATATGTTGCTCTACCCTCGGAAGGATTAAGGGTCCATAAGTCCATGATTCGGAAGGATTAGGGGTCCATAAGTCCATGATTCGCCGTTGCATCGAGTATTCAGCCTCCCGTCTGCGATAGAGGCCCCGTGGGTCAACTGGGACCCAAGCTAACATAAGACGTACCTGGTGCTATTAGTGAGAATGGAATGGAAGTCGGGAAATGAGATCAGGTATTATGACAAACTAGTGTAAAGTTTAATTCGATCTGAACGTAGTTTGGCTATTGCCATTTATTAGTAGAGTAGATGTGATGTGCTTTGGCATAGCAGACCACACCATGTAGATGATAGCCTATTCTCCAACAGTATTATATCATTCAAGTTTTTGATATTGAATACACTGTAGTGGTTGCATGTCAAGGGCATCGGTTGGGCTTTAGCTCTCAGTACTGTCTGTTTGACCCCAATAGAATTAGGCCTTTGATAATGATAGACATCAGTTTGTAGTGAATCCCTGGAATCCACTTGCCTTGTTCTGTAACTGCCTGCAGTGATGGAATTAAGGGTGGATGAGTAATCATGCGATTAATTATTCTAAAAAATTGACAATTCAAAATTTGCAGTTGTTTAAGTTTCATTAAGGTCGCAAGGTATGTATGTGGTACACGTTTAACGTAATGTCGGTATTGTGGCTGTGATATGTATGATATTGGCGGTTGGTGCAGAAACTGTCATACTGCACAGCGGATGTTTGATGTAGTTGCCGTAGGCAGCTGCCGAGAGCCGACTTTATTGCTAGTCAACGACATTGTTAGTTCCAGTGGTGTCGCTACCTGCAAGGCGTTAGGATGCATCCCCCGCCCCACAAGTATGCCCCTTCCCCTCGGATTTCGATATCTATGTTTTCCTTGGTTTTAAAACCTCTTTCAAGTGTTCCACTGGAACCGCTGTTGTTCTCACATGGAGAACTGATCCTGTAATCTTTTGAAAATCTGTAAATGCAGAAGCTATCTGTATTTGAACGTCACTATAATTTGGTACGCTGTGTTGCAAAGGTCATTGGAAGTTCAGAGTACCCCCAGAGACCCCTTTAACTCGATTTGTAGATTGCTTGGCTACGAGATATAATAGAACATCCTCAAAAGGAAGGTGGGGTGTGAAGGGCAGCAATGCATCAGGAGCGATGCCCGTTGCCTCAGCTTCTGGCGATGCCACTGTTTTCGTCTGACAATCGGCAGTATCAATGACGGAGATTATTTTACTTACTGACCGTCGTGTGTGTGATGTCGTCGTCGATCTTGTTGCTGGTCGCTCGTCAGGGCCGTAGCTAGCGGTGTTTTTGACAATTCCCGAAATGGTGTAGAAAATAACACGTGTAGAATTTAATAAGTGACTATACGGGAATGAGGGGAAAAAGAAACGGAGAGTAGGAAAGCGAGAAAACATCTCAGATACAAATTTTTGGTTACGGCCTTGTTGCTCGTTGTTGAGGAATTGTTACAATTCAGCTCAGTAGTCGGCTGGCTTCACGTAGTGACACCGAAGCCGCTTGGTGTGTTCGTGAAAAGCTACTGTAAAACCCTTAACGTTTGCAAAATATTTAGTCACAAGTTCTCGAGAATTGTACGTGGAATTAAAAACTTGAAAAAGTGCAGATGTCAACAGTATATGGGAAAATCGGAAGGGCCAAAATAATTTTGGGTTCAGAATTCGTGAAATTAAGGCAGTTGAATTGAAGGGTTTTGCAGTATCTGTGCCAGATGTCCATGTCATTACGAGTACTACTACTACGACTACTACTAATACTACTAATACTACTACTACCTCTACTGCTGCTGCTGCTGTTCTTGGTTTATTTTGTTTAACTGGCTAATCTTCCATGTCCAGTGTTTTGAATCATGTCACAAATGTGTCTGGCGGACAACTGGAACAGCCAGAGCCGGCGCAAACTGCCCCCGAATCCCCTCGACCGGCGGGGGAGACTTACGGGGGTAAAAGGGCCCGATCACAGGATGAAACGGCCCCATAAGAGCCCCATGACTAGGTGAAAGGGCCCTATATGGTAGTGTAAGGCCTTATATGTAGGTATGAAGTAAGGGTTACAAGGGTCACACCGAGAAAGAGCTAGGAAAGAAGCTCACACAGATGAAGTTGCTTGGAGAAGGACGACTATGAAAAAAGGTTGCCAGAAAATTCCAGAAAAAAAATTTTGTCGCGACGTGTGTGTCGCAACTTTCAAGCGTCATCTCAAAACTACTATTTACAGCAGCGTACGGTGTAACTGATAACTAACTGCTTCTAACTCAATACGTAACTCTATTATGTAGCACCACTTCACTTTAATTAACTTTTTACGTGTTCATCGCCGCTGTCCAATTTTGTAACGGGCGCTATACAAATACGTCATTGTGATTGTGATTGCTTGGGGGGAGGCCTCAGGTTTGGGCCGGCACTGGGAACAGCATCTTTAACAGACTAGATCTGGTTGTTGACACCCAGAGACAGCTTTCAGGAGTAATGAAGGCAGTCGAAAACCACGACGATGAGTATGACGGGCCAGTTCTGTTTGCTTTCTGTGCTGGCTTTGTAGCTTTAGACACACTGTTATATCCGTATTGTTATATGCATTATTTATTATTGTACACTTTCGAAGCATATTTACATCAAATAATAGATACAGTGAGCATAGGCAAAGTTTGCCGGGGGGAGGGGGGGCACTATTCCCCCAAATCCCGGAGCATTGTAAGATCCAGTCTGTGGGCCGAGTGGTCAGCAGTCTGCATTAATCATTGTTCGTTTGTACTGTAGCAGTTGTTCTCTTAGGCAAATGAATGGCTTTTTACACCGTGCTGTTATGGGCATTATGAAGTTCAAAAGTGAGGAAAAATGTGCCAGAATATGCCAAAATCAAAAATTTCTGGGGAGATTTTTCCCCCAAACCTGAAACTTCGCCGGCGACAACCCTTACCTATTGAAGACCGTGTTTCGTGCCGTAGCGCGGACGTTTTTCATGATATTCGTGATCAGGGGTGTAGTCCTAAAACAGAAGTGGGGGATATCGGAAAGAAGTGGGGGAGGCGTGGCACTAAAACAGGAACCAAAATATGGGGAACATTAATAATGTACCCCTTTCGTAGAGGAAATGGGGGTAATGCCTCCCTTCGCATCCCCATCCCACTACACCCCTGATAGTAGTTAATTGTTTTCTGTTTGTTTTCGATGCTTCTCGTTACTACAGTGTAATGTTGTTTTCGTTGCGTAGGTTCATTGTGTGAGATCGTGGTTTTCACTTTTAGATTCTGCTGTTACATGACATTGTGCAGTCCAGCGTTTTCGGCCAGTTTTGAAATAGAGTCACTATAGTGGCACAGCCGGAAACACGGATAGCAGTATTCACAATTAATGTATAAATGCTCAAAAAAAATGCAAAATCTTTATGTATCGTAATTTAATCAAGTTGCAGCTTTCGTATTAAATTAACTTTTTTTACATTTATGCGGCTGCTTAATCAACACTTGCTGTGCGGTCTTTTGGAATGGTCCTGTTTTGTGATTGTACCGGTCATAGTCAAGGACAGTTAACTGCCGTTTTCGTACAATGTGATAAAACAGTTTTGTCTGTATAAATGTGAAAGTTGCGGCAGTGTATTTTGTGAGCAGAATCTAATCAGTGAAACTGTTGTTGTTATTGTTGTTATGTCTGCCATGTGATCGTGAGTAATGCTGAACTCTTGCTTCTTAACTGCAATCTCGGTATATAGTTTTTCTCACATCCCAATCTGCTCTTCATTGAAGTGGAGCAAGCACGTAGGGGCGGATCTGTAATTTTGACAGGGTCTAACTGTTTACCTCAGTCTCTTGACGCTGCGAACCGACAATCAAAACTGGAAAACTAGAGCTCATTGCTAGGGTTGTGAGTTTGGTAATTTATTCTGATCTTGCCAGAAATTTGTTAAAGAATTTTTCACTTTGTATGTTTTAATTATAACTATGTTTCAGAGTCCAGCATTGCAAAGTGACGCTGTAAAGTAAGCATGTTCTTGACTAACAACTCTCCAGATCTTCATGCTTTAACATCAAAGCTCGGGTTACATGTGTCCTGTGCCAAGACGAAGGTCCAGAACCTTGGCTCAGGACACGAGGCAACTCCAATCACGGTTAATGGGGAAGTCGTTGAGGCGGTAAGCAGTTTTGTTTACCTCGGCTCCACCATATCAAGCAGATCTAATTCGCACTCTGAAGTTATGCGCCGTATCGGGCTTGCCTCCTCCGTCATAGATCACCTCAGCAGGATCTGGTCACAGCGGCATCTAAGTCTCACCACGAAATGCAGGCTATATTCCAGCTGCATTCTCGCAGTACTTCTGTATGCCTGCGAAACGTGGACGCTGACGAAATCGGACTGGAATCCTTCCAGTTCTAGTTGTGATTTTTGACTTTCTAGACGTCTGTAGTTCACAGTTTGGCATGATAACCATTGTGGACTGGTAGCTTAGTGGTAGTTATCATGCATTGAATATGTAGACCTCTATGCTGAAGAAACCCAGGGATCGCATACTTTCGGTGTTTATATCTCAGACCGCTGAGCGGCTCCAAGTCAAAAGTATGTTAGAGGTGGGGTCCTAGGTCTGGTGCAAAAAATTCACTTACACATTTTGCCCATCCTTCCCCTAAATTTTATAGGGGTTAAAAATGCAAATTTTGGCTTCAGTTTTCAACCCCAGTCCCCTTTATTTGCTCTAGTTTTGAAACAAACCAATATGGCTGAAATCTAAAACAAAAAAAAATTAAGGAGCAGTTATTGCCCTGTAACAATAATTTTAACTACCACTAAGCTACCAGTCCACAATGGTTACCATGCCGAACTGTGAACTACAGACGTCTAGCTAGTCAAAAATCACAACCAGCAGTTGCCCACCCAGATAATACCTGTGGGTGGTCTGGTCCATGAACTCAAAGGTACATAAACACGAGATATTTAAGCGAATAAATGTTTTATTGCTCAAATGTGATCAAAGTTTCTAAAAGCTGCTGTTGTGCGATCGGAAGAAATGCTTAAAACTACGTCGTTAGTGTATAATTATATGGCATCCGCTCGAGGCAGGGTTTAAGCTCCCGACTCTGTAGATACGCCCCGAGCACATGCTCAAACTGGTTAACTTTTGATAACGTTGAATCTCAGCGATGTTGTGATCGTGACGGCGTTCTTACGTAGAAGCGTTTTACCATGTTCCGCTAGCCGTGGTGATAGAAACTGTATCGTCTGTACTCTGTGTGTGTGTGAAGACGTTGTCGTTCGGAGGGTGGTGGTTCTCAGTCATAACTGTATCCAGTTTTTCTTCCATTAGCACGCACGTCGAGTACCATCCCGGAGTTGTTGCACGCGTTTGCTTCTGTGTACGCGAGCAGTGTGCGATGTTGTTCGTTGAATGTTTCTGAACACTGCTACGTGCGACGCGTCATCCTTTTGATCAGAACTGCTGATCTGTGGATAATCATGAACCGATCGTGTAGTTGGTTATTTTCTTCGCAATTTATCGGCATTCATGTACATATATGACGCATTTGTTGTGCATATTGATCTAATACACGTGTGTGTGTGTGTGTGTGTGTGCGTGTGATCTTAGACAAGCGGGTTTGATAGACAGTGCGGGCGAGGCCGAGTAAGTCGTGTTATTGTGGAACACGTTGTCAGCTGTACGATGTGAACGATGCTAATTTCAAAATTAATGCATTAAATCATGTCGGCGTTGTGTACTACTGGATAACGTGTGTAACGGACGGCACCATTCTGCAGCAGCTCACGTGTCCGCAAGAACTAGGTTTCATTTTGAACTCTGGAAGATATTTGCGATTTTTATGACACGTCTGAATCTACAGCAATTAAACTTTGTAGTTGGTGCGTCAAACCTTGTAACGCGGTTGCTAGACCAACTACACCGTGAATCGTTAAAAAAATTCGCAAATGTTTGTGCCACATTCTCCACGAAACTGTTCGTTCTCATAAAATCGAGCACACAGAATTATTCCGAATAAAACTGCCACAGTACATTGCGAAGGCATTCCACCTCAACTGAATGTGATCTCTACACTACCTCGTGAAAAGTGAAGTGAGATCTGTAAGAAGAAGCAGCATTTCAGTTAAGCAGCTGTTTGAGCATGCTGTCTCTGGGCCTTGGCTGCCGCAACCTTATCAACATTGCTCAGCTTCAACTCGCACATATGAAAATAATGTTTACAGACATTATCCAGAAGAACGAGATACGGCCAAAAATGTTTTGCTGTTTGCAGTACAACACTCTGGAATTCACTCCCATTGTCTGTTAGTGATCCATCACTGACACTGACTCAGTTCTGTGTGCGTCTGAAGACTGTTATTCTGCAGAGCATACGAAACACTAGCATAGCGCCTACACAAATTCACTTACTTACTATCATCTGCTGTAGCTACAATGTTGCATATGCCTACATTACTTAGCAACCAAAACACAGCTTTTAAGTTTCACGCTCACAAGGTATTGCAGAGACGCTTATCAGGTGAGGTGGAAGACAGTCATTTTCAGCAAATTTATTCAGCGCACTGTATACCGAGTTTTATCAGAATTGGTCAAATTTTATAGGTGTCACAAACATTTGAGGTGCACAGGTTACATTTGTACAAACGATACAAGAAGTTGTATTGTGTAACAGTGTCATAGTGACACTACATGTAAATACACACCAGGAGAACTACAGTTTTCAGGAGTACACGTCAGTAGTAATCTGCTCCGATAGCTACACCATACCACTCACACGACCACTAATAACGATACTATCAATGCTGTTAACCAAGTCGGCAACTGAGACACTGGTGCAGTCAGCACAGATGAACTGTTGCATACGGCAACAAACATAGAGTTAATGTTCGTCATAGACGTCTTCTTTGTCAGCGATGTACTGTACGATTTCTGCCGGAGTTGTCAGGCGGTCGATGTCACAGTCGGGAATCTCGAACCCTGTCAGCAACAGTACTCAAATATAGCATCATGTTCATATGCAGAATTGCAGACATTTCATTTCATTTTACGAGTACTCCAGTCGGAGTGGTTTCCAGCTAGTTGACAGCGTCATCATAAACATTGTGGAATGCAACATCATCATAAACATTGTGGAATGATTGCAATTTGCCTTCAAATTTTGTTGACGGGCATGTGTCAGCTCTGCTGTTGTCCACATCAGTACAATTTCAGCGTGGAGTCCAACCAAACGGTGGAGTCAAAAGTGGAAAAATGTGGTATGCAACTTTGACATATGTACTCTTTGACCTTTAAAATGACAAACAAAAAACGCTAAAATGCTATCAACATAGGCATTCTGACACTTGAAAACACCCTAAAAAATATTTTCAGCCGGGCTCTGCTGGGGGAGCTAACGACGCTCCCGCAGACCTCCCAATTGACGGGAGACTCTTCATTCTCATCCCCCTCGACGCTGCCTACGGCGTCTCGGCTCGATGCCTCGACCCTCGTGCTGGCTAAGTTTCTCATTTTTATGGAGTGCAGAAAATCCTTAAATTATACTATGGTCCACATTCACAGATATGACAGTGCCGATTTACAAAACATGGAGCTTGACCTGTCCGCACATGATTTAACAGAGGCAACGCCATGTACAACCAGGAAGTTAGATGCCAGACATATGTTATAGAGTTGTGTGACGCATGATTCTCTGCGCTATATAAATATTCTTACTTACTTACTTGACAACTTGACATATCGGCTGCCATGTCACCGGGCAACATTAACTCCCAATATTGCATAGGTGGGCAGGGCCAAAGTGGCTTGTTGCAATACGAATTTCTGCATAACTGTCATTTGCACCGCTGGGGGCATATTTTAGTTTCTGTCCTGTGGCAATAGTAATGGTAATATTACAAGCACAGTATCAGACTGAAGCAGAAGACAGTATCAGAAGACAGTGTGCATAACTGGCTGGAAACTACAGTACTAAGCATTTGTTTAACGAAACTGCAAGATGATGGCTATTGGCCATATCACCTTGTTCATAATTTACCACTCCACCTATGTGATTCTGAACCTACCCTCTTGGGAGTTCCGCGGGTTTCTGAAGATGAACCTAGGGCCCGATTTTCAAAAAATCTTAGGAAAAATCCTAAGTTTAGCGTAAGATTTTCCTAAGTTTATGTTAAGTTTATCGAAAGTTATAAAGTTAAGATTATCACAGAATTTTAAATTTAATTCAATATTGCAATATTAAGACTTACTAAGCTCTTCCTATATATATACAGACAATTTTGTGAAAAAAATGTTACGTTATTTTGGAGGAATTGCATTTTTCTTACTATGTTGATCGTAAGTTTTGTGTAAGTTCATCCTAACTTTTTCTTAAGATTTTCCTAAATCAGACCTTATCCTAAGTTTTTCCTAAGTTTGTCCTAAGATTTTTTGAAAATCGGG
>Ga0049105_1000757_pt1 | contig 12446 bp, 9 predicted proteins | sample WorMetvaBAHAMAS1_FD_61260 | JGI IMG/M metagenome (GOLD analysis project Ga0049105, IMG submission 61260) | Worm MetaG Olavius vacuus BAHAMAS.1 | ecosystem: Host-associated > Annelida > Digestive system > Unclassified | place: Germany: Marburg | collected 2013-04-09 | reverse complement strand
AAACTGAAACAAAACTGTTTTGTTTCAGTTTTGTTTCAGTTTTATTTCAGATGTAACCACTGTTTAATGGGCACTGTCTCATAACTGAAAGGACTGCATTATTGGACTGCAAGCGACCACAGCATTTCCACTTAGTATCAACGACGGTCGCTCTCGATAAATACATGTCGTGTGACGAAAAAAGCTAAAGACAGTTTTAGTTGGAATGAGTTGTCATTATTGTGGAGACGAACCACTTAAAACAGTGTATAGGTAGATTAGTCTCGGCTACAAAAACCAGCTCGATCCGTTCAGCCTTATGATACAGCAGACCTCACGAGTGTGACGGACAGACAACCGGACAGAATTGTCGTAGCATACATGCAGGCCGATGTAAGTTATACCATTACAGCGCTTACTTGCAGTAAGATATTGAATGCACGCAAGCACTACAGCAGCTACCGGTAAATTTGTATATTGCGGGCGTAAATTAGACTAAAGCCCAGTACACACTACCCGTGTTCACGGCCGGTGTTCACGGGTCGTGTTCACGGGTAGTGTATACTGGGCTTAAGGCCCGCGACACACGACCCGTCATTGTCGGCCGACATTGACGGGTCGTGTGTCGTGGGCTTAACCTTGCAATTCTGCACGCTGCAGCTGCGTGCTTTAGCACAGACCGCCAACGCCATTATACGGTATCTCTGCAAGGTCGCCGCGCAGTACAGTCTGCACCCGCAACACTTTATGATACTAAACATAGTCGTATATGCCACTGATGTTTCTACGGCTTCATTAAATTGCGATATCTATAGGTCCGCAAGACATTTGCGTGACATTTTCATGGAAACGTTAGTCGTCTCGTGGATGACCGAGACTCGTTATTTTGGTATATATACATGGTTAGTGCCAAAGTATTACTACATTATGCTAAATGTGCTTTCCATCATGTAGTTAATGCTATATCTTTGGTAAAGTTGGCCGTACGTCTTCGGAAGAAGTTCTATTACAGTTAGTCAAAAGTAAATGTCTACCAATTTTGCTATATTCCCTAGAAGCTTGCCCACTTACGAAAACTGACTTAAAATCTCTTGACTTTGTGATACATAAATTTTTATGAAGCTTTTTCGAACAAATAATATTGATACCGTTAAGATATGCCAGTCGGAGTTTTGTTTCGAGCTCCCAAGTAGTGTTATCAAAAAAATGTACCATAAAATTTGAAACCAGTTTAAAGTATGCGTAATTGTATGTTTGAAAGATAGTTAAGTTTAGTTAAGTTATTATTTCATATTGTATTTTGTTGTTGCTACCATGTTTATGGTGAATTAAAGATTATCAATGTCGTAAATGCTGCAGTCAGTCATCACCGTTGAACTGTGGACAGGAGAGATGCGGATACTGCAGAGCAGCTGCAGCAGCAGGAAGTGTGGACTGATGACGTGTTGTGGCTGATGTGATCACTGTCATTACTGCAATGTATAGGACTCCTACACGTCGTATCTCATTAGCTGCTTTTCATTTCCTATCATCTGTGTAGGCTTACTTCGACAGCCGAAACAGCCATGCAAAAAACCCAAAGTGGACCAACCAGGATGAGATTGAGGCAATCGGTAAATAGGCCACCTGTACGTAGGCCTACGTGATGTTTTGCACAACGAATGAGCTATCACATTAAGACTTCGTTGTGTCGCTGTCGGAAATATGAGACGTAAGCAGTTTAGGTTATTGTCTCCATCATAGTTATCGTAATTGCGTACAAATTTTCCCCTGTTTTCAAATTGTATGCAAATTTAATTATGCTGCACAAAACGGGAATTGATACGTACGGATAGGATTAAATGTGTTGTGAAATTTATACAATATTGCGGCAGTGTACGCCTGCCGCGACAGTGCAACAGTGGTGCGATAATTTGCGTCATATCGGACCCGCTGTCTGCAGTCAGTGGATCTATCAACGTGGCGTTCGTTTATTATGGCTACGCAGAAGTCCGGCCTTCTGGCTCGGTGCCATGGCAGCAACATGTACGCAATCGGGGTCGTCGTCATGGAGCTGCCAGCAGGCCGGCCAGCAGGTGCCCGTGACGTCACGACTACGGGCGGGTGGGTGACGGCGGCGGCAACGTGTAGGCAATATCGATCGATGCGGCGCGCCGACTGCTGCTGCTGTGACGTCAGTAGAAGCGACGTTTGTTGACGATTGTTATCCCGGCGCGCACGTGTCTCGCTCGCTGTAGAGCACGCGGGAGACCAGCCGGCAACGTGGGAGGTATATCGCTACCCTCTGACGTCGCTCCATGGGCGATAATCGCGTTGGTACATAACACGTCACCATGTGACAGGCGTCATTATTGTCTTATATGATTGTCAACACGTGAATTATTAAGTCAAAGCTGTAGCGCATGACTTTGTGCAATTTCCTTCGCGATGTCGACGTAATATCCTGCAACTTTGCCATACGCCAACCGAGAGCAAACTTCCAATTTAAGAAAGGGAAACGAGTCAATGATGTTTATGTGTCGCTTGTTGCTTAGCAGGACGTACATGATGATCTGCCCACGTATTTTGTACATTTTATTGTAATAAACATGCACACCGCATGCACATTGCACAACATGACGCACTCTACACTGTGTACAGAGTTGTCAGCAGTTCGCCAATGAATAATAATAATAATAATAATAATAATAAGGTCAGGGCCATTCAAGGTCATTCAAGTCACCGATTTTGGTACCAATCGAAAGCCACGGCTAACGCCTGTGATATCGTGACGTGTCATGTACCAACGCAGCATTTTGAGTAAAAATCTGCATATCTACCATTGAAGTTAGCCAACAACTTTGTCGCAATAATGTGTATTATTATAAATTAGTATAAATTTATTTCGTGTTTTACTTCATATGCCTAATTGTAGATCATGTGCTGAGGTTCAAATTTATCAGGGTCGCCGTCAGATTCAGATGACGACCCCGGCATGGCAGCATGTTTTCAGAGAATGCGAGCCGGCGATCATACGGGTGCAGGTGCTTGCTGTGAACACCATTCACTGTAGCATCTGTTAGAAAATAAAGACATTCTACTTCAGAGTCCGTAAGTTTTCACGTGTATGGCTTACGTCGCAGAAGGCAGGCGCGCCATTTTATAGTAGCAATCTGTTTGGCGAATTAAACAACTGCGAACGCAGATGTCTTACAGGTGGCCAACGTGGGCGGTATACAGGTACAGGATTACAAGCAAATGGCCCCTCGATACAACTGGTTTGACAAGGCAACAGCTGCTGGTTAGTGCCTTCTGCATCAGGTGTCAACAAAGAACTGTTGGCGCCAAACAACCGACGCGTTGTTACGAGGGTTCGAAAAGCGAGAAGCAAGCTGCCGGGCAGAAGCAAGCTCAACCGAGCGTTGCAAGTAGTTCCGGCCACTGCGCAACGTACGCGCGAACACTCATCCTCGCATTCATTGGTGCACACACACTCGCGCAGTTTTTGCACACTTTTTCAGCAGTTCAGCGTAATCTTGTATAACTGCATATTTAGCATGCTTTATTATGTCTGCGTTGGAGACGCAGATACCCTTGTTACTGCGGATACTCTGTTCTTTCTTATTCCACTTTCCCACGGAAATTTGCGCTCGTTTCTCTTCTCTGAAAACAAAGCGTGATCGAATTGAAACTTTAGCATGCACAGTGTGCAAAATGGTCTCAATTCGCGGTCGATTACTTTTTTTCGGTAATCTGACAAAAGTTACAGCCGTTATTCATTATTTCAGCCGGACAGTCCTCTGTGGGATACCCACCTGGCAACAAACACTGACAGCGAGTCCATATCTCTCAGACGGGGGTGGCGCTAAAGCACTGCAGCGAGGTAGTTTGCACACTGATGTTACGTGCAGCGCAGCTAGCCGTGGACCAGCTTACACCTGGGAACGGTCAACACACTGTATAGTACTAACGTGATTGTAATAGCCTAATGTCCATGAGTACTATTGTTAACACTATTTGCAACGTAATGTTTCTTTTCTCTAGAAACTCTACAATTTAGTTTCTAATAAATGTTGTACGTATGCATACATTTATATTCATCTTTATTCACCATAACTGATAGCAAGAAAAAGAAAAAGAAAACATCATAAAGTGAAAGCAACAACTTAACTAAATACAAGTAAAGAACGACAACAGAATCAACAATATCTAAACAGGAAGCACACCTATGGTTCTAACTGCAGTTCCTACCAGATTGTCCCCAACACCAAAAGTTATACCAAAAGTTTAACCCCCGAAAAGATAACGATCAAACACACGTACAACAGCGAGAAAGCACGACGTAATCATAAATATCCACGGCACAGCAGTAGACTACTACAGCATTCAGGCAGTTATTATCAAATACAGTTAACCGATCACCGCGAATTTATAATACATTAAAATTCCCCCTCTTTGGTGGTTTTTGTCTTCCCCCTACTTTACCCATGGCGCATCTTGCGCCATGCTCAACATTGACTGGACGCCCCTGCATCCCTCGACCTTTGTCAGTTCTGGCGAGACTGGTTTCCGGGTAGAGTAAGTCGCCTAGTAACAGCTCGTGATGTGCAACAATCGATGTCGGCAAGACATGACGATGACCGCACGTAACGTATTCATTTCATTATATACAAAACTCATTTACGTTCATACGCAGCTAGCTCATTCCGTTCAGTCACCCTGGCCACCCAGCGAGCGCCATTTCCCAGAGAGATAAGCCTGTTAGGTTGATAATGACATTGTGCATTCTTGCTCGCAGCCTGAGGTCTGTCGCGGCAGACATACAACGCACCTGGAGCCACGACGCCATGACTTCCTACACGTCTTTTGTCGACGATAGCAGGCAGCTCCGTGCAACAAGTGACCTTGTTGTTTCCAGGTCGCCATTAGTTGAGTCAATGTGCCGCGCCGCGCTACCGCTGCTGTCTAGGTTGTCGCCGACGTCCTGCAAGGTCGCGACGACCACGATTTCCAGGGATATGTCGGAAGCCGTTTTTCGTTGTCCAATTTGTTTGTCGCCGACGGCAACGGCTTCGCTTTACATCTCGTTTGCCAGACATCTGCGCCGAGCGATTATGACGACTGATTGCTCCAGGCGTCTTAAGACCGTTTAACAATTTGCGCCCTTCCGCATCCGCCATCCGGAATGCGGTGAAAATGCTGTCGCGGATTGCTAAAGATCGTGATCCCTTTTCATGGATAAGTTAGACGTTCAGACTTCAAACGTGGATGACCAAACGCTGTTGCCTACTATTCACACGGCGGCAACTTCGCCAGTTACTGACAGAATTCCGCGAGTTCCGCGTATTGCACATTGCACTCTCACCAAATTCAGCTACCGACCATCCCACAAAACTTATTATTGATATGATATTTGCACTTTGCAATCTATCATACTGCTGTTGAAAGCTTGCATTAATGTTAGACACGTGTAAATAGATGTTACTGGCTCTCACTTTTAAAGCGGCAGACATTAACGACACTTTTGATTCATTGCGACAACACAGGCTCGGAGTGGATTTAGAGGTGCAATTTTAAGCCAAAAATGCATAAGAAACTATTTTGCCACCGGGCTCCGCCCCCACCCACTGGAGAGCTTACAGCACTCCCCATCTCTCTAGCTGGATGTAGGGGATACGGCACCCCGGAAAGGGCAAGGGGACGAGAGGAAGGCGAAACTTAAGAGACGACAAAGGGGAAGGTTTGGAGAGGAAGGAGGAAAGGGAAAGAGGAGAAGAGGGACGCGAAGCTTCATCTCACATGATTATTTAGAAGTCGAAGCTTACGGCTTTTATTTGGATGGACACAAACCACCATAGAGCTCAACTTATTGAGCAGTTGACACTAATACCAAAATGCGGGGGGAGCGCAATGTTAACTTTATTTTAGACGTCTGAGAAGTAGAAAGCTTTCAACTTTATAAGGGCCTCGCTCCCTCTAATCCCCTGACCAGAGGCTCTGTCTATGACCCCGCTGGGTACAAAGCATCCAGACTCCATTATAGGCTTGCGCTTCGCGCTGGCCGTGTGCTTCCATAAAGTTAAAACTAAATTTCTGGATGGGTCTCTGCGCCTATGAATGGGCTAGCAGCAGGCTAGCAGCTGCTAGACGCTGACCGTACACCGCACAGTTTGAACCAGTCTAAACTCTCGTATCTACGATATTATGTGTGCTGTGCTTGAGTCTCTCGTTTTCCTAAAATGCAATTTGGACATTTCACCGAAGAACTGCAGGGGTCTGAAGGACATTGCATGCATCTTTTGCACTATGATTTGTCTGACAGTGATGCCGTGACTGTGAGTAATGGTATTGGTAATTGGGTGACGCAGTACGGAATATGCAGTTTGTAGTAAGAAAAAATACTGTGATCCTTGTGGTTTTTATTTTAATTTTGTACTGTAGCGAATGGTCTCTGCCTGGCCTCGGCCTCAAGCGTTTGGCCTAATTTAATAACTCCAGTGTTTATATGCATTTTATTTCAGAGTTAAGTCAACTTCGAGCTTGCTATCTTGATGTTCAAGACACTTAGTAGCCTAAAGAGATGGGCGACTGTGTCCGGGTTCAATTCCCGGTGCCGGACATTTATCTCCGTATGTAACCAGCCACCCAAGGCCAACTCAGCCTTCCATCCCTCCAGGGTCGGTAAATGAGTACCAGCTTGAAAGCTGGAAAGGCAAAGTATGGTTCATTCCTTTAGCGTATGAACGCGGGATGTGCAGATAAAACTATGGGATCCCTTGAGAACGCGTGCCATACGTGAGCGCCTTAGAGGTGTGATCACGACAAGGCGCTATACAAATCCACGTTTACCTTTACCTTTACCTTACTGCACGGCTCGGCACTGCGGAAGAATGCCAGCTACCGTCTGACCGACGTCCATCGTCGACTACGGTCGTCCAACACATTCATAAATGACCAAAAATCGTCTGCGTGACAGGCTGTTTGCTGCTGCCAGTCCCTGGATGTTACCAACTTTGATGGCTAATTAATGTGCGTTCAGGTTCCTGTTAAAAAACGCATCTGTTTGACTGCGGCGTTTATATAGTGACTTTCAGGTTTTTAAGCCACGTCTGTAAATTCTCTTACTTACTTAAAGGACAATAAAGTCAATTCAAGCCAAGTCACTGACCTGCTAGCTAATGAATAGTACGGACTAACAACTAATGTCGTGTTTACAGTTGCACCCCATAAGTGATACGTAAATCGCACGCCTGGTTAACAGGCCGAGTTCAGTAACGACGGGACATGCCGCTGCCACGTGATAGCCAACTGTAACATGTTACGTAAACAGCTGCGCTTGGCGTAGGCTATATAGTAGACCGGAACTAGTTTTAACTTCCTGAAAGTATTTACGCACTGCCAATTAACATCGGTCTGCATTACTGAGAACTAAGCTAAGAAGTCAAGTTCCGGGTCCAAATAAACACATTAGGCTACTATGGACAAGTCTTGTTGTTGCAGTTTTTTTGACCTGTTGTTTGTCGTTAAAGCCATAAGCTTTATAGGTCAACGTGTCATACTTAAACATTTTACTGCCTTTATACATTTACCAAATAATTTAAACTTTGACACTGTAAGTTGAGAGACAGAATTCTGAACTAGAGCGAATTAATTATATAAATAATATTATGTTCAGAAAAAAAATACATTTTTGGACGATTCCCTTTGATCGAGCAAGAGTTTTAAGTGAACAAGGAACGACATTTCTGAACAATTGGTCTGCCTAAGGCATCACGACAACTGATGAGCTGAGCTCATTGTTGTGAACTTCAATTTCAAAAATGATTTGAAATTACGTTTAAACGATTTAAACATATGCTAGTTTAATAAGCCTTTTAGTAGCCTATACAGTTTTGTACTTTCTTTAATATTGTCGCCATTAAATGACTTGAGGCTTTGCTTTATCAAATATACGCAAAACGTGTCGAGGTGGCTTACATAACATCTCTGGCAAGCCGTAGCCTGTACACCTACGCGTAGGCTAATTCCTATACAGGTAGCCTATGTTTATTCTCTGTAGCGACTAGCGAAGCAGAATGCGAATACTGTTGAAGTTGTCGAAAGTAGGCCTACGACAGAGTGGGTCTAAACTCTAAACTCTAAAGTAGGCTGTGTTTAATTATTGTGCTCGCCACTGCACTGTACTGCCACAACGTCAGATATCGAATCATCAGGCTGAGGCCTATACTAAATGAAGAACTTTAACCTACAGTGCATGCATAAGCCTAATCATTCAGGTAATTCTAGTAATTCCACAAAAATGGTAGTGCTGCTTTCATTAATTAATAATAACAATAAAGACTAAACGATAAAACAAATCTTAATAGTTAAATTGAAATGTGAAATGGCCTAACTATATCGATAATTTGAAAATTTCGATTAAAAACCAAACAGTACAAATCGATCAAGACAACTCTTTTTCATTAATCAGTTAACAGCTTTCGCAATACCAATCACAAACTAAAGTGCTGACGGTCTCTTGAAGAAATAGCCTAAGAAGAGTCGCTCACGTTGTGACGTTTGCTTTTTTCGTCGGCTATAATGTGATCTTAATCCAATCGAAATTTAACGATTAAATGTTTAATAGATAAAACTGTTTAGAGATTAATCGAGTGATCAGTCGCTGATTTTCTCACACATAATAGGCCTAGATCTAGGCCTAATATAGCTATAGGCTACAGCACTTCACTACGCTGCTGCGCATGCCACTGCGCCATACGTCCGAAGATACAGCGACGCTTTCCTATCGATTCGCCAGGTGTCGGCACCGTGTGGGATAGATAACTTATGAGGTGTCCGCAGCGTAGTAGTGACTGACTAGGGAGAGTTTACTTCAGCCTACTGCATTGTGGCAAAATAGGCCTACGAAGGAACGTAACAAATTTGTTTTGGATTAAAAATGCGAAATATGGATGAAATCGTCCCGATGATCGCCTAGTAGTGTAGTAAACTCAAACATCTAGGCTAGCTATAGAGTCTATAGTATAGACTATCGACACGTAAATATATAAATTTTTAAGAAGCCAACAGACACAATTTATCTGAACCCATGGGCGTAGATCACGGGGGGGGACAGGGAGACAAGTCCCCCCATAATTTGGAGCGGGAGGACGCTAATGCAAATTGTCCCCCCATATTTTGTCATATAGGTACAAAAATGAGCGTTCTGTGGCCTTCAAAATACGCCAAAATTCATTTTCGGCCGGGGCTCTGCCACGGACCCCGCTGGGGGAGCTCACGACGCTCCCCATACCCCTTAGTCGGCTGGAGAGGGGACACCCCTCCTCATATCCCACCCCACTCGGCACGGACCCACCTTCGGCGCTCGCCATGCGTCCCCCCAGAAGTCCAGCCAGATCTACGCTTATGTTTGAACCTGTAAATGACAGATTAAAGACAGAGTTGTTCCCTTTATGTTGAACACTAATGACAGAATTATTCCCTTTAACACCTGAAACTGTTATTTCAAAAATATGTTATTTTGCCATATAGGCCTACTTATACTTAGGCCTATTGTTGCAAACTATAGACAACAGCACACTAAGAAATAATAAACCAATTGCTTTACACACACTGTGACACACACACATATTTATTCACCGAAATCGTTAGCAGATAATATAAATATGGAATTGAAATGAAAAGAAAACTTAACTACAAATAGCACATATCCGCAGACAACACTGCTACTTAACACGTAGGCCTATTTCTTGACAAATCTGTCTACGCATGGCCACAGCCTCGGCAACGTCGCTGTTTTACGTTTCACTTCCGGTCAATCAGCTTTGGAGCAGGTTGACTTCGTTCGTCGAACGTAATGTAAACGTGTTTGCCTTTCAACCTCAAACGGTTGGTCAAAATCGGACCGTTTGACGAACGCGAGTGTGCTATAATTGACTTCATAGATGACGAGAAGTAACAGCTTATCTGTGCTTGTGCTGAGAGCGATAGGCCTACCGCCGAAAAGAGACAAAACGGTAAACTTTTCATACGCAGTTTAATGTCGATTAATTTTAGAACCTATACTTTAAATTAATTTTAGTAACCTTAAAACGCTATGTTTTATTTTTTGCATTAACCTCGTTTTGCATAGACCTATAGGCTACTTGTCAAATAAGTAAAGTGCTCCAAAGTTTGTAAATTTTAGGCCTACGTAAAATGCCGTAATAAGAACTCCTTAAAACAAAAATGTGGACCGTAGAGGAGGAGAGTGAGCGCCATGTGTTAATGTAATAAATAACTACACTTACGACGTCTAACTCTACACACATAAGTAGACCGGTTGAATTGACTCATTTTGTTAATGAGACCTGCATAATTTGGCCGAAAATTGGTCTCGGACACGAGACGTAAATGGCCGAGATCCGGACGAGACCGAAACGTTGACATATTTTTGTCGAGACGAGACCGAGATGAGACGTTTGTACGTCTCGAGACCGAGACGTCGAGACCCCAGACCGCAACCCTGCACTTTTCCCAAACAATATGTTCGATTTAAAGCGATCGTTTAACGTTAACCTCAAGCACATGTGACCTAATTTGTTGCTCTTTGCTAACTCTGCAGTTTTATTTCGTTAATTAACTTTAATGACATAAATCTGACGCATCGGTGTGTGACCAAAGTTGCCACAACGTCATGTTGCTAACTACACTGTGAACCAAAAAACGTCACCCTTTTATTTTTTAAATAACTCCGCCAGAAATCGACCGATTTTTACCGCGCTGCATGGAATGCAGACGCGTCTAGCAATAAGATATTATCTCTGTCCGCCATAGTGGACCTTGCAGTTTTTAGCGAAAGTGAACTCACGTTCACGTTCGCTATATGTCGTCGTCCGTCCGTCTGTCTGTCTGTCTGTCGTCTGTCGTCTGTAACGTTTGTGCACCCTACTCAGGCGATTAAAATTTTCGGCAATATTTCTACGCCATTTGGTACCTTGGCCATCTATGACCCTTCGGTAAAAATTTTACGGAGATCGTCCCAGGGGAACTCCTCCGTCGAGGGGTTAAACCAAAGAGGGGTAGAAAAATGTAGCGATTTTGGACCTTTCCAAGGCTATATCTCGGAAACGGTGCAAGGTAGGAGGTAAGTTACTATTAATCACTAATAGGAAGTCGCACATGAGCTTTCGATTCGTACCAAACTCGGTGACCTTGGATGACCTTGAACGGCGTAATGGGCCTAACGGCTGTGTAATTTCACCGAATTCGGTAGATTTCTGGGCGGATTGCGTAAAGGTGGTTAAAGATACCCGGATACTTTCTCCGGCAGAAATGTAGGCCAAACAATGTAGTTTTTAATGATATATTATTTATGGCGATATTGGCGGGGATCACCCCAAGCGACAGTGACAAACTTAGGCACCCCCTCTCGCTAGCGAAAGTTTGACGAATAATCAGCCATACCTTGGAAATGGTGCAAGATAGGAGGTAAGTTAGTATTAATCACTAATAGGAAGTCGTATATGAGCTTTCGATTGGTACCAAAATCGGTGACCTTGAACAACCTTGAACGGCGTAGTGGCCGTTATATTGCGTTATTTCAGTGGATTTGGTAAACATGTGTTCCAACACATAACCGCGTCGATCTGTGGCGGAATTTATGCACGAGTCTATTGTATTTTGAAGTACGTGTACGATGTCGTCGTGAAGAAAGTTCACGTTTGCTGTCTCATCTCCTGATGAGTTTCTTGTTTACTTTGGCCACTATAAATAGTTTTATAATGTAATGTAATGTAATGTAATGTCTGTCTGTCTGTCCGTCTGTGAAACGCGTGGATTGCGACAAAATGGAAGAAAGATCTGTCCAGATTTTTTTATACCACACGATAGATCATTTAGCCTAGCTTTCTGCGAAGAAAAATGGTTGGTGGGGCGACCCCTTCTATTTGAAATTTTGGGTCAATTGGCCCCCGTTGGAGCGAAATCGCCGATTTTGAACCGATATTCGCTCGTAGCGCCTCAGCCGTAACACCTAGTTCAATTAACACTAATAGGAAGTCCATACGCGCTTTCCAATGAGCCTAAAATGATCATCGTACGTTGTCCCTAAGCCCCCCGCTCAAAAACGCAAAACCGCCGTTTCCGTCTAAAATCATACTTCGCTTGAAGAAAGTCTGGTACAAAGTTTCTTTGTGTAAAAACTGTCAGTGGCCAGGTTGTAAAGCATTCATTGGCCTAACTATCCGTGCAAAAATGATTGGTGGGGGCGACACCTTCTACCTGAAATTTTGGGCCAAACTGACCGCATAGGAGTGAAATCGCCGATTTTCGCTCTATTTTCGCCCGTAACGCCTCAGCCGTAACACCTAGCGAAAAGAGTTCAATTAACACCATAGTTGTGAAGTTCAAAACATTTAGAATAAAGTTCAAAAAAGTTCAAAAAAGTTCAAGAAAAAATAAAGTTCATAAAAGTTCGTAAAAGTTCAAAGGCAGCTTTAATGCCAGTC
>Ga0049105_1000756_pt1 | contig 12450 bp, 5 predicted proteins | sample WorMetvaBAHAMAS1_FD_61260 | JGI IMG/M metagenome (GOLD analysis project Ga0049105, IMG submission 61260) | Worm MetaG Olavius vacuus BAHAMAS.1 | ecosystem: Host-associated > Annelida > Digestive system > Unclassified | place: Germany: Marburg | collected 2013-04-09 | reverse complement strand
GGGTCGGTTAACCCAAAATTTCACGCAGAAGGGGTCGCCCCCCACCAACCATTCTTCTTCTCAGAAAAGTGGGATAAATGTTCTTTCGTATGGTATATAAATCTGGACAGATCTTTCTATTGTTTTGTCACAGTGCACGCGTGTGACGGACAGACGGACAGAATTCTTATCACTAGACCGCGTCTGCATTGCATGCGGCGCGGTAAAAACGAGTTTGTTGGGGTCAACATCGCACCACCCCTTTCCCCATTTTGCCTCCCCGAAACCCCCATTTTAGGCAGAGAGGTCCTGAAAATCCATGCAAATATTAAGTAATCTTATATCTGCCTTAAATGTATGCAAATCACCGAAATTTTCGCGAATTTAAAGAAATCGGGGTCGAGGATCACGATGATGATGTCACATTTTAGACCGGAAGTGGAAATACGGCCGTTTCGCGCATGCGCAATGAAAAATATGCAATGTAACCCTTATTTATGGTCGAATTGGCGAAATTTCCTCGTCTTACAGGAAAGCGGGGTCAAGGAACACGATGGTGACGTTATATTTAAAAGCGGAAGTGGAAATATGGCTGTTTCGTACATGTGCAATGCATCCAGCCATAATTATAGGAACAGTTCGGTCATTGTGGACTTGGCTATGAGGCAGATACCACGTTCCACAGAACGTATTTCTAGTATTAATTTTAAGTGATGTGATTTGGCAGCCAGTAACTGAGTGCCAGTTCCTAGATGTTGCAAATTCGTCCTTTATTTTCTCGTTATGGCGTATTATAAATATTTTACATTTTTACATCGGTGTATACATCTGCAGTGTGATTGTGCTCTAATTACGAACAGCAGACCGAACATGATAAAGTCAAAACAACCCTTTTTGTTCATAGTTAACCAAAACTGGACGGATTCAGTAAGTTACATCATAAGTTGTTGCTCGTTGAAGGTATAGTACTTATCATCATTAATGTCAATACCGGTACTAATCGACAGGACGAGACATCCAGTTTCAGATTTCCAGGAATACAACAGTCGTGTTCATGTCGTCGACCTTATCAGAATGTTGGAATAAAGTTCCGGGCGTCTTGTACTTGTTTTGACGCATCATGTGACCTGGCACTCAACGCACACACTTCATGCGTTGACCACCCGCGAAGCGGCTGTGGTAATATATTCGGTCGTGTCTGTCTGTCTGTCTGACTGACGACAACTTTCGAAAGCCTTGATGTAGACGTACGAAGTTCATATTCGATCTTCAGGTCATCTGGCATACGGGTCAAGTTCGTATATGACGGTCATCGGGTCAAGGTCAAGGTCCCTATTCCCGCAGTGTAAAATAAAACTTTGAGTGGCCATAACTCCGGTTCTATAAAACACAGAGCCGTGAGGTTTGCGTGTGGCATGAGGTTTTCGGAAACGGCGGATCGAATGGTGTGACCGCCATCTTTGTCGTGTGACTGGAAGTGACCGCGTGTAACTAAATGCACGCATTCGCGGGTGGTCGGCTGTAGCGTATAGAAGGCAATCGTGTTTGGCGAGTGCTTTCATCACGCAGCGTCTTCCAACCAGGTAATCGCGTCGTCGTTAGCAGAACGCAGTCACTGCGAATGACTCAGCGATACGAGTCCTCGTCTGTAACTGCCAGACGACGTTCACTGAACTGCATTGACTGTGAGTAGTCCAGTGATTGACAGGCGCCTAACATCATTAACCTCCTCGTTCCGAGATGACCTTGTATTGTAGCGACTAGTGATCGATTGATGACGCTGCGCATGGGCCAGTGCAGGTGGTCCGTGCGTGTGGACGGCGTGGTTGGCGTCTAGAGTGGGCGTGTTTACCGTCTACGGCGGCCGACCGCCCGCGCGGTCCACATCAGCTGTTTACCGCTAGTTGTTTACATCGCTTATGCCCACCCAACTAATCTCTGCAGGACACGATGCCGGAGATTGATTTTCTTGGAGCGTTATACCTGCCGGCCGCGCCGAGCGCACCTGGTAATTAACAGTTTCCGACGTCGGGCAGTAACCGCTGCTGTGCCTTGGAAATTGCATATCTCGTGACGCTGACCGCATCTGTCTTGACACTGTATTAGCTCCGTTGACAGAGTTTAATTAATTGAGTACCATTCAAGAATTTGGAGCTTTAATATTGCAGAATATTTCGCTTATATGCGGAAAAACGAACGTACTATGTTGTTGAGGATGGCAGACTAAAATGTCGAATGAACAAGATAAATTACACTTCTGGCCATTACCGTTTGCCACACAGCACTGAGCACAGTTAATCTTTTGTTGCTATGCTTACTATAGTAGTCTTGTAAAAGACTGCAATCGGTTGATCTTAACGTACAGTGACCATGGTTATAAAATATGCCAACTTTGAAACACAGTATGGCGAATTAAAGAGAAGATAAAAATAAGAGCTATCAGCTTTAGATAACTGATCAGTTCATTTGTGTGTTTGGAGAAACTCGGGTTAGCAATTTAAGAATTATTGAAGACATAGTGAAACAACGTCAGCTTGGTTACCATTACGTAATCTTTCTCTCATTTACTGCAAACTGTTGTGTCTTGTTTTTGGACGGTAGAGTACTGCAGTAAACTTGCAAGCATGAACTGTACGTATGTCCATTTTCATGCATGACTTTGCAATTGGTTTGTGATTTTTATTCAGGATGTAAGCTGAAAAGACTCTCTTTCGTACGTCAGTACTGTGCTGTTACGAACCTTCGAGGCAGAATATGATATAGTCTGCATTGAGTGGTCGACGGCGAGCGGTGGTTGGACTTGGACGTCGGCCGGTCGCCGGTAGTTATGTGCCGTGAAACTGAAGCTGTGCATGTGAGCAGTCAGTTAGTCGGCTGCTTCACTAGTCGCTGTCGTGTTCCAGCTGTTGATGGAGTCCGACGACGTGGAGAAGAGAGCTGGTGGCGAGCAGGATGAAGAGTCTGGAGCAAGGTCGGCTACTGAGTCCACCAGCGCCAGCCCACGACGCTCTGGCGTCGTCAGTCCAGTGTCAACCGGTCAGAGTTCACCGGTGACGGGGTTGACAGGTCTGGAACAGCAGCGTCGGGTGCGTCTGCACCCGGCAGCGTCAGCCGTTCATCTCGTTCCAGACATTGTCGTCGAGCATGTGTCGTCAGCAACGTTCTCAGACATCGGCACATCACGCCAGCCGGTACCTTGCCGCGGCCTGTCTCCAACGTTACCCGACGTTCTGGAAGCTCGCTTGGCAGCCGGGCGCCAGTTTCGAGCACTGTCGGACAGTTCCGTTGACCAACTGGAAAGATTTCAACACTGTTCGGCTGTTGCTCTATCGCCAGACATTAGACGTAGAGCAACCTGTCTAGTACATTCTGCTGAATCACTTGATCAGTTTCCTTCCACTGGTATGGTAAAGTTTAGTGGCAGTGATCCTTCTCCGCCAGAACTTGAAATGGAAGTATTCGGTTCTGAGTGCACCAGTCAGGAAACTTCAGGATCACCATCAAGGCAATATGTGCAGCAGCTATCACCTGATCCAGTTATGTGGCCTGTTGGTAGCCCGTACTGGCAGCCGTCTTTGCCAACAATGCAGAGCCTTGGCCCAGAAAGGTCTCCAAAGGCAAACTGGCTACGTCGACATTCCGATTCAAACCTTACTACTGGTCACGGCTTGCAAGTGGGGCTTAGAGTAGAGCCATATCCGATTCGGTCACACAGCACAGGTGACACACTGTTGAATGTGGCTTCGTCGCGGGAACAGCCAGTGTCCTCTGCTGCCAAAGACTCACTTCACAGAGTATTGAAAGAGCCGATTCCAGATTCTGGACATTCCGAACAGCAGCGTACAACAGTTCCATCTCACCTGTGGTCAACTGCAGGCAGGTTGTGGCAGGAAAGAGCTTCACCAACAGTTCGAAAAGTCTTAAGTGAAGGTGCCAGGCAGTCCGTCACACATATGGAAGACTGGCGTCTCTCTGAACGTAGCTGTCCAGAAAGTATGTTATCTAGGGAATTTTTGTCAGAATCTGAGAAAACGGGTTCTGTTGAAAGAGAGAAGTCTGGGCATTTAGCGGGGACAACAACTGCAGTGAGCGCTGAACAAACAGAGGTTATCAATATGTCAACGCGTGAACGTGATGTAGCATCAGAAAGATCCGAGGGACTTGTTGAGAAGCGCATGAAGCTGAAGAAGTACCTTCAGACCAGATACCAGATGAGTCAACATCGACTGCATCAGTCGTCGGACACCGACGATGTCTTCATGGAGCGTGTCTGCACTGCCGATCGTTCTGCGTCCTCGGCCGCATCGGCTACTGAACTGTCCGAACCGAAAGACTTGTCAGCTAGATCACACGCACTTCGTACCACAGAGTCAGTGTATGGTGATATAAAAAGGAGCAGAGAATTAGATAGCGGAAGCATTAGGCAATTTTCTGTTTCCTCAAGCCTACAGGAACCAAGTGAACCTAGGACATTTCCGCCAGCCATTGACCGTAGTCAGTTCCCACGGTCAGCTGACAACATGCCGCTCTTAGTCAAACATGAACCAACATCACCTGGCATAGTTCCAAGTGGAGCATCAGTTTTTGTCTTTCCTCCAACTGTGCCATCTCATCATGAACCTACGGAATGGTACCAACCAATACGTCATCATTCCAGCAGCCCAGTCCCATCTCCATTGTCGTCAGGTACTTCCGAGAGTTATAACCCAGTTGTTCTTTTTCCTCGTTTCTTTCGGCAGCCATCTTATCCCGGTGAAGAGGTTCCATATCGTGCAGCGGGGCTGAGGATAGGTCACCATTATGTGACACCTTCAATGACTGATGTCAGCGCCATTTACCGTCGGCGCGCTCGTTCACTTGCCATTTCAACAGAAATATCTCCACTGACGCTCTCTGAAGCAATGCCTTCGTCACCTCGATATCGTCGTACTGTAGCCGGGTCTGAGATGATGCCCATATCGCCTGCGTCCCGCCTGTCGCCTGCGGAATCTTTTCCCCACCGACTACGAACCAGTTCACAGTGGCAGCATCACCACATGCGAGGACGTCAGTCATCCTCCAGCATTGACGATCCAGCCAACTTCATCTGTCCAATGTGTTCCGTCGTGTTTCCGTCATACCGGCACCTCACTGACCACATGGTCGACCACGTCGGTGCGTCGTCGCCTCCACCTCCACTGGAGCCTGGCGAACATAGCGAGGCTGAGTCGGCCAGTTCAGAGGTCAGTGGTGGTCCCAAGGCAGTCCATCTCTGTCCAATCTGTCAACGCTCATTCTCTCGCGGTGACATGTTAACTCGTCATGTCCGGCTGCACACAGGAATTAGACCTTATGAGTGTACGCTCTGTTCACAGGTCAGTAAGTGCTTAGTTTCCGTCACGGTGTTACATCATACCTTCTATTTCTTGTTAAATGCATAAGCCTGTGTGTAATGCTTAAGAGATGGATACCCGTAGATAAAAATGCATATTTTGATGCACATTATACAAATGTGATATATCTATCATTTTTTTGGCACACAGGTATTACTGTTTTTGTTGTGGTGGTGGTGTAGTAGTTGGAACAGCAGCAGCAGCAGCAGTTGTGGTGGTGGTGGTGGTGGTGGTGGTAGTAGCTGTAACATAAAATGTGACTAAAAATTAAGAAAAAGTGAGTACCATAGTTGAGAAAGGCAGAAACGTTCCAAGATTGTCTCGGGTTTTTTAAAAATTAATGTCATTCTTACACTTTTATGAGAAATCGAAATTTTGCTATAATTCTTACATTTCCATGGATAGCATTCTGGCTATGAAGTTGCTTAACTAACTTTACTGTAGTTTCATGTCATATTGCTATTTGTGTGCCGTGGACATCAGGTGTTCTCACGGTCAGATCATCTAACAACACATCAGCGAACGCATACAGGAGAGAAACCTTATCGCTGTGCTATATGTGAGTATGCTGCTCCACGTCGGGACATGGTCACACGGCACGCACGCATCCACGAGTCTTCGTCGTCGGGACGCGGCCGACGTGCTGGATCATCAAGTAGCGATCGCGGTGGACATCCGGCAAGGTCGTCGTACGGCAGATCTGGACTCGGTCGGCGGTCGTGGCGACGTCGCAGCGACTCGTCGGGGTTCGCGTCACGCCAGCATTGGTCGCCAACGACGTGTGACGACATGGGGTCTTCAACGTCGTCATCGTGTCACTGGTCGCTGGCCAGCTGCAGCGTGGAGAGCACCGACAGTGCCGTTGTCATGGGTCGGTCTAGGCTTACGTCCGCAGCAGCCGGCAGAGCTCATCCAGTAACGTGCCGTGCCTGGTCAACTACCAGTGCCGAGAGCTTCGAGTCTTATCCAGGTGCTGCCCAACACAGGTCATCACTGTCCTCAGCACCCTGTGACAGTCCGGATGTCTTTGTGATGCACCCACATTATTTCCGGTGGGGCGTCGAGACATCATCTGGCAGTGAAGCGACAATGACAATGGGTTCGTCATCCAACGTGAGCATCGATGTCGGCGAATCGTTGTCGGTGTCGGCAGATGTGGCTGGGGTGATGCCTGCTCTACAGAAGTGCTCTGTCACGTCGCCGGCTGTCAGTGACCGCGATCAGTCCACTGATCCTGAGTAGTAGCAAGACCTGACCGAGGGGTGGGCAAACCACAGTCCGCTGGCCACATGTAACCCTGCGAGGTCTACACATGCGGTCTGCAAACGTTTTCACACAATCCTGCCAATATGCATGGTCGCAGGCATTCTCAATTAAAGATGGTTTACTTATAGATATCGTAAGAATGATATGCTTAACAAGAGTATGGTGAGATTCTGTGACCATTTTGTTACTTTCTGTGTGCACCAAATAATACAATTGTATGAATATATTTTGTTTTTATTATTGCGTGCAACTAATTTTCTTATTTCATAAATTCAGTTTTTCTGTTGAATGCAGTATTCTAGAGCCATGAGGTTGTTTCATGTGGTTTGCCCAGCTCTGGCCTAATACATCTCTGTACTCAACAGGGGCTCTGACATGCTTTGCAATGTGCTATGGCCGCTGGAGGACACAGCCTGTGTCAGGTGACAAGTGAGCTTAAAATCACAGACCAGAACATTGAAGCATCCGTTACCTTTAAATAACATTTGCACAACTTGCACCATTTCACAGTACAATATATTACATCACATCAGAGTTTAAAAGAGTGGCCGTAAGTACAAGATTGCTAAACCAATACACATACTATACAGAACTACTGAAATGGAAAACAGTTAGGAAGGAAATGATGGGGAAAAGGGTAAGTTTTGAGGCGATTCCCAAAAACAGTGAGTGTTGAAGCTGAGATGACATCAGGCAGCAGACTGTTCCAGAAGTGGCGACCAGCCAAGGGAAACACAGTCGCTGACAGTGGAAAGCCATGTATGGTAACACAGAATGCACATACAAAGCATTTCCAAGTGAAAATAATATCCTTCAACATGACACAGTCTGACAGCCGCATCATTCCGGTAAAGGCTTATCGCATGATACACGTACCGTACTGCAAATAGTGAGGTTTATGTACATAGTACGAGTGGAAAAAGTGCTATGACCAGTACCATTAGCGGGTATAGCAAACATAAAAGCCTTATGGCTATAGTGGCCATACCATTGGTGCCGCCTCTGATACACTGGGAGATTTCGTCAGGTCCACGTGCATAATGTGACCTGACCTTAATCTGACCCAGTTCTATACTTCTACTGTCAGTCTGGGTCGGGTCAGTGTGCTAATGTTTCTGTGAAACTGTCGCGCGTCTGTTACTCGTTGGACGAGCTCTATTTTTGTACATTAACGAGTAATTAGTTAGTGGTGTTATGATGTAAGCTACCAGTTGTTATAATGTGTCGTTATGAGTGTATTATGTTACGGTGATATGTATTAGAGATGGCTATGGGAATGGGATTCCCAGTTCCCATGAGAATCTCACGGGAATGGGAATAAGACTCCGGTTTGGGAAGGAATGGGAAAGACCGTAGATGGGAATGGGAATGACCCATCTTCCCATGGGAAAAAATTCCCGCGGATTTTTTGCTGTCGTAGACTTGCAGTAGTCCTATCCAGTCACTACTCCAGTTATAATACCACAGTATAACGAAGACTGTTACACAGTACTGTGATAATACTCTGGTTGGTTCATACCGACTTTTAGATTCGGCATATCGTTTTAACTGCACCTGTGGACTGCAGTTTCCGTTTCCTGTTTATTTTTTCGTTATAATAATGTGTATGTGTGTTTGGGAATCCATGGGAATGGGAATAAGACCCAAATTTGAGAATGGGAAGGAATGGGAGTCAACTGCATGGGAATAGGAGGGCATGGGCATTAAAAAATCCATTTTTGGCCATCTCTGATATGTATGTTTGTGTGTTGTAGTCCGGTTCATTGTTTCACGATCTGTTGTTGCTGTGCATGTGTGATATGTGCCATTTGTTTTGTGATTTATTCACTATACATCCGGTGTCTGTGCTATCACTGAGTGACAGTTTGCTGCTGTTTGCAATACTCTAGCATATAACCATTTTCTGAAGTCGTTGAAAATTTTCTCAGAATTATGTTTAAAGCATTAGAATGACACTTTATCGATATTCCTTTGGTTGCTGTTGTCCAGATGATTTATCTTGATATACCTTTGGAATTACTTGTCAGTTAGGTAGTTAATAACCTACTGGAAGTGCTGTTGATCAGAATCTGGTAGCACCGTCAGTTGCAAGGTCATTCTATCATTTCCCGCGGTGAAAAAAGAGCTTCCTTGCATGATGAGTAACTTGCATATATGTCGTAGTATTGTAACACAGTGTGGTGGAACTGGTGGGATTGAAGCCTAATCCTTAGGACCCTGTCTTCCTTCAGTGCTTTGACACTGTTGGTTTGACCTGTAAAAACCTGTCCCCGATACTGTAAAACCCGTTTTTTTTTCGCGTGCCCTTTATTTCGTGAATTTCGCGAGCCTGGCAAGTTCGCGAAAATAACAGGCTGTGAAAATTTGAATACAGTAGCGTTTCAGTGTAGTAGGAAGCAAAAACGCCAAAATTACGTTGTTCAAAATAATTACATTGACTCAAATGCCAAAATTAAGGGTTCAACAGTATCAGCTATAATGTGTTTGGTGGGACGTTAAACCTGACTCAACTCAATGCATGATAACTATCACAATGATGGTTAGGAAAATTTTTTTTAATCTCAGAAACTTGTGCATGTCGAGTATGTTACATTTCCTTCTCCAGGCAGAGGCAACCTACTCACCATGAAGTAGCATCCATTGTTACTTACTTACTGTGGCACTGAGTCTAGCGAATTTTGCTCAGCCTTGCGACCCGGTGATGTTAGTCATGATCTATGGCAGCAGAAATGTCGTACCGGTAGAGTACAGTATGTTAGAATGAATGAATTCACGGCATTAGTTGGCGTTGTAATAATTGCTGTTTAATGTCACCAGTGGCGCATTGAGGTTGCATTGGCGACCCCTGGCTGTGGTCCGAAATTATTGCCGGATCCACGCTGCTGCTGGCTGTCAGCAGGAGCAGGGGATTCCGCTCTCATTTGGTCTGTCGAAGCTTTGAAATAATTTTAAACACACTAATTTTGGGGCCCCTAACTACTGGAGGTAAGGTAAGGTAAGGTAAGGTAAGCGTGGATTTGTATAGCGCCTTGTCGTGAACACACCTATAAGGCGCTCAGGTATGGCACGCGTTCTCAAGGGATCTCAGTTTTACCTGCACACCCCGCGTTCATCCGCTAACGGAATGAATCATACCTGCCTTTGCCTTCCCAGCAGAAGCTGGTACTCATTTACTGACCCCGGAGGGATGGAAGGCTGAGTTGGCCTGGGAGGCCCATAACTTTAGCCCAGTCAGTGCTCCTTAATCCGCCACTGTACGTGACCGTGTTGCCGAGTTTCTTTGACAGCGTATGTCGTCTGTTGTTTTTTTCTTTGACTTACATTGTGCGATGTTGTACTGACAGTTGCCTTCATGGGCAGATTCCAGTTGTTGTGAGTGCTGCTGTCTCCAGTGACGTGCCGTGCCTTGTGAGTGTGCATTATCGTGAATTCCCGTTGCGTCGCACGACATTTTTGCACTTGACGCATTTTTCTTCTCGATGTTTTGTTGTCACACGGTGTCATTGCATGTGAAATATTTTTTGTCAGGCACCTGTTTTAAAGCTCTGTGATTACACGAACTGTAAATGCCATCAGCTTAGGAAGTTTGATTTTTCATTTCAGTTGAGTAGTGAGTGGTAAATGTGTATTTTTGACAAATAAATTGTGTTTATTCATTGCTGTACAAAAGTACATTTTGATTATGATAATTATTGCTGTTATTTTTATTATTTTCAGGTGATGTGCAGTGTAAAAATTGGAGAAAAACAGAAATAGAATTAACATAATATTGTTATTTAGGCATAGTGGCACAGAGATATTCAGATTGCAGCATTGGTTAATCATTGTTTAATTGAAACATGAGGTAGCAGAAATGACTATCAGTTCTTTAATATGATTTTATTGGCATGCATGGTGCCATGATATTTGATATTGTTGTTATGATCAGTTTTTTTTTAATTTTGTCGGCTCGGAAGCAGTAAAGAATCCGGCTATTTTGCAAAGTCCTGTTGCAAAAAAAATCATAACTGAAAATAATAGTCATTGTAAGTGATGTTATTAAGTGGACTTGTTTATCAAGATACTGTAGCAAGACAAAACCAGAGCTTCATTGTTAAAATATTTTCAACTTGAGTTACTTTGCTTCCACTCTCTGTGTCTGCCATGTGCTGATAATAGTTGTTCCTGCACTGTGTAAGTCACTTGATAAATAAGTTAAATAATGGTGCTGTTCCGTTTACTTTTAGAATAATCCAAAATTTACGTTTTGTACGGAATTTAATTGTGAGCATATACAGCTTATGTGATCATGATTTTATTAGCGAGAAATTGTCGCCGTATTCAGTCTTTACAAATGATGTCACAGTGGTGTCATCGTAATGAAATTCCCACCAAGTGAATAGAGGTAAATTTCCGACAAAACCTGTAGTTCGCGTTCGAGTCCGCTTTTGACTGAAACTGATAAAACAAGGATGTGATTACCCAGTATGAGAATTTGTTCATAATTTTGTATCTAGCAGCCTTTTGTAGTTGATCATAATGCATAACTAATTGCCAGTATTTGGCATTATGGCATAAGCAAATCTGGAGAATGGCTGTTGTGCATGTTCCAGTATTTTGTATGTTGCAGTGGTGTGGAAACGAGTCTGCAGGCGTAGCCAGGATTTTCGTTGCAAAGGTGCATTCTGTTGTTGCCTCAAACTAAGGTGATGACCTTTTTTGGTCATCGTCCTCACTATATAAACTAGCCCCCTAACTTAACTACCCCACACCCTACCCCGCCCAATAAAAATTTAATTCCTCACCCTCAAGGGTGCACTTATAACTTACCCCCTAAATTAAGCTCCCAAAATTTTTGAATTCTCGCCCTGGGGGGCGCACCTGCAACCCCCACGGCTACGCATATCGAGACGACTGTGTCCTACCAAAGATGCGCCAGTCGATGGTGATGACAGTGATTGATGTGTTGCTAATGTACGTTTGTTCCGGTGATAAACGTTTTTTTCATATCTGCACTGGTCACTTTGCTTTTGTGATAACGATAGTCAAATTACGTCGTGTTTAAACCTTTTCTTTAAAATCTTACTAATGTTCTTCCAGGTACCACTGTCAGTTGTAAGGTCAGGCTATCATTTCCCGCGGTGAAATGGGAGCTTCCTTGCATGATGAGTAACTTGCATATATGTCGTAGTATATTGTAACACAGTGTGGTGGAACTGGTGGGATTGAAGCCTAATCCTTAGGACCCTGTCTTCCTTCAGTGCTTTGACACTGTTGGTTTGACCCGTAAAAACCTGTCCCCGATATCAGCTATAATGTGTTTGGTGGGACGTTAAACCTCACTCAACTCTCTGCATTCTTTTTGGCACGTATTTAGTGCTGTACAAAATACATTTTATTATGATTATTATTATTTCTGGTATTGCTACTTTTGCATGATGGATGATATTGAAATCATAGTAAGTCTCTAATAGTACGAACGAGACATTAGAATTCGTTTATTGTCTGTCAATAGTGATTTCTCATTTGCGATTATCACGTTGTTAAGCCTGCAGAAATCTGGGCATTTTGTTTCTCAGTTTTCTTTAAACTTGCAACTTAATTACACTTACAAAACAACGGTGTGAATTATATTAGCCACGTGTTTTATTCTTCATTTTTACCGCGCTGCATGTAATGCAGACGCGGTATTGTGATGAGAATTCTGTCTGTCCGTCCGTCTGTCTGTCCGTCCGTCTGTCACACGCGTGATCCCTGACAAAATGGAAGAGAGATCTGTCCAGATTTTTATACCATACGAAAGAATATTTATCCTAGTTTTCTGAGAAGAAGAATGGTTGGTGGGGGGCGACCC
>Ga0049105_1000755_pt1 | contig 12454 bp, 11 predicted proteins | sample WorMetvaBAHAMAS1_FD_61260 | JGI IMG/M metagenome (GOLD analysis project Ga0049105, IMG submission 61260) | Worm MetaG Olavius vacuus BAHAMAS.1 | ecosystem: Host-associated > Annelida > Digestive system > Unclassified | place: Germany: Marburg | collected 2013-04-09 | reverse complement strand
TTTTTTTGGTTAGTAAGTAAATAAGTAAGTACATTACACTTTTATAACCTATGTTCTCAGAGGAATAATACACTGAATGCGTTAGATTTTAAGTCAACTGCGTCAAACTGGTTGAAGCTAGACCTACACTGTGCACAACAAGAATGTAGTCCAAAGAACCTAGGTTTTTTGGCAATATATGATTTGTGGTGATTTTCGCAGAGATTACAGAGAACGAATGCGTTAAAAAGAGGTACTCCCTGTCAAAAGCGATTGATCAATACTGCGCGATAACTGAGAAACGGTGCGAGATAGGCTGTCAGTGTCTTCTACTAGTACGAAGTCGCGTACGGGCTTTCACTTGATACCAACATCAGTGATTTTGAATGACCTTAAACGGCGTCATGACTGAGCTTGTTGTCATGATACAATTGAACGTAACTGCTATTGATTTCAGTAGTTACTTTGATGTGGTCGTAGTGTGGCGTGGTACACTGGTCACGTCGTGTTGACTGGCACAAAGAGGTCGCGTATTCGATCGTAACGACTTCGGGGAAGTTATTCACACATGTACCTCTGTTATTAAACAGTACAATTTGGTACTGGCTCTGAGGCTGGGAAGGTGACCGTTGGTATGTTGGAAAATAATGGCCAACATCATCTTATGCAGACTGACCAGACAGTCTACAGGATCAGGATCATCTGCGGACAGGATACAGTGATAGACGTCAGACGCCACAGGGAACCATCGTCAACTGTAACTGTGATGTGTGTAGCGTTGCTGTTGTGTCGTGTTTAGCCGCGAGAGCCGTTCGTACTAGTTCGAGGGCATGTGGCTGCGTCACTGGTGAACAGCAGCGGAGAGTTCACTGTTAACAGTTGGTGTTCGTGTGCTGATATCGGCTCACTGAGTCGTCGACGTGTCGACTACATCGACGTGTTTGTCAGTCACGCACAGAAGTCTGAGCAACTGACGACGTTCGTCAGTTCTGATCTGGACGTGCCCGTCTCTCACGCGTTCTTCGTCCACGGCGTCGCAGGTCAACTCAGTCTGCGCAACTTCCGTCGCGTCGACGGACGACACTGGCTGGAGTCGATCACAGTGAGTGATGCACGTGCAGGTCAGGGTGTCTAATAGGTCGCGCTGTTGCGATGATCATGCTTGTGCCACTCGTCACGATTCCAAACAACGAAACGGACGCGAGTTTACACAGACTGCAATGTTCTTCGTTGATATGCCTGCATTATTCGTTTTATGGGTATCGTTCATTCCGTTAGCGGATGAATGCGGGGTGTGCAGGTAAAACTGTGAGATCCCTTGAGAACGGGTGCTATACCCGAGCGCCTTGAAGGTGTGATCACGACAAGGCGTTGTACAAATCCACGTTTACTTTACCTTACCTTGTTAACTAAGCTTGTGAATGCGTTATTATGTCCTCAATGTCGCTATTACAATAGCCTCAGCATACACTTCTTTCGCAAAAAAACAGTTGTAAATGTATCTGTGTTTCCCATACTTTGACGATAAAACGCTGCTGTTCTTGACATGAGTTCTATTCAGTCAACGAGTCGACATGTCACACATTTCGTGATGTGTGTGTTAGGTACTAAACACGCGTGTCAGAAGTCTGCCTGACGTCAGCGGGTTTCGGCAGCTGCGTAGCCTCATCCTCGTTGACTGCGGCATCAGTGATCTGCCACTTGATGGTCTCGAATGTCTTGAGACGCTCGACGTGAGACGCAATCGTCTGCGAGTGCTGTCGGTAGCTGTTGGTCTGTGTACTCGACTACGTACAATGAGGCTAAGTAACAACGTCGTACGTCAACTGCCGTCGGAACTCGGTCAGCTCGAGTCACTGACGACGTTCGACTGCGCGTTCAACCGTCTCAAACGACTCATCACGCACATCGTCCGCTGCACACAACTTCGCTCTCTTCAGGTTCGCTTCTAGTTCTAAGATGCTTTGTTTAATCGGTTAACATAACGTAACTTGTTACACTGAGAAAAGTTTTCCAGTGGTTTAAGCTGGCCAACATAAGTCTTCTTTCAAAGACTCGTTTTATCCTGGTTAGTTGGCCTCTACGCTTGCAATGCTTTGTTGCTGTTGGGAGTGTAACTAGCGGTATTGTATCGATTGAAACTAACTCAGAGTGCCAACAATCTGAATCAGTGTATCATCCATCATGAGTGATACTAGTCATGCCTAAAGCCCGTAGTTATTATTACGTCACGAAGGTCAGCGGGCCTGTTGATCGGGCCTGTGGAATACCACAGTACGCTCCAGCAGTGTTCGAAGACTTCCTTTGAGCCTTTGAATGCTACACGTGGAAAACGACAATACAGCGGTTGTGATTACAAAGTCACAAGCGCCGCCGCCTCAGTCGAACAAACGTGCAGGCGTTTCTCTTGTCACGGTTATTGGCCAGCTTTTTACTGTGATGTTTTAATGCTAACAATTTTCGGATAATTAAAAGAATGCCCATATTCTTGAAACACAGCCAAACTAGACATATTAACGTAGGGAAATTACAGTCTGGTGGCCGGTTTGCTCACCACGCGCCGTGCGTGCAGTTTGTATATTAGCTGTTTGTGAGTCGCCAAATTTTGTGAGAATGTAGGGAACCCTTCGTAGTTAGAAAATACTGTTTTCGTTTGTAAATAGCCCGTTTCGTTAAGAAGATATTTGCGCTGATGTGTCGTTGTAAAACCACCCGAAATAAGCAGTTTTGGGCTTCACGTTTTAGGGGCGAGAACCGCCAAAGTTTTCAAGTACATTTTGAAATCTAACTGTGCTGAATGGTGATATCCATGTGAACACGCAGACAATGACGACAATTCGACGGTGGTCAAAAACGCGACTGTATCTTTTTTGTTTGTGGGCTAAGGTTCGCCAAATTCTGCGAGAATGTAGAGTAATGACGTGTGCTTGCATGGGCAGTGCAATGATAACGCGCTGGTGGAGCTGCCGGTCGACATCGGTCTGTTGACGTCACTAGAGGAGTTACGAGTACACAACAACAAACTGTCGCAACTGCCAGTCTCTGTATCTGCTCTCAGTCGACTACGACGCATCACGTTCACTGGCAACCCACTCATCAACATCCCGTCGGACTTCCCTGAACGCGCTGCTGATGTCCGCCAGTATCTGAGCTCTTTACAAGAAGACCCGGTCATCAACTCCACCGTCAAGCTAGTGGTCGTCGGACAGGAACGAGTTGGAAAGACGAGTCTGCTCAAGGCCATCAAGAGAACGTTCTGGATCATTCCTCACAGGTTCTTGTGTGTCTGCGCTTCAATTAGTTCACGCACACTGCGGCACTGCTCACACGGTACATGCAAGTTTGTTAGATAAACACATTAGTCAGCAAGAAATTATTAACACAAAATAACAAGAATATGATTCAAAACGTGCAGAGCAGACTTCTGCAGCAAACAGCAACAGCAACAGAGATACGTCGAGATGATAGTCAATATTCAGTGTGTTTATAACACGACAGTAACTGACTGATAAAGAAAGTGAATGGTTAATAGTTCTCGCTGTGCATCGCTATTTCCGTTTGAGCTTTAGATCGCCTTAACACAGCGCAGTCAGATCATGTAGTATCATATTGCTACATGGTGCTGATGACCGAGTACGACGACTGCATGTGCACGCTGCTGTCCTGTTGTAGTTGGACGCCGTCATCGACGGACGCAGTTGACGTACGTGACGTCCAATTGAACGGCGTCACGTTGCGTTGTTTTGACTGCGGCGGTGACGCCGACGTCACTGAGACTCACAGCTTGTTCATCAGTCGCGGAGCACTGTACATCGCATGTTTCAACCTCAGCGAGTTCTGTCTGGCCACCGTCGAACGACACAGCTTTCTCTTCGGACGCCTTCAACTTTGGCTGCAGTTCATCTTCTGCAAGGTCCGAGGCAATGTTTGTTACTGAAATATTGAAGTCAGTGTCGATTGTGAGTCAGAAACAAATAATTATACCCTACTGTGTTGTGTGTAAAACAGCGAAGCAGTTCGGTTATGTGGGAGAATAGCAGCTGATATGACATAGAGGATCTTTAGACTCACATGTAAACGTACTGTGAGAGTTTGTACTGTACTGCGATAAGAGCCGTAGAGGAAAATTACATTGTAATTATAGTGTTGTGCTCGAACAGTTTTTTGCCAGAGTGTGTTTTATCTCGAGGAGATACTGTTTAGATCTCTCTGTTCTGCACCCAACTTGTCTTGTGTAATATAATGTACGAACACTTAACCACGGTAAAACCAGCGATGTTTTTGTTTCGCTACAATTTTTCACGTTGTTCGCAGCTGTTTGCTATTTGTACAACCTTGGCATTAAGTGACGGCAGTGAACGCAGTGAACCAATGTGAAGTTGCAGTCTAATCAGAAACGCGTCGCTACAAACAGTGATTATGCACCGCCATCGCAGTCGCAAACAGTTTAAAAATAGCTGACGGTCACCAGTTACATCGAACTCTGCACCCACACCGACGCCAGGGCTTTTAGTAATTGCGTGACTGTTCTGAGCATGCTGGACTATGCACTATATACAAATACGCGTAAACACGCTGCAGTTTTGCAATCATTTTGCAGTGTAAGTTGTAACAGTAATTTATTGCTCAGTACCACGACCTTGTTGCTTTGACAACAGAAAGAGCACGCGGCCTGTACAAATTCGTTCTAGAATTCCCTGAAGGTTTTCTTGAAGACTTGAGAATCCGACATCAGTCCCTTTTGAGTTGCCCGCGTTTAGAAATGGAGCAATGTATGTGAAATATAAAACAATCTCGGGAGCGCCGATGATTGTCCTATGTTCTGTCAAAATCTGATGTAGTTTGGTTCTCACATTTCTTAGAAAATGTGGCTATGATTTCGCCGTTTGAAAAACGGGCTGGGAAAATGTGTTCAATCGTAAATAACTCGGATGGATTTTGTTGAAATTGGGTAGGCTGGTGCAAGTCCTGGTGCTGTGCTGGTGCTGTGTCCTCGGAGGTCGCACAGAATGTTTCACATCTCTTTCCGGTCAAATTTAAGACGGCAGACGGCGCCGATGGGACACATTTGAATCGCATTAACTCAGCCGCGGATTGTTGCATTTCAATAAAATTTGGTAGGCTTACATGGGTACATTATGGGTCTGCCGAGCGGCCTCGTGATTAAAGCCGAGACTGACTGGCGCAACGGACGGTCCCACGTGCTAATGCAGCGCTAATTGCCAACTTTTCTAGTACTGTGTCGTTGTTGTTTTTTGCAGGTGCCCGACGCGCAAGTGATCCTAGTAGGCACACACGTCGACCACCCGTCACTTAGTCGGACCACCCTGGAGCAGATCTGGCATCAACTGCGTCAGCTCTTGAGTGAAGCTCGATGTCACCATCAGCGTTACTTCAAGCACGCCGACCGCCTGCCTGGCTGTCTGCTCTGTCAGACTGATCCGCGATGTAGTCGCGGCTCTGACTTGCCAACATCTGGCGACCAGAACCAGCTCGACGATGATGGAGGTCCAAGTCAGAGCGGAACCTGGTTCATCAACCACGCGTTCGACGCCGGCGACGCCACTCAGCAGTGTTGCAATGCGACTGATCTCAACGAGACGGCAGCATCTCACAGCGACGACGACAACGACACCGTGCTCACCAACGGTCTGCGAACTCACGACCACAATGACAAACGAACACTCATGTTTCCACACGTGCTCGGCTACTATGAAGTGAGCTGTACCGGCGGTCAAGGTGTCGGTCACCTACGAGACGCCGTGACGGAACTAGCTAGCAAGTTGATCGCTAGCAATCCACACATACCGCGGCGCTGGTTGAACGTGGAGCGGTCATTAGTCGCTCGTGATGAGCGTAGTGGAAGTGTGTGTACACTGGACGAGTTGAAGGACATCGCGTCAGTGCAAGGCGTCAGCGACCCACAAGACGTTCTCAACATGATTCACTTCTTCAGGGCGCAAGGAAGAATTCTCTACTTTCCTCAGGTTAGCGCTTTATAATCCTGTATAACGGTAAACATTAACACCTCTCATCTACGCATCATGTGCGAGCGAACTCGTAAATGAAAGTCGATTAAATGTTTAGCTCAGCTTGGTCAGCTAATAGTATAGCATAAGCTGTCTGTCTGTCTGTGTGTTAACCAGAGTGGCACAAATTATAACCGAGAGATGTGGAGACTTGTAATCCTGCGTGCAGATTTACTAATGAACTCTGATCACAAACCAAAAAAAAATACTTACCTAGTGTACTGGGTTTATAGGTCATCACAGAACATGCATATGTAGCTGTGCTGGCAGCTATCGCTTGTAAATACACAGTGAACCATAAAAACGTGACATTTTATTTTTTGACTATAACTTTGGCTAATCTTAGCCAATTTTTATAGTTTTTATATCATTTTAATTGTGAAGAAATTCTACATGCGACTATAATAAAATTTATCATATTACCCGATTTATGTGCGCACCTTATCGTGTGGTGCGAACTGGACCAGTCTGCTGTGAACCACGCCATCGACGAGTGGAGGCGTCGTCTGTCGGCCAGTGTCGACACTGAAGGCGGACATTTTGAACATTACTTATGATTGCTACTCTCAAAATAACAATGTCAAAATGGCAACACTGTGTATTTGATAATTGGAGATGACTTTCTGTTCTCTTTGCTGTGAACGCAAAGGAATAAAGAATAATAGCGTTTTTAGCTGAAAAGTGTTGTTATTTAAATTTACGAAGTAAGGTGCGCACACAATTAAGGTGATGTGGTAAATTTTACTACTGTCGCATTTAGAATTTCTTCACTATTAAAATGATATAAAAACTATAAAAATCGGTTAAGATTAGCCAAAATTATAGTCAAAATTAAAATGTCACGTTTTTTGATGGTTCACTGTGTAGAAATAAGCTGTGTAAATGTGTAAATGCGTAACTATTATAATAAACATTACCATCGTGTGAATTAATAGCAATGTATTTCACCATACACTGGTGTTTGAACCGATCTGCTGCAAGTGAGAGCATTATGCTAACTAATCAATAGGTTCACTGATCACTATACTGCAGCCTAGGACCTGTGAGTTTTAGGAGACCTGGGACGGCATGTTGTTGGCTAAGGCAGAAAATAGATGATATTGATGATGACTATGATGTTGACTGCAAGGAGCACGGGAGCAGGGGGAGGGAAGGAAGGGGAGGGGAGCGGGTAAAATAAGTGAAGCGCGCTGAGTGGTTAGTCTGCTACTGAGTGAATTATTGACGATTGTTCACATCTGCACAGTGCCACTGCCAGTCTGGGAGTGCTGGGTAAATTTGTATTTGGTTCGTGAGGTTGACATAGACGAGAAGTGGCGGTCCGGCGTGGGCAGTGTATGTGTGTGTGTGTGTTGATGGTAGCTTGCAGACTTGGACGAACTGGTAATACTGGACCCAGAGTGGCTGGCGCGCGTGTTCACATCGGTCATTACAAGTCTCAACATTGCCTCTGATGATCGTGGAATGATTGAACGAGACAAACTACACTTGACGTCGACGCCTCATTGCAGCAGCGAGCGTGTCGTCGCTCTGTTGAGACACTTCCAACTCTGTCTTCCAGTTGACGGCACCGACTCTGAGCTGTTTCCGTGTCGTCTACCGCTCGGCCAAGCAGACCACACAGTCTGGCCGCCAGCACCAAGCCAGCATCACAGGCAGGTCACGTACGTCTAGTTGTGTTGAGTGTTCTGAGCGTTGATGTCATTCGCATTCTGCTTTATTAGCGTCATTTCTATGTGAACCTGAAATGAACGAGATTAACTCTTTACTGGTCAGTTGTGGTCATTGTGGTCAGTTGTGGTCATTGTGGTCAGTGTCAGTGGTGAGTAGCGGCAAGTGTTGGCGTGTTGACTGACAGGTCACCTACAGAGCAGTGTTCCCGGCCATTATTCCGCCGCCGTTCTTCAACAACCTCATAGCTACCATCTACAGCTATCGCGCCGTCACTCCGCCGTTCACCGGAAATGACGTCAAGGCGCCGGACACTTCCGGTCGGCGGCCGCAGTACTTCGCTCATGAGATAGTGGAGTGGTTGCGTGTGGACCGTGTCGGTTGTGTCGACTGTCGAACACCACGAGATGACGGACCATGGGCAGATGTGGATGATGTGACGTCACAACAGTCGCTGTATCATCAAGTGCTGATTGAGCTTTTGGCGCAGTCGCGAGTCGTTCAGGTCAGCAGTTGGCTTGTTGGCGCCATTGAGTAGTTAATAGTCAGTTAGTTCAGGTGCGCCTTACGGTCACACTGCAGCACGCTCACGCAGTACTTCACACTCGCGCGCTGCCCTCAACTCTTAACTTGACTGTCGTCTACTGCATGCACGCTTTAGCTGGCGAATCAGTCACAGCATCGCAGCAGATGTGTACAAGTCGTACATTTGGTATAAACCAGACGCACGACTTGTATAGATATGCATACATACATACATACATAAAGAAAATTTGTATAGCGTCTATAAAACAAACAGTCACTAGGCACCCGGATCTCGACTAATGAAAGTACCCAGTAAACAACACATGCTGCGATTCTATGACTGATTTGCCAGCTGAAGCGTGCACGCAGTAGACGACAGTGAACTTGACAGTTGAGGGTGGTGTATGTGCTGTGTGCCAAGACGCTCTGCTGTGCTGGTAAATCACACATCTATTAAGTCTGACACTGGTCACTCACTGTCCAATGTGCAGTGCCGCTTGATGTGCTTTCTATAAGGAACCACACTGATGATTTAACGAGAGCGTCTGGCTTAACAACAAAGTAAGCTGTAATTAGTCGAGTTACAACTAAAACCGATACCAGTGAAGTTGTGGTACGTACATGTAGGTGACAGCGCGAGGAGATCTACCATGCTGTGCTATGAAGAAGATCTCTCAGATCTTCAGTCGCGTCGTTCGTCAGTTCGACGGTCTCGGCAACACGGAGCTGGATCGAGTGGTGTGTCCTGGCTGCGTCATTTCTCAACGAGCTGCTGGTACTTGCAGTGTGACGCCGAGTCCTCCACAGTGCTTCCACGTTTCGTCTCTGCGTCACGCCGCTCAGCGCAAGTCGTCGTCGTCGTTGTCGTCATCGTCGTCGTCATCATCATCATTAGCGGATGCGGCAGCATCATCAGCAGCAGTGAGCTGTGTCAGTGAACAGCGGTCAGTAGATAACACATCTGCACGCGCCATGTATAGAAAACATCGTTACAATAGAACATGCAGCTCACTAGTTGCTTTCTATAACGCTGACGCTGCAACGCGAGGCAACACACATTGTAGGCCTGTCTCACGTATCCGCCGATGTCATGGCTGATAAAAACAGCGCTAAGCAACTCATTTCCAATGACACATTAACGCGCAATTGCGCTCTGCCAAAAAGCCATAATTTTGAATAAAGATCTATACCAGAAAGTTCTCAAAGATTGCTGAGGCGGTAATTTTTGCAGACTTGATGCTCTTTCTAGCGCCATGTCAACAGAGGCAACTGGCAAGTAAAGACTAACTTTAATACTGATCGACGTTTTCGTTAAACATCAGAACTATTTTCAGACAAACTATTATAAGCAAACAATGTAATTTTCAAGCATGTGTGCATTACTTAGTCCCCTATGCACTGCCTAATTTCACGATAATAGGTGCCGCGTCGCCCTGTGTGCAAAGAAAAAAAAACAAAATTGCCCGCTGAGTAACCAGCGTTCCTGCACGATAAAACACGGTTACTACAGACCCCTGTGAAGAAGTTTTATCTGCTGTATAAACCAGCCCAATTGTTTTTGATGACCCTCAATGGCCTTGAACTTTATTGCAGCAATTTCATATTGTTCAAGTTTAATATATCGAGAAATACATCATAATCAGCCTAACTGAACAGGAATTCTCTCACAGGCTTATTTCTAATCATCGTACATATCTTAAATGAAGCGTAGACTGTTAATGATTCAGCTGCGAGTCATAAGCGCGATTGTTGACGTGTACTGCAGGCACTGTCACAATGGTCACGTGACCGGAAGTACCACGCACCTGCTGTGTGGAATACTCAGCGACTCGTACTTGTCGCCAGATGTCGCTCCAGACGTTGGCATTATGTCAGCTGGTTCTCGGTCTCGCCGGCATGCCAAAGACGTGGACGTCGACTGTCCGCGACTGTTTATATTACTTCCGGTGAACACTGACGGTCTGACGCTGGATGACGACCTACGCATATTTACGTCGACCGTCGTCTACGACGGCTACGCGGTACATCTGCTCTGTGAGTTTCCCGACGGCTACCACTTGACTTCTTCACATGGCTACCGACTGCGACGGCCACGTGACTTTATCGAGCGCTACGGAGGTCACGTGACTGTAGTGATCGCTCTGCTCGCCAGGCTGGCCACGTCGTCAGCTGTATCGTCCGAGTACACCGTTCGTACTCGTGCCGTCGTGCGCCTCGCTGACGCGCTCATCTCTGATCTGGCCTGTCGCTTCCCGGACGTGAAGCCGAATGCCGCTGTAGGAGCACAGTCGTCCACCGAGCAGCTAGTCAGTGCTGTGGATCAGTCCGCGGCAGCCACGCGACTTCGACGTGATGATCTTCGTCGTATTCTGCGTCTCGCCGACGATGGCGCCGACTCATTCGGACCACTACACCGACTGAAGTACGACGCTATCAGCGAGCATGCCAACGCGCATGCGCTCTGGCTGTGTGCGGACCACTTCCGGCTCATGTGCGGAGACGCTGTACCTACCAAGAACGTACACAAGCACTTGAATGACGCGTGTATGTATTGATGGTACGGCACGCTGTGTGTAGTCCTGCAGATGTAGCAATTTCACCATCGCCTTTGCCGGATATTCGCTGTGAAAAGTTTTGCATTTCTTTTATACTGCAGATGTTTCCATGCAGACAAGACATGTCTGTTGTGTTTACTTACTTATGTATTTACTAGCTTCGACAGTGGATTTGTTTCTACAGTGAAGTTGTCATTATAGATAAGTTCATGAATGGATTGCTGTGGCTGAAACATGCATACACGATACACTGCAACGACCAGCGCTGACGTGGTTAGGAAAAAATAGAGATGACCATGGGAATAGGATTCCCATTGGGAATGGTAATCGCATGGGAATCTCATGGAATGGGACAAAATTCGAGCCAATCGTGGGAACTGGAATGAGAATGGGACAAGACCTGGATGTGAATGGGAATGACCTCCATTCCCATGGGAGATAATTCCCATCAATGCCTGCCGATTAACCTGTATGCCAGTCTCATCGTCGGCCAGTGAGCGTGTCTTCAGCGTTTGCTTGAGAAGTGGCTCACCAATCTGAGTGATACTTCGCTGTTTCTGCACAGCAACATGCAGAAGTGACAACTGAACAGCGCTTTACTGAACTGTACGTCGTGGCATTGACCTGCTTTCTTGCATATCTAGGCTCTAATCTAAGGAAAATTTAAAGGTACACACTCTTTTTTTACCTTAAAAACTGATGACCTATTTGTCATCCTTCTTTAAACTGATACATTTTAGCCTTGGAATCTCACACCTGGTGGCAACAATTTTATTGATTTTCTTAAGAATAAACTTTAAATATACACAATTTGACATTACAGATACACAGATTACTTTGTGTAATATTACACGGGAATGGTATGGGAATGGGAATAAGTCACAATGTTGGGAATGAGAATAGGAATGCATGGGAATGGATTGAATGGGAGCGGGAAGGAGTGGGATTCTGATAACACATTCCCGTCCATCTCTAGGTAGGAACTTAGGAAGTCCGTATGAAAAAGTCCGCGTGAGGTCGTTGAAATCGAGATGGCTTGGGACAATTTGCGTTGAGAAGCGATATTGAGAAATTGTGGAGAAGCGATAATAACGTTTGACAGTTAAACGTGTCGAATGTGCGAACAGGCAAAACGCGAGAAAGCGTGGTAGATCTGGAGTGTCTGTGAACAACAGATTAGTGCACTGCGTCGTATATTATCGAGCTGCTGATTAGCAACTGTTCTTGTATTACTGGTCGTGACATGCCAACATGTCGTCGCCAGACTACCTCGCGCGGCTGCTGCAGCGTCATGTGCCAACCAGGTCGCTGCGGTCTTCCGTCGCACCTCTACTGCTTGTTCCGCGAACCCAGACCAACATCGGCAGAGTCGCTGCACCATTAACGTGAAACGCTTTACCGAACTACGTTCGCCAAAGTGACAGCTTTGGTCATCTTCAAATCAAGACTGTTCACAACTGCCTTTGACTCTTAGGACGTAACGTAACCTCCCCAAGCGCCTCTGTACCCACCCAGCGTAGACACCACGGCGCTCTAGAAATACTCATTGTATTGTATTGTATTGTATTGTGACATGACAAGACTTGATAAATTTTGGACGTTCCAAGACGTAAAGTACGATTACACTGTCGACCTAACCGGTACCGGAGATCGATCTGAGTTCGATACTGAAAATTATTAAAATCAGTATTAGCG
>Ga0049105_1000754_pt1 | contig 12458 bp, 16 predicted proteins | sample WorMetvaBAHAMAS1_FD_61260 | JGI IMG/M metagenome (GOLD analysis project Ga0049105, IMG submission 61260) | Worm MetaG Olavius vacuus BAHAMAS.1 | ecosystem: Host-associated > Annelida > Digestive system > Unclassified | place: Germany: Marburg | collected 2013-04-09 | reverse complement strand
AACTGGCAAAGCAGTGATACAGCATTTGAGTGAAATGATGCTATTTCTGAACTACTGCATTTTCTCAGGTAGTGTAGAAGCACTAGTTAGGTGTGGTGGGAAACTATAGCATCTACTGATCGCTTACTTTCTTGGTAACATGCGTGCCAAACATTATGAAAATCCGACAATGCTTTCTCGAGTTACAGCTGAAAATGTCGGGGATGTTTTTTTCGAGACACACTGTATATTATAATGCATGTGCGTCAGACATTTGTGTAATAAACGAGTACTTACTTACTTACTTACTTATTTGCTACAGTATTCGTTGCCAGTTCTCTGCAAATTTGTGAAAATGTCATTAGCCATAGATTTAAGTAGCACGGTGGAGAGGTGGTTAAGATTTAATTTTAGTATTAAGTGTTGTAAATCATCGTAGCGTGACTAGGCCTAATTGTCTTGTCACGTCATCATTAAGTTGCTTATGAAAATGCATTCTTTTTTTTCGAACGGAGAACTCTTCGAGGATTGCTGAGAGTTACTTGTAAATTACTGCTAACAGAAATAATGTCAAAAAGTTCGATACACAAGTCACCAAAGGCTAACTGAGCCTTCCATCCCTCCGAGGTCGGTAAATGAGTACCAGCTGTGGCTGGGAAGGCAAAGGCAGGTAAAACTGTAACATTCCTTGAGAAAAATCAATTTCACAACGTAACGTAACGTATCAGCAAAAAACGTTATAAGTTAGGGACGGATAGGTTGACCGACTACGACGTTAGTTGTACTAACGTTGAAGTCGACTTCAACTTCGCCGGACTTAGTAGGAGCGTTGTAATTAAACCGGAGAATGACTGGCTCGACGTCGGACTGCCTCAAATCGCAGTGTATCGCAAATGCCACGTTTTCCAGTTAATTGTACTGACTATATCCCCTTGTTGTGTAAAGGTAAAGATAAACGTGGATTTGTATAGCACCTTGTCGTGATCACACCTCTAAGGCGCTCAGGTATGGCATGCGTTCTCAAGGCTGTTCTCAAGGCAAGTAGGGCTGTACCACGTTTCTGCAACTCCCTACCTGTAGCGCTACGGAACGACAACATCAGTCTGCCACTTTTTGAGAGACACTTGAAAACATTGTTGTTTGAGCAGGGCTTCGGCGCATTGTGATTGTTCTTTCTGTGCGCCGTGCATAAATACCCTTACTTACTTACTTACTTACTTACTTACTTATTAGCCTCCGGGGTGTATGCTGACTTCGTCTTTTCCGTTGCATGTAGGAATGGATGGTGGATAGGATATCGACAGCGCGTCACGAGAAATTCTACGCGTGCTGTGTGGAACCGTACCCCGACGTCACGTTCACCATCCACATGCGACGAGGCAGTCTGTTCTACGTTGTCAACCTCATCGCTCCCTGCTTCCTCATCTTCGTCATCTCGTTCCTCGGCTTCTTCCTGCCGGTGGAGTCTGGAGACAAAGTCAACCTGGAGACGACGATTCTTCTGGCTCTGGTCGTGTTCTTGCTGATGGTCGGTGAAACCATGCCACCGATCCCAGATGTCATTCCCATACTTGGCAAGTATAGAACCACAGACCACGGGCTTTAAAGTGGAAGACTGGGATGGGTCTTTGCCAGTTTCGGAAAAAATACTTTTGAAATGTATTGTTGAAGTGTGTGCACATTGAATCACTTAGTATGTTGAATATAGCCTTGCCTGTTTTTGTAGTGTCATAATACGAACTATGGGTTGTGATTTGAGGATTGTCTTTCGAAGGGGTTATCATAATTTTGGTATCTATTTTGCACCTTTAGGACTCGTGCATTTTCTGTCGCCGGACCGACAGTCTGGAATTCACTGCCTGATCATCTGCGGGATCCAGCTGTTGACTCCGAACAATTTATACGGGAACGGAAGACGTATCTATTCGCCGGACATTCGAAGCGTTAGCGCATTAGAGGTGTTTACGTATTCGCGCTCTACAAATCGACCTTTACTTACTTACTTACTTACTTACTCACCAGTGACATTGGTATCCCAGGCCTATGGCTTCGTCGTTGTACAGAACCGCACAGCGCACCTGTTTGTCGGTTCTCCTGCGGTCTTTATTGTCAGCAATATTTACCACTGCGTAGCAGCCGATACATGTAGCGTACTTTTATTCCCTATGTCAAATTTATTAAACAACAAAGGGCTGGACGCCTCTTACAAGTTGATAAAACATTTAAAACATTCAATACGCATAAAACCATAATGCATACACTGTTAATCACTAGAGATGTAGCGTTTCTATTTATTTATTTATGTATTAAAACAAAGACGAAGGGCTCGAAGAGCGTCAAGGGCGTCAAGCCCTCTGTTGTTTAATCAATTTGACATAGGGAATAACAGTAGGCTACATGTATTAGCACTGTGCTAAAATATAAAACCAACAATACATATACACTGTTAATTTAATTTGTGGACCTGGTGTTCATTCATAGATCAATGAAAATTATCCGTATTGCAGGAATGTTCTTTGCGTCGACGATGGTGATGGTGACAATTGCTCTGGTGATGGCTGTTATCGTTACTAACATCTACGCCAAGAGAGAGTCACCGGAGCGCGTTCCCAACTGGTGCGTCGCCATTGTCTCGCGATTCTACCCGGTTTACTTCAGAGCACTTGACGAAACCGAAGGTCGAATTACGACACCGAACAAAAAAGGGAAGAGCAAAAGTTCCACCACTACTTGCAATGACCCGCCATCGTCGTCGGAAAAAGTGGCCACCCGAAAATGGGTATCGCAGACACCGGCAGTAGTTATAGAAACCGGAAATGAAATCATACAGCTCGCTGACGATAGTGGAAGTGCAGACAATCCAGCACTGGACGCGATGAACGACGGGAGTGGATATCCGTCTGGTCACAGTGTGCCGGAAGTCAACAAACCGGAAATAAGCGAGGTCACTATGGATTTGAAGCGACCTCTGGACAAACGTGATCGTCGACGGATGGAGCTGGAATGGAAACTCGTCGCAAAGTTCACCGACCGAGTCTTCTTCTGGATTTTTCTCGTCTTATCGATCATTGTTCAGTCCGCACTCTTTCTTCAGATGGTTCCCGCTTCATCCGGAAGATAAGATTTGAACACATCGTCGCTACAGACACGCGGTAACCACGGATGACTGGAAGAATGTTACAGATTCGGATTATTGTTGATAACATGGACTTAAATATTGCACAACTTTCAAATGACGTTTTAAATCTGACCCGGAATGTATGCTACTGTCAGGCCTTAGACATTCGCTAGAGGGCGTAATCACCGATGCGTGACGGCGCGCGAATAGCTGTGGTCAGTCGGGCCACAGTCGAGGAACTGAACACATGTGGCAGGCTGTAGGCTTAGGCATAGCACTAGTTGGTTATATGATTATAAATTTGTTATATACCGTTATGTTTGCTTTATATTATTTTTATGTTTGATACAGTGTAAATATTGTAATATAACAATCAGTTAATGAATAATATATCAATCGGTCTGGGTCATTGATTCACTAGATAGGTTGTAATAGGGTCGATAAGAGCATGTGTACTTCAGTGGATTAACTACGCAATAATGGTATAATAACCAATAGGCCTAGGGTCTAATTATAATTCGGCGTGGCGGTTTAGTGACACAATATTAATAACATAGGCCTATCGCAAAGGTTGCGATCTTTCGCCACGGACTGGACTAACAGTGACGTTCAGCTTGATGAAAGTTATCGATGAAAAACATAGCTCCAAGGACTAATCAATTGCAAGATGAATACAGTGTAAACGTTATTGGAAAACGTAGCAGACTGGAATGTCCAGTAGTCAAGCACGTTTGCATCAGGACTGGAAAAAACTAGGTTTTTCAGAAGAAGTTTTTATAGGTTTTTAAGGGTTTTTGAGTTTTAAGTTTTCTAGTTTTTTAGGGTTTAATGTACCAAAGACCGGACACACATTATGGCCCGGAAATTCACGAAGAATATCTCATACACCCTTTTTCCTGCCACATCATTTATAGCCATGTGCACTGTAGCATAGCTATTAACACAGCTGATTAGGCTGAAAGGCAACAATTTTGTGCTGTGACTATGAGGCTAAAGCTGGATGTTTTAAGGTTTTCAAAAAAATCTAACAAATAAAATTTGGACTTTTGAGGTTTTTGTTTTTTTTTTTGTGTGAAAATCTAAAATCCTAGGTTTTTTAAACCATTTCTACAGCCCCGGTTTGCATTGTAGCCTAGTCTATGTCTAGTGGACAAAGTCGAAGAAATCTTTCACAGCAACGGTAGCGTCAAATGGTCTTCCATTGAAAGCTCTGAGTGAACTGGAACTATGTTAAACGTTTTAAACTTTATTATTTTGTAAAACTTTTACGGATTCTTTACACTGCAAGCATTTTTGATTACGTCTGCGAGATGAACCCTCTTACCGTGATCAGCGCAATCATACGGCTTCTGGCCAAATGTGGTATCGTATGGAGTATTATAGGACATCACTGTAGCAAAATAATTTTGTGTCATTACCTGGAACATTGTTATGTCCAGGTATCTAAAGTAATGCTAGACTTGACTTATTTGAAATACAGCAAAATAAGTGCTATTACGCCATTCAAGATCATCGAAAGACCGTATGTGACTTTCTATTACTGATTAATAATAACGGACGTCCTATCTCGTACCGTTATGAAGTTATCGCAGATTGCTGTTTAAATAATTTCGGACACTTTGCGTTTTAGAGCGCTTTTCGGGCTTAGGATCAGCCTATACTATTCATCTAAGGCTCATTGGAAAACGTGTAGTGGACTTTCTAGTAGTGTTAATTGAACTTTTTTCGCTAGCTGTAACGGCTGAGGCGCTACTAGCGAATATGGAGTAGGAGCAGTCGCACGGTCTTTCTGCGACATTTAAGCATCTTACACTAGTGAGTTAATGCCTTTACAATTTTGTCGCTGACGGTTTCCACATAAAGAAACTTTGTAGCAGACTTTCTTCAAGCAAAGTGCGATTTTACACGGAAAACGACCGTTTTGCGGTTTTCAGCCCCCTTTGGTAGGATTAGGGGCAACGTACGATGTTCAACTTAGGCTCATAGGAAGGCGCGTAGTGTTAATTGAACTTTTTATTCTAGGTGTAGATATAATATAATATAATATAAATAATTTTCATGGTCAATTGAGTTACTTTTAAAATGTAATTTATACAACACTCAGCTTATCAGCCACCAATCATCACCACTGTATAAAATATCACTATCCATAACTCATTCGCTCCTTTACTCCAGGCTGAAAACTCACTTGTCCCACAGTCCCTTTCTGCCACAAACTGATATACAACCAACAGGAGTTTGATTTTCGAATTTTGTTCTTCGGCTCATCTTTTGTATTTGAGTATTATCCGGTTATTAGCTTGATCATCTAATCGGTCAAAAGTTGTTTATTTATTTATTTAATTTATCAGTCCACAGCTTGAAAGAGTAAAAACAATAAGCACCAAATAAACGCAATACCTAGACTGAATGGCCAATGCAGGGACTCAACACTTAAGCATGGCCAACACAAAGGATAACAATACAATATACGCAGAGAATAATACACGAAATGAGATAAAATACATAAACAATAAATTTACAACTTGCCTAAAATAGCATACAACAAATCAGTATTTGAATATTATCAGGTTATTAGCTTGATCATCTAATCGGTCAAAAGTTGTTTGTGTGTGTGTCTGTATGTTAACCAGAGTGGCATAGGCTAAATCATAACCGCTGCTCGTAGAGACTTATAATCTTGCATGGCGATCTAGACATTCTCCTGACATTCTCCGTGGAAAATGTCCCTTTCATTCCCCGAATAATCCCCCAAAACATTTCCTCGAACATTTCCCATTTCCCCTAAAAAGCCAGCTGAGCTTCAGAGCCTGTGGACTGCTTGTTGACATATTTCGATGTCGTGTGGTAGACCAAGCTGGCTATTTGTCTGCTTTTGCTCGCACATTAAACACTTACATGTCGTATCATAATCATCATTAGTTGTGACACGTCCTATGACGTCACTACTCTTAGATAACGTGATTCTTAGCCCCCAGGGATAGGTACCGTATCCCGTAATCCTTTCGTACGACAAGACCGCCGGCGTGAATTAAATTAATATCTTATATTATGCCCGAGGACGTTAGTTACTGTTCGTGGGATAGGACACGTTTTGATGATGTTGACTTATTGTATCCACGGGAAAATGCTCACAAACGGTACAGTTAGAATGATTTTACGACTTAACCTTTTCTACAACTCAATGAATAAACTGAGGATGTTTCAGTGGAGTTAAACGACGCGGATGGTGAATGGACGAACATGATGAGAAACGGACACATTGTTCTAAACACTACGAGCCTAAACACGGGCTTCAATCTGTTAGCGACAGGAGAACGCATCCGCCGAATCTGGTCCAATACGCCTATAACTTCGTACCCTGCATATTTTCAATCACTGGCATATTTTCCATTTTTCCCGATCATCATACACGAGTATAAAAATATGATTGCATCCCACTGAAGAATCGTTATTCTGAAGGATCGCTATTACAAGCCATAATGCAGTAGAAACAGGGAAAACCCACAATGCCTCTATGAACCCCTATCAGCTGGAAAAGTTTCAAAGCCGCATTCCCGATCAAGAATCAATAGATATTATTAGAGGTTCACCGACGCCGCTAAGTAAGTTAAGTAATGTGACTCTTAAGCCCCCGGGAATTGGTACGCGTAGCCATAAACCTATTGTGTGACAAGACCGCCGGCGTCTGTTACCTTATGCTAACAGGTGCCCGAGGATGTGATCAATAACGACTCTTATTTAGGCAATTTACCATTTGTCTGTAATGGAATAGGGCTCGTGATGGTGATGTTAAGTTGATGTGTCATTAACAATAATCAGCTTACCTATACAAAATCTCCCAACAATTTAAGGCTAAAGAATGAACAATACAACTCATTCTCCCTAAGTTACCGTTCCTATTGTTTTCCGCTACTTTTTTGTTACTTTTTATTGCTGCTTTGTTGTGTGTTTGGAGTTTTTTTTATTAATAAAGACATTTTTGAATAATAAGCTGTGTAATACTCCAGTTAGCAAAATGGACGACGCACAGCTCAAACAGTATAATCCTTTAATTACTTAGATCATCAGTGCCACATTACCATCATCATCATCGTCGTCGTCATCATATCGGTTTCGTGCAAAACACAATGTAGGCCTACAAAAATATGTTTAATACTATTGTTTGTTTTGCATGTATCTGTTATGTATCTGTTTGTATTTGGCAAATAAAGTACTACTATTACTACTACTACTACTACTACAACAAAGTAAAAATAATTGCAATGCACGAAACTGAACTAGAAGGCTAAAAGAATTCACAAGAGCCCATTCGGTAAAACATAATACACACATCACACAAAATATTGCACGATTTATGCACTAGTGACTAAATATGATAAAAACTCGTAAATCAACGTCGAAACATCTTAAGTTTGTCATTCGCGACTTACGCCTAAAGTAAACTGCGTTCATGGGTAAAAGCTGATAAAAAATACCTTTTTGTAGATTAAGACTAACTCTGAGTATGTACACAAACTGTTCTAGCATCAGAATAGCAACATATCATAAAGTACATGCATCCACGGAATTGAACGTTCACGTTTTCGTCTGCATGTTAAGTAAGGCCGTCGTCCACTTTTCCAATTTTTGTATATTTTCCTTTTACGAGTAGCAAGTACTGCCTGCGATAATTTTTTTACTTGATTTACTACGCAACGAATGCAGCCACATACATCACAAACAACATATACAATCCACTAATATACTAATCATGTACGCGAAGCGAAAAGTTACCGACAAAGGGTTCAAACAAGAAGAATACAGTCAATATGGGCGACAAAGTATGTGGGTTTCCCCTCAAAGTGTCGCCGGTCCGGTTGAATATTTCAAACGGACCGGCGTTGAATATTTCAATATTTCACATTTCACTTTAATCGCCTGATTTACAATGCTCATCACTGCAATGTGCATGAGTACACATATATATTTTATATGTTGCTATATCTCATGTCGTCGTTTCTGTGACTACACACCATAGTATTTTTTACACACGGCACAAAATAGGTCATTTCACGAACAACATACCTCATAACAAACTGGGGAAATACAGACACAGAGACTAATGCTAGTTAAGAAAAACGTACGAAAATGTAAACTAACCATGTCTAGATCATTTGCAATGACTGCCTATTATTATGAGAGTTTTTATGATTGCGCACAATCCGTTACATAGTACAACACAGAACAGCTCTGATAACCTCCAGACCTTCATCATAGCACAGGTGTTCTCTATTAGAAGTGATGGGAATGTCATTCCAGTCTTCACGTTAAAATAGTCGTATTTTCGTTAGCAATAGTTTCGTTACTGGCGACATTTTCTGCAGCTCATCCGGAGTTCTTCTTGCAGGGAATCAAACGCAGTAGGACTTTCTTGACCGGAACAAACTTGGTCGCATAGACGAAGGGATTTGTGCAGGAATACAGAAATGCGACGATTATTGTAGCATAGAAGCCGACGTCAATAGGTTTTGGATTCATCGACAGATCTATGGTATAGATATAGCTTGGCAGCCATGAGATGGCGAAAAGTGCGCTGACAAGAATCATGGTCTTTATGACGTTGGTCTGTATATGGTTCGATTGGGCCTGAGCATGAGTCTGAGCGGTGCTTGGTCCAGCGGCTGCAGCATGGCCGGCCAACACGCTTGCCTGACGACGGATCACAATCAGAATGCGCCAGTAACAGAAGATGAAGATGATGATTATTATGACGTAAAAAGACAAAAAATTCCAAAAGTCGTGGATTTTTCTGCTCACCTCATTCTCGATGATGACATAATCATAGCACACTCCATCTATCACCGCGGTTGATGAGAACATGAACGATGAATGGCATATAAGACCTCCGACCCATGCGAATGCTATTGCCGAGTATATCATCCAGGTGCGCAGTTTATTCTGACTCCAGGCTGTATGTACTATTTTCAGATAACGCTCGATGGTAATGCTTGCCAGGTTGATAACTGATCCAATAGTTCCGCACCAATAGAAGTTTGCACTAAGGAGCAAAGTGCACACCCAGTAGCCAACTGACCCAACGAGCTGGATATTGCAAAGCTTGACCGCATAGCTTATAGCCATCATGAAGCTGGCGAAAAGATCAAGAGCATTTTGATTGACAATCAGCACGTGCTTCTTGTGTTGTTTTGAAGCCACCAGGGCGTAGAGGACGATCCCGTTAGTTGCTGTTCCTACAACTCCAATGACTACGACTGCGCACTGGAAATAGAATTCGATGCCCAGTGACGATGATGACGTGATAGTATTTACACCTGTGATTTGCGTTGTACCTGTCGTTGTCATGTCTACGGACAAGTGCGAGGTATCCTCAGTCATTTCTTCTTATGATGCGATGACGTTAAATTACTCAATGTTTTTTCACTGCAACATTAAACACAGGCCCATGTACCTGCCAGAAAGGTAGAAAGCGATGACCCACGCAAAAAACGGATAGCTTCCTGCCTTATGCAGAAAAGGGTATTTGGGCAATTCTTTCCGTACACTGCATGTAATGTAGCACACGTTATTGCGAAGGCCTTTATTTTCGTCTGTCTGTCTGTCCGTCTGTCAAACGCGTGCATTCCGATAAAACGAAAGAAACTTGTGCCTACTTTCTTATACCAAATGAAAGATCGTTTATCCTAGTTTTTTGACAAAAAGAATGATTGGTGGAGAGCGACCCCTTCTACTTAAAGTTTTGGGACAAACTGACCGTTTAGGAGTGGAAACGTCGATTTTCAATTGTTTTCCTTATCGTAAGTCCTACTTGCGTTTATACGTGTACGTGAAACTGAATGTTACCGACAGAGGGTGTTAAATAAGAATAATACAGTCAAAATGGCCGACAGTATATGTGGGCTTTCCGTCAAAGTGTAGCCGGTCAGTTTGAATATTTGACCTTTCACTTTAACAGTCTGACTTGCTATGCTTATCACTGCGGTGTGCATAAGCACGCATATAATCATATTATTTCGCCGCTTTGGCGACCAAAGACTAAGTAAATTGTCACATACGTCACAAAATAGGTCATTTCACGAACAACGTAACTCACGACAACCTCGGGAAATACGGACACAGAAACTAATGCTATGAAAACTGATCCTAGTTACGAAAAACGCACGAAAATTTAAACTATTCATGTCTAGATCATGTGCAATGACTGTTCGTAATTATGATAATTCTTATTTTTGCGCACAATGTGTTACATAATATAGCGCAAAACAGTTCTGATAATCTTCTCTATTATTTTCCAGACAATCATCTCAGATCAGGTGTTGTGTATCAAAGCAGATGAAAATGTCATTCTAGTGTTCACGTGAAAGTAGTCATGTTTCTGTTAGTAGTATTATCCATGTCCACAACACAATAGTACCAGTTTCGTTATTGGCGACATTTTCCGCAGATCATCCGGAGTTTTTCTTGCAGGAAATCAAACGCAGTAGGACTTTCTTGACCGGATCATACTTGATGGCATAGATAAAGGGATTAGTGCACGTGTACAGGAATGCGACGATTATTGTAGCATAGTAGCCAACGTCAATAGGATTTGGATTCATTGTTAGATCTATGGTATAGATATAGCACGGCAGCCACGAGATGGCGAAAAGTGCGCTGACAAAGATCATGGTCTTTATGACGTTGGTCTGTATCTGGTTCGATTGGGCCTGAGCCTGAGCCTGAGCGGTGCTTGGTCCAGCGGCTGCAACATGGCCGGCCATCACGCTTGCCTGACGACGGATCACAACCAGCATACGCCAGTAACAGAAGATGAAGATGACCAGTATAATGACGTAGAAAGACAAAAAATTCCAAAAATGTGGATTTTTCTGGCCACCTCACTCTCAAAGAAGGCATATTCATAGCACACTCCATCTATCACTGTGGTTGATGCAAACATGAATGATGAATGGCATATAAGACCTCCGACCCATGTGAATGCTATTGCCGAGTATATCATCCAGTTGCGCAGTTTATTCTGACTCCAGGCTGCATGTACTATTTTCAGATAGCGCTCGATGGTAATGCTTGCCAGGTTGATAACCGATCCAGTAGTTCCGCACCAATAGAAGTTTGCACTAAGGAGCAAAGTGCACACCCAGTAGCCAACCGACCCATCGAGCTGGATATTGCAAAGCTTGACCGCATAGCTTATAGCCATCATGAAGCTGGCGAAAAGATCAAGAGCATTTTGATTGACAATCAGCACGTGCTTCTTGTGCTGTTTTGAAGCCACCAGGGCGTAGAGAATTAGCCCGTTAGTTGCTGTTCCTACAACTCCGATGACTACGACTGCGCACTGGAAATAGAATTCGATGCCAAGTTACGATGGTGGAGTAATAGTATTTACACCTGTGATTTGCGTTGTACCCGTAGTTGTTATGTCAACGGACAAGTGCGATGTGTCTTCAGTCATATCTCGTTATGATGCGGTAACATTTAATTACCCGCGTTCTTCACTGCAACATATAAACACAGGGCTGTGTACAGGTACTTACCAGAGAGGTAATGAGCGATGACCCACCCAAGAAACGGGTGGCCTATTATGCATACGAGAGTACGTGGCCGATTTGTAACTTACTAGTACTGTTGCCAACCCTTTTGGCTAATGAGATGTTTTATCTTATTCAGTTTTGTACAGCCCTTGACATTGCTGACCACAATATTTTAATTAATAATTATATGTCATCTGATCTGAGACACATGTCTGGATTTTATATTCGTATTCGTGGTATTTATCATCTTGCTCACGGCTATCTGCTATTTCTAGTTGCATTACACAGTTGATAAATGTACACGATTTTATTTCTGTCCACGAAGTGACTGTGGCTCAAGTGAACAACCACAATGCATGTACATTGAAATTTATCTGGTATTGCTTTGTGATCTACTATCATTTGCTGCACCTCTTTTAATCTCTTTCCCATCCCTTTGGTTTGAAGCATTCGTAAAATCCCTGCAAAGAAGCAGACATACATACATTATCAGAAGACAAGCAGAATTGTCCAACAGCTCTTTCCATTCGCTCTTTGTAGCGTGTCGCTTGGCGGGGATATATATCACCAGATCTCTGCTGCGTATCATCGCATGCAGCGGAAACAAGCACGCGACTTGCATTCGACCTAATTAACGAGTGCTTACAGCAATTTTGTATTATACAACAACAAAAGAACAAAAGAAGTTCCTTTGCACCCCATTCTGGCTACGCCTATGTTCCACGTTAAACGTAAGCGCACGTGCCGTACTCGGAGCAGAACACGGACAGGCGTTGACATAAATCAGCGTGTATGCTAGGCTCTGAAAACTCTGCTGTATATAGACC
>Ga0049105_1000753_pt1 | contig 12460 bp, 10 predicted proteins | sample WorMetvaBAHAMAS1_FD_61260 | JGI IMG/M metagenome (GOLD analysis project Ga0049105, IMG submission 61260) | Worm MetaG Olavius vacuus BAHAMAS.1 | ecosystem: Host-associated > Annelida > Digestive system > Unclassified | place: Germany: Marburg | collected 2013-04-09 | reverse complement strand
TCAGTGTTGCAGATGCCATAGTATCGCGTTATGCATACAACGGTCAATGCGTCCGGCAGAGGATCGAACAGATCACACGTCCTGTGCCCGTTGCATTTCCGCTCGACGCAGTATTTTCCGTCGCACAGGAACACTCGTCGCATACCGCCATTCGTGTCACTTTTAGTTAATAGGCCAACTGACAGTTAATCGGTGTGTACTATCTTTTTTCCACTGTCCAGTACTCCTTTATGCAGTTTTAGCTTTTCATTGTGTTAATAAATTTGATTTATAAATTTTTTCATTGCTTTTTGTCCGTGTATACTCAATATTTATGGCCGATTAGTCCGATGCAATGTTTCTACAGACCATTTTAGGGAAATCTTCCGAATAGGTACAGTTCGCTATGCTGAAGGCCTGTGATGCATGCGCAGACATGGGCCAGTTATAGCGCACTGTACCGATTTGGAAGACTTTCCCCGTTTTATCTAACATCATATATGTAAGCCATTTTCGACTGGGGCTGATGTGTGGTTTACAGTGCATGGACAGTACAGACAGTGCATGGGTTATACAGACCCACGCCTTTATATATCATCCTAACCTCTTAGAAATAGTTTGGTTTTTTTGGCTCACTGAGTATGTAGGTAACCTGTGTTGATTACATTCAGTACTGCCCTTACTTAGTAATTACACACTTGTACTTAATTAAATCAACTAGGCTTTAACCCTGCAGGTTTTTGTTTTCATAACAACAATGCCTTTGAGTCTTCCTCTACTTCCTTATATTATGTCAGAAAGTGTAAACCATTTTACTGTTGTCTACGTTTACAAAAACGCGCAAACGTACGTCATTCTTCTAGTAAGTGATCAGACAAGATAACTATATGGAACATCACAATTCCGCAGAATACATTAGCCTACTTTCATCAGAAAAACCATTCACACATGCCGCTCCCTTAACAACACTCATCCACGGCGTGGGATCGGAAGTGAAAAAGTGCTGGCTAACGTATCTCTGTTAACATGTAACCAGAGATTGATGTAACACCCCTTTCGTATGACTTAAACACTGGGACGAACCGAAAAACCACTACAAAACACATTGATTTTTGTTACACATTACTCACGGTAAACAATGCCAATTATTTTCAGTGAGCACAACAAAACTTGGTAGACGTCAAATGACAGAGGGTCCTACAGTACTCCGAAGGAACAGCCTCTAGAGTACCATACCTCTAGAGTACTCACCTCTCTGGCACTCAGAAAGTGACGCCACGACGAATGTAGGGGTGGGGTAAAAGTAGAAGTGCATGTGAGGAGCATTTTTTTCTTTTTCAACAGCCCCAACTTTTGACGGAAATGTGGGCTTTATTTCCGACTTTTCGGCCACGCAGCGTTTGCGGTGTGGAAACCCATGCAGTAAATTTAGCAAGCGATTTCCAGAAATAACAGCAGTTTTTCTCTAAAATTCCGCAATCAATATTTCACACCTTATCCTTTTTCATCTCTAAGCATTTCAATTAAAACTCCGTATTCTGTTTTCTCGTTTACCAACACGCAGCACTTGACATCATAGATGACGTCAGCAAACTCAGCATGTACCGTACGTAAGTAATAATTTAATAAGTCAAATCGTCGCAAGACGGCAAGAGACCATGCGACTGCTGCGTGCGTTGGTTTGGTTAGGCATGTTTGGGCCATATATAACTGGGAGACGATATTTCGGGGGACATTATAGGTCTATCTTCAACCACCTTGACGTAATCGGCCTGCAAAGCTATCGAATTCGGTGAAATAACGCAAAATAAGGGCTATTACGCAGTTCAGTCATTCAAGATCACCCATATCAGTACTAGTCTAAAGTAATATGCGACTTCTTATTAGTGATTAATACTAACTGACATCCCATCTCGTACTGTTTCGAACTTACCGCAAATTATTGTTCAAATTTTGATCACATCATTTTTGAGCCCCTCCTCTTTAGGGCCTTAAGGGCAACCTACACTGTTTATCTCAGTCTCATTGGAAACATGGGCGTAGATCACGGGGGGGGGACAAGTCCCCCCCCCAGAATTTGGAGTGGGGGGACGCTAATGCAAATTGTCCACCCAGATTTCGTCATATAGGTACAAAAATGAGCGTTCTGTGGCCTTCAAAATATGCCAAAATCCGTTTTCAGACCCCGCTGGGGGAGCTCACGACGCTCCCCCAGAGGCCCAGACTTCTTAGTCAGCTGGAGAGGGGACACCCCTCCTCATATCCCACCCCACTCGGCACGGACCCACCTTTGGCACTCGCCATGCGTCCCCCCAGAAGTCCAACCAGATCTACGCCTATGATTGGAAAGCTCGTAGTGTATTTCCGTAACTAAACTTTTTTACGCTAGGTGTTACGGCTCAGGCGCCACGAGCGAATATTGATAGAAAATCGGCGTTTTGAAGGGGTGGGGTCAGTTTCAGCCAAATTTTCACGTAGTAGGAAACGTCCCCCGCAATCCATTTTGTACGGAGGCCAGTGAATGCCTTAGAACTTTGTCGCTGACAGTACGCTGATAGAACGACAGTGTCAGTATTCACACAAAGAAACTTTGTAGTAGATCTTCAAGTGAAGTGCAATTTTAGACGGAAACGGCGGTTTTGTTTATGAACCTCCCATTCGGGCACATAGGAGCAACGTACGATGTTCCTCTTATGTTCATTGGAGAGCGTGTTGTGGACTTCATATTAGTGATAATTGAACTTTATTGCTAGATGTTACGGCTGAGATCCTATAAGCAAATATCGAAGATCGGTGTTTTTGCTCGAACGGGGCCAGTTTGGCACAAAATTTCAGGTGCTAGAGGTCCTCTCCCACCAATCATTCTTCGTGTCTGAAAACTAGGATAAACGTTCTTTCATATGGTATAAGAATGTGGGCACAATTTTCTTTCATTTGGTCACGTCACAATGTAATGTTTTACAGACGCAATACCGTGCGTTGCATTACATGCCATTACACGGTAAAAAATAAAAAATGTTTTAAATGGGACAAGGGATTCCTCAGAAAGTATTCTGACGATAACATGGGAAGCAAAAACATTTGCCACTTCGGTGCAGGTTTGGGGTTGTTACTGAACTTACTGCTTTGAGGTCTTGCTTTTTCATCCACATGGTGTAGTTTCATGCAGTTTGCAAAAAAATCTTGCCTTGCATACTACATAGCCTTATATCATTGGCCTAATTCTCACTTAGTGAATATAACATTGTCTTTAACACAGATATGCAAACATTACTTTGAGGAAACTGATTAAAAGCAGTGCGCTATCCATTGACAGGTGCCAGATAAAGACAACGCCCATATTATGGAAGGCTACATATAAATGAACTAGCCAACAGTCAATCAGCTTTGGATCACACATAAAATTACTTGAATGAATCATATTGTAAGATTGTAAGGGCAAGAACATTACTTAAATGTTAAGTAAAACTTAACCACCTTTTAAGTACTACTTAAGCAAAAACCGTGACATTCATCAGTCATCATAGTTCATGCAATGTTGTCCAACTCTGGCACACACATGTAGTTTATCTGCAAGATGTTCACTGTTTGAGATTTATTAACTACATTTATGCCTAACTTGACCTAACTATACTCCAAAGTTCTGGAGATCAGCCAAAATCTTCAGTTTGGTGTACACAGTTGTTTAACTTCTCAATTCTTTGTCCAGTTTGGTTGTTATTACTGGTGTGATGAATTTTCTGGAAATGATTGATCTATTATGTCTCAATGCCAGTTGGAGGTCAATACACACTGCTCAACAATTCAGTCCATGCCATGACAAAAGCAACCTGGCTAGTGGGCCATTCAACAGGCGAAACTGATTCCTGCTATAAAACACAATGCGACCTCACTGTGGTCCTACAAATTCTGTATGTCACAATCACAAAGCTCAAAAGCTGGACTTGTTTATATTGTGTTGGTGTGTTTGTGTTAGACTATTTCTGAATGGATGTTAAATAAATAGACTCAGTTAAAACCAACTCATTAGTATTACCAATAACACAAAGTACAAGAATCGGCTTACATTCTCAACAGGTGGTATACAGGGGCTTCTACCCCCAAATCTAAATACAAAATTGGGTGCAAATCTAATTGGGTTTAGGGATAGAAGCCCCTGGTGGTAGAAACTATCATATAAATGAAAAGCATTAATCATAGTGTCTCACTGTTATTTATTGAGTCTCACCAGCCATACGTAGTCATTGTGAAACCTGTAGTCATAAAATAACCCCTTTACACATCGTGCTCTGTAGTGTATGGAAATGAATTTTCACAATTTGGATCAACTTTCAAAATATTTCACCTAAAGATTTAATGTCCATCAACCACCAATCACAACTACATGCAGACTACTGTTGCAATAGACCGGAAAATGGACAACATCAAACAGAACAACTTCCGCAAATCTAACAAGCGTGAAATGAAAAATGCACAAACTGTAGAATCAAATGTCAGATCTAGCGAAACCGAATACGATGTGTTAAAATGACCCTTTCCTTCAGGAATTAAAGTGAATGGCCCAATTCACAAAACTGCAACCCCTACATAGCTGCTTATCAGCATCAAACAGTACATTAACAGTATGTAACATAACTGCTTTTACTGGTAAATATGAACTACCAGAAATGACAAGTTAACACCTTCTCAGATATGAATGTCAGTCATGAAACGACATGGAATCATTGTTGAGTCATCGCACAGCGTAACAGCTAACACAGATGAAATGCCGACAAATATCAGAACGGCACAGCAGTGACTACAAAACAGCATCTGTTGCAAGTAACTTGCACATCGTTACAGTTCACTGAAACATCTGTTATCAACAAGTAAGTTAATTGTCAGAAGCCTCCGAATGGCGCTCCTCACTCGCATGTCTGCTGTGGTTGTTCTCTTCCCGCCGTTCATCCCGTTCCACAGACTGCGATCTACGTTCAGACTGTGATCTACGTTCGCCAGATCTACGTTCTGGCGAACGTGACGCATTCCTCGGTGACTTCGACTGTGAACGACTGGCACTCCTCCTACCACGGCTGCTGGCACGACTGGCACGACTACGTGATCGTGATCGGCTTCGACGCGAGCTCCGACTACGACTTCGGTGAGAGCGACGACGTGATGCACTACGACTTCTAGAGCGTGACCGACTGGACGCGGTTTACACAAGTTATACCACAATGTCATTATATACATGCAAAACCGACAAGTGTACATTCAGAGATTTATTAGTTTGCTATTATTCCATAAACCATAGCAAAACGGATCCCCAAGTCAATAAAGCACCAAGAAAGATGACAAGACAAACCGACAAGGCAATAAAGCCATTTCGAAACTGACAGCAGTTACTTGTTCCGCTTTCAAACATTGTTACAACTTAATGAGCAATCTATAGTACAATCTACAGCTATCTTCAGTCTTACTGTATTTAGATCATTCAACGAACTGTTCATCCTTCCAGGACAGGAAAATGATCATCAGCAGAAGTGGGTTAGTAAACAAGCATGCCACATGATGCAATAGCATCAAACCTGTTGTCTCACAGTATACGCCACTGTCTGGATAAGGTCTACAGAAACAGAGATCATATTGCCACCCCACGAGAGCAGGTGGATTGAAAAAGGAGTGTGCCGAGTAGTTAAGTAGATGAGGCAGCAATTCATGACTTTTAACAATTCACTCTGTGTGGCTGCCCTACTGTTATTTTCATACACGTTACTACAAAAACTGCAGCGGATCAATCAGTTATTATCTCTACCCAAAATACTACTTACTGTATAGGGAGACATGCATCATTATGGATGATTTTGAAAGCAAAAAGTTGTATGTTGTAGTAACTGGAATCAATGCAAGTTTTCGGAGGAATGATGTGAAGCCTTGTTAACCCTCTTGCAGTAATTCCTCCCCATATCAAAACTTTCAGACTGAACTTCATTTCTGGTGCATGAAGAATTCAATGTTCTTGTGAGTCCCACACCACATCAGTTTTGCTGTCTGGTGCATGATAGAATTTAAACGGCGACTATTTTCTTTGCTATCATATTGCAGCTATAATTTTTTTCTTGAAAGCAATGTCACTGCCTGAGCTCTAAACTGGGATTCGTTTAATTACTCCATTTTGATTACTTTACCATCTGAGATGACATACCCACTGTGATGCACAAAATAAGAAGTCTAAATGAAGCTGTAATTTTGGGCGAGCTCACTAAACCGACTGTTACAACAGAAGTAACACACATCAACATTTTGTATATAGTATTTCAATAAAATAACTTCTACAGTGATAGCAAATTTGTACTTTTGCGACGAAGGAAGGCATTTATTTTTGCATTCAAAACTGTCCACGAAGATGCGTGTCAACCTACACATTACTGCATTCAAGGGCACATCACACAGTGAACAATCACTTGACAAATCGTCCTCATACCTATGACGTCTACGTGACTTCTGTTCAATGATGCGGATGCGTCGTCCATTGATCTCTGTATCATCTAACTTGGTGATCACATTCTTCATGTCACCGCGTGTTGCAAACTCCACAATACTACCAAACATGCAATATCTCGCCTAAATCAGCATGGAAAACCTGACAACACAGGGTACAATGGTCCATTGTGCAAATACGAGTTCAAAACTAAATTTGCAGCATTTACATTAGCTATACTGGTAGCAGTCTGTGCACAGAAAGTTCCAATTCATTTACTATGCTCAAAAGCATGTGAAGTGCACAAAACACAATAATGAACATACTCACTAGTGCAACTGAATTTCTATACCATTTTACATTATCTTTAACAAGTTTAAACCAATGTTCAAAAATAATTACTAAAGCGTGTAAGGCATGCATGTTCACTTATCATAATTTACAAAGTTAGCCATTTTCATCTTCCTGCAAAACCATTGTTATTAATAGAGCTCGAAAACAATTTAAATCATGTTACTGCATGCATTAATACTTTTAATTGTGCGTTAACACACATTTTGTCTGTGTATATCTTTCAGGTAGGTGTCAACCAACAACTATATGGCTAGCATGTTCATGCTGAATGCTGGGTTTGTGTGATAGTGCTGCTGTGAAATTTCGCTAAGTTGAACATGGCAGTTCTTGCTAAATAAATGTTCATTTGACAGTTACTATAAATTCCGCAGTCAGAAATTGCAGTGCTGAGACTAAAATTTTAATGATTAAAGGAGGTTTTTGTTGCAACATTGCGCTGTTATTTTATAGCACTGCGTTAATATTTTCAATGGCATTATATAATTGTGAATAATTTCTCAACGTTTTGACGCATTTGTTCACGCGTTAATTTCGAGCTCTAGTTATTAAATGTTGTGTTGAATATTATCACCAATCTGTACATTACTTGGTAAAAGCTGTTAAATCATTTTAGCACATAATAAACTAAACCTGTCGGCATTTCTTTTGACATGAGATGCTCAGAACACGTTGGGAAGGTATTCTTCACAGAAATTCTGACCCGAAAGATAATTCATCATTACATCTCAACGTGAATAAATGAATATAAATTCATTATATTTCACCATACACATACACTGCACGAAGTGTACATATACATTACACAACCACAAATAGAAATATGCCCCAAATAAACTGCGACTATCTCACAACTAACAAGAACCAGACATTCAATCCACACCCTTGATTTCGGCATTCCTTATGAGCATCTGCATATGTCACTTCGCCAGCTTGTCGCAGATAATCTTTCAAATCCTACATACAAAAGTAATGCCTACCATACAATCAGTTAACACTGTTTGAGAACTATCACAAAGCAATAACGTTATGATAAAAATCAAACATTACTAAAAAGCACATATCTACAAGTAGCAGTGTTAACAGCATCAAATATAAACAGAAGTAAGAATGTTACGAGAGAATGAAATATAAAATCTGCAAGAGCTAGATAACAATGTGTAGTTAATAAATGTGTTAATTCTACAAATGGCAGCCTGAATAACACAGATCAATATACTGGAGTTAGTTAGATCATCAGTCCCAGACTACTTTCCACACCTGTGTTACTATCTCACCTACACCGAACACCCACCGGCGGCTGTCACACGAAAAGCAGACCTGCCCGCTCTTAACAGCACCTGCCGGTCAGACACCATCGTCAGAGACAGTGCACCTGGCGATCTGCGGGGTCTGGCGAGCAATCATCAGAGTTGCCACGTCAGATACTGAGACAGAGGTCGACCCAGCCAGTAACAGCCAGACTCATCATCATCATCATCATCAACATGCTTCCACCATCTCATCAGCTTTATGATTAAAACACCAGTCAGTTGTTACTGTTCCGTTACTGGTTAACTGTCAGCAAAGTAATCATTGTAAATTTTACTCTTAATTTTTAATTTCGAAAACAAATTCAACAATATTTATGGGACATACAACCGAATAATGGGAGAAAATCTATGCCATGATATTAACTATGAATCATTTATACTACACTTCTTACACTGTTAGTAACATTCATAACATGTTAACAAATACAACACAGTATAGGTAACTTACAATATGGTAAGTAAGTAAGTAAGTAAGTAAGTAAGTAAGTAAGTAAGAACAATGATTAAAGTGTCCGTAATGACGAGTGTCACTTCGCAGGCACAACAATATAGTCAACGAAAACTGCGGCTGAAGAGATGGTATATCTAAATAATGACTTATAAAACAACTTGAACTGTAAATGCTATAATTAACAAATTTTACCAAGGCTAATGCCCACCAAAATACAGTGAAGATCACAGAATGGTAAGGCCATCAATAATACAGTGACAGTGCGTAACGAAGTAACAGAAGATTACAGAATATTACAAAGTATCTGTTGGTTTTGGTTCAGAAGTGTGGTCACTTCTGAACCAAAACCAACAGATACTTTGTGATATTCTGTAATCTTACATACACTGCATTCTTACACACAATGCATAGTAAATATTATTACTGCCATATATCACTTTATTCCATAGCCAATTAGCTACTGAAACTGACAACACATCAATCAATGATCGATTGTCAAGCTCAATTCTATCAAGTACATCAGCGGAATCTCCACATATTATAAACAGTTACAAGATCAGCTGGTGTTACTCAGTGTCAAATGTCAAATGTCAAAAGGTATCTACGAAGTCTCTAATACGCTAAAGTAGCACTGTACGGCCTAGTATGCACAAAATAGGAATGTCTTGAGTTGACGTTTGAAACAGTCAAACGAGAGTTCAGGTGACTTAGGAGAGATAGTCACACGTCACACGTTAGTACACAACAAACTGACCAAGATGTTAAGCGGCTAAGCCCACAACAGCAGCACATCAATTACCTGCCAGCTGACGCGTGACGACAGGTTCTCGACAACCACACGATACGGAGTACGCATTGGAGGTCCATATCTGTAACGATGACCAGCAGCAGCTTCTACTATCACTGCAAACCTCTCATTCTACAGAATGATAAGCATTTGCTGGTAACTATCACCTCGCTTTACTTTACAAATATCTAATTATTTAAAGCATATCTTTCACAACCCTTTCATTATGCTGGTATCCCACTTACGGTACATATGCTGTCAGTGATATAGCAATACTAAGCATCAGTCGGTATATCCTATATTACATACCACAAATGCATACTGCACAGGTCTGCAAGATTTCATAACCATATAACTCTTCCGCTTGAAAGATCTAGCCAGAAACGAAAGGGTCAAACTGACTACAAAAATTTTCATAGAAATTTTATCTTTACAACAAGATGGTTCTCCGTTATTAAAACACTGTTTGCGGGCACGCTGAAGTGATTCGCATAACATGCACAACTCACTTTGCACATGCACTGAAACTTTTGTTTAACGGCTCTTGCCATTAGTAAACACAACAATATTAAGACTATCATAAGCACCATTAGCTGAACAGCTGCTCGATATTCAGGAAACACGTTGGGTATGATTATCTTCAGAGACTCAGACCCGAAAGATTGTTCATCATAACATCTATGCAGCAGTGCCAATGAGCTCTATACGTAACTAGTGTGTATCTGCATGATGCTCAACATATTCTTAAACTCCACTGACTGTAAGTTCAATTGCTCACAAGTCACATATCACAATATGAAACATACTGCATTACACTATTTGTAACAACAAATGTAACTGTGACAGAATAGGAACACTGGTACTGCTTACTTATCAAGCCACACTGGCTTAAACGAAGAACCACCACCTCCATAACCACCACCGTAGCCACCACCTCGCCTTGCCGGTCCACGAGCATGCTCCACTATTATCCTACAAATGTCAACACAGATGAACAATAAGTAATTTGTTTGAAAAAAAAACAAGTACATGTACCATATATACTTGCGTATAAGCCTACAATATTTGGCTTGAATTAGGAGGATAAATCTTTGGGGGTCGGCTTATACGTGGGTCATGCCACACAGCCACACTTCAACATCCAGAGTCAGCACACCATGGACCATTAGTAGGCCACTAAGCTACGTAACGTGTGTGGGAGCATGTGCGGCGGGAGGCGGGACCACACAAACTGCCTCTGCGGCAGCTGCATACCAGTTAAGTCGGCTATTGTAACTTGACATCATTCCAGCACTCACACCGTACAAGGCCATCGTTCGACCAAAGCCACACACAAGCTGTCAATTGCCACGCTGATAATGAACTCAACACCCATCTCACAGACTGACGAAGATGACAGTGTACAACAACGACTATTCTGAACTAACGTGCGAACAGTTTGTCGCCGTGTAACGGCGTGTATGGCGACGACTCAGATACTGATTTTCGTTACTGGCTTTTACGCGAGTCACTAATTTTTTATAGCCTGTAAGCCGCGGGAATGGGGTTCGGCTCATATGTGGGACACTAATATGTGAGTATATTCGGTATAATCAATTTACTACTCACTACTCAGCTTCAAACTGCTGCTGATAACTGCTGCCAATAAATGTGGAAAATGAAAGCATTCAACATGTTAGCAGTTATTAGCCGACCGGTAAGTGTTACTTGCAAAGAAGCAGTTCTAAATACATACATGTATTAATGCGATACAAATAACTCATAATTAAATAATCACCTATCTCCTAGCAGTTCTTGGCCGTTCAGTTCATACACAGCATCATCAGCATCACGAGGATCATCAAACTCCTATCAAACACAATATCAGTTACTTGAGTTGTTTCACAATTCACGTGGACAAACAAGATGAGCACTGCTGATGGCAAATAAGCAAAGTGCACAATCTGTATGTAAACATCATGTTTTGCCATGGCCTGTTAGAGCTGTACAATGTCATATTCACACTTTCCGATTTTGTACCTTACCACTTAGACTTTTCTACATGCCACAGCCTCAGTCAAGCAAACCCTTACCCTGATTCTAATTCAAAACTAATCATAACCTAACCCTAATCAAATTGTAATCCTACTTACTGACTTCTTACAGGAGTTGTCATTTTTGCATATCTGCACTTTCATGTTTGACAACTGCCTGTCTTTTATCTGTACTGTGGTATTATGTATGATCCGCATTATTTCACAACAATACATGGACACAAACAATACCAGTAGCCAGCATCTCAGTATGTGTCCACCACGTCATCAAATAACGTTGTCAGCAAAATGATCAGAACACGACACGAGAATTAACATAGTACAGTTAACACAACAATCTTTAACACTGTATCATCGCATAAACTATTGGCTGAACTGCTGCTAGACATTCAGGAAACACGTTGGGTATGACTGTCATCACAGACTCAGACCCGAAAGATTATTCATCACAACATCTATACAGCAGTGCCAATGAGCTGTATACTAGTGTGTAATGTGTATGTGCATGATACTAAATGAATAAATGCGATTTAACTTGAAGCATTCACATGAGACCTACCACAAAGCCATAGCCATTCTTCAACATTATGTCTCGCACACGAAAACTTCGGAAGAAATGGTCCACATCGCGTTCTCGCACCTGGTCATTCAGTCGGCCGATATACACTTTTCGAGACATCTTTTATCTGTAATTTAAAAAAAAACAACTGCATCTTAAATATAGTACTGTTAATTTTGTCAGTGAAATGCCGACTGTACGACTGCACACAACCTCAAGCGACTGCACTGGGCCATGGGTAAACTGTGGATGTTTGGATGCGCATACTGAACGGGTGATACTACCTATAGTGTTATTACGGTAGTCGAAATCTTGTAAGTGGTCGGTTTTGCAAAAAAAAAAATCAGATTCGGTAGAGGTTCCTGATGAATGAAAGCATTATAAACTTATGTGCACACTTCTGCCTCCCAAGACATCGAGCACAGCACTTGTACACTGACCTGGTGGGGAGTGGTGGGCAGCAAACGCGGTAATGATATCGAGCACAAACGCATGTCTCGCGCAAGCGTTCCTCGCCGGTACAGACG
>Ga0049105_1000752_pt1 | contig 12465 bp, 7 predicted proteins | sample WorMetvaBAHAMAS1_FD_61260 | JGI IMG/M metagenome (GOLD analysis project Ga0049105, IMG submission 61260) | Worm MetaG Olavius vacuus BAHAMAS.1 | ecosystem: Host-associated > Annelida > Digestive system > Unclassified | place: Germany: Marburg | collected 2013-04-09 | reverse complement strand
ACTAAATATTTGAGCGGTGCGACCGCCTTCACAGTCAACACATCGACCCACTCGGGAGGCCGGGCAATTACTGCCAATTAGTGTCACTTTGTCTGCTCCGGCTACGCTGCACGAGACTCCCTTTGTCGATGTCGCCGACGGCATACAGCATTGACGGCGACGGCGATGGGTGGCATAGTACAGGTGCGTATTGTACAGCTAAACTAACGTTTTCCAACGGTTCTCCTGTGAAAGTTTGGGGTGCGTATTGTACAAGTGTGCGTATTGTATTCGAGATTTTACGGTATTTAATTGGCGAGAATTATAATTAGCAGCACACCACATTAGTATTATTGCAACTTTTTTGACAAAAACCCATCACAGTCTGAGTACACTGTCCTACGAATGTTCACCTCCAGCTCGTGATAGTAACTTTGTTGAATCTTAACCCATTTACAGAATTATTTCACTGTTGAAAAGGCTGCAAAATGTCCAAAAAAAACCACGAAGTATTTGTTACATTATCAATTTTTTAAAAGCCAAATTTAAAATGCAGTTTGGCTCAAATAGAAGAGCAGATCAGAATTCTTTGACCAGTCATAGTAAATATCGTATTTTAGTTTATTAACATTTTGGTGCATTTATTTTGCTTAATGTCGGCTAGTGATTTGTTGGAGAGATTGTCTTCAAAAAACCACCGACACTGACTGAAAGTGGTGATTTCAATGAGTATTTGACGACCAATTTTAGCGAAATATGACAGTCTTATTACCTGCATTGATCAAAAGCATATAAAGCACGATGATTATGTTTGACACAGCTTCCAGTCGATATACCAAGGCACTGGTCAGACACACAAAGTCAGCAGGTTGAGCGAATCAACTGAGTATCACTTTCGTATCTATGCGGCCAATGAAGCGGGTGATGGACCCGTCTCCACTGTGCAGACCTGTCGTACGAGCAAGGCACCGCCACCAGCTCCAAAACGTAAGTAGTCCACTAATTATGCCTCAACCACAGATCTGTACTATTTTTTATCTAGATAATGTACCACATATTCGAATCGTATTTTTATCATGTAGCTGCCGATGAGCTTACCTTACCAAATGGCGGCAAGTTCCGTTGAACAGCGTTGATCTATTATTGTATAGGTCTGTGGACGTACGTACTTAGCAGATACGTCGTATCGCAGGAAAACAGACTGATTTTAATTGGGAAACATTCCTTGTGTTTAATATTATGTAAACTCTTCAGAACTATTTCACATTCAAATTACTAGCGTACAATCTCAGCAGTGAAGTGGCACTTCACTTCAACGTAAGTTATTGGCGGCCATATTTGGTGGTAAGCTGTTTGGAGGAAGTGTTTTTGCCGGACAGTGCTGCCCCTGTAGCCTCAAACAAGAATGGGTGGCGGAGCCATTAGGTTTCGCGATCGTCCATCTGTCTGTCCGTTCATTGATGCCTATTTCGGTTGACACGATATCTCTGTACTTAGTGGAGGAATTTCACTGAAACTTGCCAGGAATGTTCATCCTGTGAGTGGGAACTGCTTGAAAGCTTTTTCACAGTCAAAGGGTCATGAGGCATACAGTTCAACAGTGTGGCATCGAGGCTGAGTTGTTTTGCTCTGAAGTTGCGACCTTTTTGAGTGACAGAAATGTATATCGCTACTTGACTACCGGTAATCATTATCATCACATAGCTAGAGAGGACTGTAGCATCGGTCTTTAATGCCATGTCTGATCACATTTTTGCAAAGACAGGATTCCCACGGGCCCTAAAAAGTCTCAAAATTCTGCTTTTGATATTTCAGGCCCTGAAAAGTCCTAGGTGTGGAAAAAGTCATCACATTTTAGAATGTGGTTTTGATAAAGGAAACCATTGTGATGTAATTTGTGTACAGTTGAGAAACTGAACATTGTTCTAGCACTGAGTGCAGGCGGTTTAATATCTATAGTTTTTGCGCTATTATATATACATCCGAGTTAGCAGATCATAAACGATACTGGAATAGGTCATGATTTTCTGGGATTTATTGCATGGAAAGGCCTGAAATAGTACTGAAATTTGCTTCTGTTATTTGGATTGGAACCCTGAACGATCTGGTGGATTATCACGTTGCCGTTCTACTGTTTTGGTACTACTGCTAGCACCATCGTCACTACTACTACTACTACAAGTACTGCTACTGTTTAGTAATTCTTTTGTTACTGATATTATTATTAGTCTTGTTAGTATTACTATTGGTATTAGCATTATGTGTCATGATGTGTTTAACCATTTAACTGGCTCAGATGGCATGGTAAGCCTTAGACAACAAGGCAGTGTCTTCAGATTCGCAGACTGCATCAGTAGAGAGTTGTGGCCGTCGTGACCAGCGGTTAATCGTACGGTGGTTGTTGTGTGTGTACAGCACCGAGGATAAGTGACTTAACAGTGACGTCGTGCGTCATTGACTGGACGCCGTTAAAACCTCTCGGCTCCGACTCGCTTGTCTATGTTCTACAGCTACAGCACATATCTAATCGAGACCCGGACTATCACGAGGCAGGCTTTTTTACAGTAGTTGTGCGCTGGAGTTCTGCCATTAGTTTGTAAACCACTGCGTATGTTAAGAATGCCATAGGGCAAAGTTGCCGTTTCTAAAGTGTTGTTGCAGATCATGGGCGTGTTATCAGATAGGTGGATTGTGTGACAGTTGATGAATTAGGAAAAAAGAGCATAGTGCAGTTCTGCGTTCATTGGCTCGGCGTACCCAGCTGTCAGATGAGAACTTTCTTGTGCCTCTCGAGTAATCTTTGGTGGTAGTTCTCGTCATACTGCCGGCAAATCGTACAGAACTTGGGTGGGAATCGAACCAAGATTGTTCAGATGAGAAGTCCATTACCTAAACCACTGAGATGTGGCTGCTGACAGTACTGTGTCGGCAAGCTGCGGCTTGCGAGCCGCGTCCAGTCCGTCGACAGTTTTAACTGTCCAACGACGGCTTCTTGAACTTGTTCAGCAAACGGCCAGTAAACGGTGGTTTATATTGTTTTCCGCCATTTCGTGTACTTACTGTTTTCAAAAACCTTATTGTTTCATGGTCTTTGGCTTATGCGCCCTGACTGCCGATGTGTGATAATAATTTAAATATCGGTACTGTTAAATGCACATCATGTGGTGGAGTTAAAAATTGAAATTGAAAATTGTGAAAGTTGGATCTCTGAACCCAGGTTTCCCACGCATCCTTGAAAGTCCTTGAAAGTACTTGAATTTTTTCTCCTAAATTCAATGCCTTGAAAGTACTTGCAAACAGGACAGATGCTTGAAAGTCCTTGAATTTCATTCCACAGGTCCTTGAAAGTCCTTGAATTCACCAGGTCAGACTGAGCGATATCAGCAACTGCATTAATCAGGTGTTTTGGGTAAAACAAGATTTGCTAATAATTGTCATGTTTTTGTTTTTATCAACTAAAACTGTCCCGTAATCACAGAATAGATATTAAATATTGCTGTGATACTGTCCATGCTGTAAACTTCCGTCGAGAACTGGTCCTTGAAAATGCAACTTCAGGGTCCTTGAAAGTCCTTGAAAAGTCCTTGAATTTTGATACCAAAATATAGTGGGAACCCTGTGAACCTTCTCATGAGAACTTTTCCCACCCTGTCATACAGTTTCGGTGGCTGATGTTATTGTGGTTTTTGTTGTTGTTGTTGTTTCATTTGCTTTGACAACAAAATGCTGCGTGTTTTAAATATGTGGCATGTCGTGTTGTAGATATATCGAGGTCCGGATCGGACTTATCGGCTTACAGGCCTCACAGCCAAATCCGATTACCAAGTCCGCGTGAATGCAGTTCGGCATACGAAAGACGACGCAGGGTCCAGCATAACGTTGACCGGTCCGTTCAGTACCAGCACGCCGTTCTCCACACCGGCAGTGATGCGTTCGGTCAATGCCAGCAACAGCGCCGCTTCCAGTTCGCAGTCGTTATTCCGCGACTTAGTGTCTGAACAGACCTGGGTGTTTATTTTAATTCTTATCTTGTTTATGATCATCGCAATCTTTGTGGCATTTGTTGCTAAACAGCTCGTTGACTGACCGACCCCGTGCATGCCCATCGTTGAAATAGATTTCCTCGCGAGTGCCCGTGCCTGGTGAGAGTGACAGTGACGCCCTCGATGTTGAACTGCCAGTGTTCTTAATAGACGTGCAGTCGTGGGATGTCGTGATTTCCGAGTTGAAAATGTGGCCGGCGTTGCAGAAAAATCCGCAAGTTGCTCAATATTAGAAGACTTAATCTTCTCATCCGAATGCCCCAGTAAATCAGACCCCCATACCTAAGCTGCCAGTTTTTGGAAAACCAGATATGTAGAAAAAAGCCGATATATTGGCCTTATGGGTAACCAGACACAAACACTGTAAAGCTGGTAGACCGGCCTTACCGGTATTTCTCATACACCGCCAAGCTGGTTTTCATGCCTTAACGGGGTAAGCCCTTATTATGCAAAAAAATTGACTGCAAAAGGACAGAAACCACATACATATGACAGATAGGCCTACATGCGTCACTTAAGCACATGCAGTGTAGGCATTATTTTTGTAAAGCAGGAAAACACTGTTCTTTGTAGGACGAAAGTGTCACTTAATTTCGTTCCGTGAAAATTTTGACACGATGGAGATTTTGCACCGCGACGTCCTGGTCTTAAAATTCGGTGTACTTTTTGGGGATAATTACGCCCGAACGCTGTCTATTGAGAACATTGGTTATTGCAATGCTGGTGGTCTGGCTGCTATAACATCTGCATTTACTCTTGCGCATCGTCGGCTGCCCTCGGATGAAAACGAGTCCTTGTTTGCTGCTGCCCATTGGTTGGCGTATATGTTGTTTGTTGTAGTGTTTGGTAGCTGCATTGTGTCATGTCCGAGTACACATCAGCTGCATTCTTCACACATTCCACTGGTTGCATTTACGGGTCACGTTTTTTCCACGTGTTACTGTCACTTATGTATATTCACTGCTGGTCACTGGCGCGATGAAATTGCAGCACGGCTCGTAGTGATGACTGACGAGTGCATTTAGTCTCAACTGGGTGTTCATTCGGGTACGCTCGGGCATTTTTCACAACTGTCCTGTTTCACAGTATACAACTTGCGCAACCCATCGTCTTCATTGGTCATAAATGCTTTGACTTCATTTCGTATGCCTACTATTTTCCCGACTGGTCGGCGATTTTACAGAGAGACTTTGCACGTTACTGTCGTTTTTGGTGCCGATACATAACAGTGGATATTGTGGTTTCGGAGACAGTAATAGATGGTAGATGGGGGATGTTGTACAATAAAAAAGCATCGGATCTGTTCAATCGGCCATCACTTATCGTTTTGTGACAGGCTTTTGCTTTTGCTTGCACGACACCAAGTTTAATCGTGCCCCACATGTGCAGCAATGAATTGAGACTTTTCCGGTTGTGACGCCGAGCTGTATTAATGACATATGTGTCTCTTAAGGACAGTATGGCTGTTTTACTCTCAGCCACTACTTCGCAGCTATGTTTTTATGTGAATATGTGAGGCGTGAAAACTTCAGAAATAAAGCCAAACAAATTATGATGATAATAATAATGAGTTCATTTATATAGTGTGAATTAAATATCCTGAGATGCACTCATGGCATTCAAACAAATAACGTTTGTCTGTGCCCGAATGTCTGCATTGACTGCAAATGTAGTTGTAGGTCAGCCAGCAGACTGTGCCATATTTTGGCTGCAGATATATCGTTCAAGCCGTCAGATGCGAAGTGCAGCTCGTATACACGTCTTTCGTATGTCATAATTTGGCTTCTGTCTTGTGCTGAGTAATTGCTGTAGTTCTTATATTGCAACCTGAATGCATGCAATGTTTGTTGAGTTAGTTTTGAATTGGTGCCATAGGAGCAGGGAATGAAGTGTCTGCGGAATTCTGTTTGAGCCATTAGTTGTTATGACATTCGAAGAGGTCTTGATCTATGACGTGTTACATATCTGCTCAGCACTTAGCATGACAGATTCGTAGACTACAGAACGGTATCCTCTTAGTGCGGTTTACTGCTCGTGATTTGATGCCATTCATTGAATTGTTGTCGATAGTTGATGTACGCTTGAGTTATCACTGCGGGTTACGTCTGCCATTCTGTGCATTGTTGGCGCATCAGTAGTTGTTTGTGATGTTGTTACAATATCTTGGTTGTGCTGCGAGTCAAGTGAGTCGAGCCGTCTCAGAATTTGATTTGCCACGTATTTTGTTAACGACCACTGAGTGACTGTGATCGGTGTAAAATCCTCGGATGTTTCACGGAGCGCTGACAGTTCTTACGTATGTGGCGCATGTGGCGTATATGCCGCATGTCACGTTAGTGTAGCCTCGTTGTTGCTGTTATTATTATTTGTAGTAATATTATTTAAATAATGCTGTGTATATGTGTGTTTCATTCTGTTACAGCACGCGTTTTTATCCCTGTCTAGACTCCCGACAGATTGCCGATTATTTTGCAAGAGCCTGTGCACCAGTGTAGAATTGGCATAACAGTTCAGGAATTGTTCACACACTATATGGTGATGTACCAGGCTATCATCTTAAGCAGCTATACGCTGAACTCTACTGATTCAGAGAACAAGTCTAACACCTCAGATTTGGTACCCAAATTCCCGACGAGTACAAATTCATGCAGTTAAGAACTTGTGTTGTAGAATGTTGTACGTTATCGGTTGTCAGTCGACTGTAATTCACTTGAATTCTGCAGCAGATGTACTACTACAGTGAAGCCATTCCGCAGTTGTGGTCTAACGCTGTTTTGTTGTTGCAACTGTCACTCACTGCAGCAGATCTGTCTCGGCTGTACCGCTGCTGCTGTCGTTAAATTATGCCTGTTGCACATGATATTTATCGTGTTAAGTTGCAGCTGTTTATTTTTGCTGCAGGACGAGACTTGTCGACGTCTAGTACTTTTCTGCGTCTGTGAGTCGGTGTTGACATGACGTTTTGCTGCCGTTCTGATGGCGGAGTTTTTGTGAAGTGTGTTGGAAACAGAGCCTGCTGTTGATCTCTTCTGCCCATATCAGACCATGTTTTTTTCTGTTATGCTGCCACTTTCTGTTCTGGTTTAATCGGAGTATTCTTCTGGAGACATTCTTCGAGTCTTGCCGTGTCTGCAAAGATTAATCAACGAGGACCTTTAACCATAATACTAAAGCTTGCTTAGAAAGTGGATACAAGCTGTGTATCGTTTTGCATGTTGTGTATCCGACAGTTTCAAAGCGGGTTTTATAATGCATCGTTAGTCTGTTGTGATTCTCAGAACTGTATGACATTTGCCACAGTTGTTCAGTAGATGAATCGGTAAAAGTGCTTTTTCACTGGAGAACAGAAGCGGGAGATAACTGCCATTTGAAATCCCACGGCATCATCCATCTTTGTTATTGGCAATACGTATCAGATCGGTTTTCTTCCAGTGAGGCTGCTGTCATTGACGTACTTCGTTAGATATATTAGCCCGTAGTTCTGTATACAGTGTTCAACATGTTCTGTTTCGTATGCATGGATTCTTTGCATGTGGCGTGGGCACGTGGTGCTGCTCTGTGTGAAATGCTTCAGTAGCCGGCGTCGGTCTAATTCTGCTGTGCGTTTTTATCAGCTAATCCCGTCGATGCAACTGGAGCAACATTCAGTTGTTTTGTTGATGTTCACTTTGTATTTCGTCGATAGAGAAGTCAGCATAGTTGCACGTGCATGGTGTAAATATATATGCTGTTTGTTAGCGAGTTTCAGCTGGCAATCATTAATCAGATTTCAGGTATAACTTGGGCCTGAAGTGGTCTTCCACTGCTGATTGAGTGACTTGACTTACTTGTGGTATGGTATGGTATGGTAAATGTGAATTTATGTAGCGCGATTGTCACGAAGTCTCTAATGCGCTGAGCACGCTAGTAGCTAGAGAAAAGCCATTTTTTCAGGTGCTGTCTAAAGGACTCCTAGTCCTGCTGTGCGTGGAGGTCGTGTGGCAAAGAGTTCCAGACCATGGGGCCTTGCACGGTGAATGCTCGGCGGCCAACAGTGGATAGCCAATGTCGTGGCACCACCATCATTTGCTGCATGGCCGACCACAGACGCTGCCTGCCAACACTTATGCCTTGTGGCTGGCATGGATCGCTGGACCACATGTCTCCATTCAGCTCTCTCTGGTGCTACCACCTCCATCTTCCTGTAGCTGTTCATGAATACCACCATCCACTTTTTCTCCATGTCCTTCCACGCATTCTTGCATCACTGACTCTTTGATGCATTCGGATTCACTTGTGTACATACTCTTAGTTTGTAATTCAGTAACGATTTGATTATACTAGTTTATTTTTATACGTTATGCCTGTTGTTTTGTTTTGTTGTAATGCTTATACAAGACTGGTTGTAATCAGAAACGGTATTTGTCAGTAATTTGTTAGCAAATATTGGATTATTTGCAGTCAGTTCCCTGGAAGGACTCCTCTGCGAAATGGCTTACTACGTTTTGAGTAGGACATTAAATTCCTCTTGCTCACTTGCATTTATTGCATGCCGTTGTTAAAGAAATTTGTTTTTTTTTGCATAATGTTAACTTATAATTCCGCAGAGTGAATTTGTGGCATAATGTGACGCCAATTGTTTTGACAACTGACAAGAGTTTGTCGTGGTTCAATCTGCATAATAACGGGTGTTTATGCAGTGCTGCAAGTGATACCTGTGGCATTCGTGCATTTTTTGCCGTTATTTATTGTTACGATGCAGTTGATTGCCGATATGCTGATGAATTGTAAACTTTCAATTGACAGTTAGTCGTATTCATTGCGAATATTCTGTACATTTTGTGTAATGGAAGCTGTTGTCGTCATTGTAACTGTGATGTTAGACGGCTGTCGGTTTGCTCATTTGCTGCGTAGTCACAGCTGATCAGAATGTAACGTAACGTATAGTCAGATGCGCTCTAGCCATGTGCACATTTACTGAACGCTGGTGACGAATCTCTGCAGTTTGAAGATGTTTGGCATTCGTGGCTGTTGCAAAATTTGTCTATTGGCATGTTTGATTAATAGTTCGACTTGCGACTGAGAGGTTGTGGTCTTTTCAGATAATTTCACTATCATATACTGACTTTGGGCAAGTTATTAACACACACGCCTGTAATGAAGCCGTATAACTTGGACTGAAGTACAATACAACAATTTTGTTACCTGCCATTGGGGAAGGTAATGGCGGGTCCACTATCACGCTGGCCATACTTCATGGACTTATTGCTGGTATAGCTGATAGTTTTCCTGCACATCCAGTCATAGCACACGAAACTACTTACCGCAACTGCTTCAGTCTGAAATGTTACAGTAACTGTGGTGTGCCTCGACTTCAACCAGTACAACAAGCAGATTACGACTGCTTGCTGTCTGCGACATTTTTTATGGCTGCTCGACTTGGGATGAACCGGTTACGCTAACTCGTTTATACACACATTTCATATGTCGTGATGTCGCTTCCGTCTTGTGCTGAGTAATAGTTGTAGCGGTTGTGTTAGCGACCCACTTGCATTTGTGTTGCACGCAACGTTCATTCGGCAGAGTTTGGTGCCGGAGCAGCCGAAGCGAGTATCACCAGTATTTTATCGACTCTTACTTCACTGTTCATTTGTGACACTGTCACTGTTCGTGGGTTTCGTCGATTTGCTGATTTATTATGTAACAAATATTGTACATTTTGTTATGTTGTGTATTGTGCCGGCGTTGCGTCACGTTTGCCGTAGAACTCATTGAATTCACCTACGTACTTTCTCACACCCACCGCAAGTCCGTTTGCTCGTGTCTCGGCCCCATTCTGTTGGTGACATTGGTCGAGTTCTCTCTGGTCGATCGGACCCGATCTGGTCGTTCTTTTTCGCCGACCGGGCCCGACCAGTGAAAAAGAACTCGTTTATCATTATCTGAAGCGCATGTGTTGTCGGGTCGATATTGTAGTAATTGTGAGCATTTCGTTTGTGTCATTCTAGACGTGTGTGTTTGCGCATGCTGGTTCTCTCTATTGTAGTTATTGTGCGCCTTTGTGACGTGGGTTTGTGGTCGTTGTTGTGTACATAATACGCATGTTATTAATGTTATTATTACTACTGCTATATCGTTTATGAGGTGTACAGATTAACCACCGACAGACGTCTTGAGTAGCTGGGCCGACTGTTACCAAGTATTACCGCAGTGTGATTCCGCAGCCAGTGATTGATTCATCGATTCATCGATTGCGAAACAGCTGTTCTGTATGATAGCATTGTATTTAACGTTGTACTGTACTCTCAACTAATAAACACTGAATACAACCCTTTTTGTCTGCTGTTCTTGTCCATGTTCATGTTCGTCGATGTTCTGCATGGATCTGTAGCATTTCTGGGGGTTGCGGGCACGGTGAAATTTGGGGGCCGACAGGAGCTTTGCAGCCTCGCAGGAGGTCGGGAAATGTCTCCAGACATTACTAAAATTTGGATGTGAAATATATGCATTCTGAAGCATTTGAGCCTTAAAACTTCAGTCCATTTTGTGAGAATGTTAATACCGGTATCTGAAACGCCAATCGATTAGTTACCAGTCGGCCCATCACTGGATACAAGGCTATGTTGCAGAGGTCATTTATCATGTGTGAAGTAACTTGGCTGACAGATAGTGCGGTCAGTTATCGTAACATATCATAGGCTCACAACAATGCTACCAAAAACTATGTTAAACTAAACGAGCTCAGCTGTTGTTAAGACGGCCGCGCAGTGTTGGACCACACGAGTAGTGAAAAGATAGGGGGTAGTAAGCTTGTTGGGGAAAAATTAGTAGAGAAGCGCGCGTTGATAAAGTAAAGTAAGTAAGTTTATTAGAAGTTTGCGATCAGAAGATCGAATAGCTCAACATACAAGGTACAAAACTAACAGATAAATAAGCTAGGCCTACACGCCATCAATGCTCCATATCCTCAAGTAGGCCTACAATGTAGAAACAGTGTTCACATTTGGTACCGATCACGCCTGGCGGCTATAGGTAGTCTGATGTAGTGTCTTATTAACATTAAATCAATCATTTTGGTGGTCATGAATAATAATGCCCAAAACTATAACCTCTATAGGATACATTTCTACACCAGTAGATATGGATTTAGCTTCAATTAGTTAACGTAACTAGCTTCGAAAGTTACCGCTTTGGTTGAAATGATCAAAGTACAGGAAGAATAGTTCGTAGGGGACGACCCTTTCTACCTGAAATTTTGGGTCAAGCTGATCCCGTTGGAGCCAAGTCGCCGATTTTCTGTCGATATTCGCTCGTAGCGCCTCAGCGGTAGCACCTAGCAAAGAAAGTTCACTTAACGCTAAGCTAAGGAAGTCCACTACGTGCTTTCCAATGAGCCTAAGATGAACATCGTACTTTGCCCCTAAGCCCCCAAAGGGGGCTCAAAAATGCAAAACGGCCGTTTTGCAAGTAAAATCGCACTTTGCTTGAAGAAAGTCTTAAGTGTGAAAACTCAGCGACAGAGTTGTAAGGCATTCATTGGCCTATCTATCCGTGTGAAAATGATTTGTGGCGTCCCCTTCTATGTTAAAATTTGGCGAATACTGACCCACCCTTTTGCAAAACGCTGATTTTCAATCTATTTTCGCTCGTAAAGCCTCTGCCATAGGCCTAACACCTAGGAAAAAAGTACAATTAGGCCTAACACTAGCAGGAAGTCCACTACGCGCTTTCCAGTGAGCCTAAGATGAATAGTATACGTTGAACCTAAGCCCCCCCAAAGGGTGGCTCTAAAACGCAGTGTCCAAATTAAACAACAATCTGCGATAACTTCAAAGCGGTACGAGATAGGATGTCTGTTACTATTAATCCATAATCCATAATCCACACGGTTCAGCGCTTACACACTTATTGTGACCAGCGGCAAGACACTCATGTAGTTCATATACGAACTTGTCCCATAATCCCTGGAGATACCGGCATCGGCGTAGCCAGTAACAGGCAAGATAAGGCAATTGCCTCCTCTTGGATTTTGCTGTGAGAAAATTGCGAATTCTGACCTCCGGGCTAGCGCGTGCCGCGTGGGTGGCCTATCGTGACGTCAGGCCTAAAAGTAGCCAGTCCGGGCGGTCACGTGCAGCTAGGTTACTTTCCCGATGGCGCGATAAACTTGAACGCACGGTCAGTCGCACGCTGGGAGTCGAACGAACTTGCGGAGTGGCACTTCTACAGACGGACGAATCGTCGGTCGGATGTTCTGAAAACGGTCGTGGTTGGCGCCGGCGTAGAGGTCTTTTCGACGGTCGTCTACGGTATCGGCTCACGACGACGAACGAGCGACGGCGACCAGCCTGGCCATCCCTTCATAGGTCGGTGCCATCGGTACGACTAATGGTGACAGTGATGTTACTACCTAGTGACAGAGACAGACAAGACTGTTGTTTGTTCAGCACTCAACGCAATCAAA
>Ga0049105_1000751_pt1 | contig 12469 bp, 12 predicted proteins | sample WorMetvaBAHAMAS1_FD_61260 | JGI IMG/M metagenome (GOLD analysis project Ga0049105, IMG submission 61260) | Worm MetaG Olavius vacuus BAHAMAS.1 | ecosystem: Host-associated > Annelida > Digestive system > Unclassified | place: Germany: Marburg | collected 2013-04-09 | reverse complement strand
CATCCGGTTCAATAAAAGAACGCACCCAAACGAGCACCGAAATAGGTGCAAGATGTCAACGAAATGGGTGCCGAAAGGGTTTTGCATAAATTAGGCAACTAGCTAATGGGATGTTTAAGACTTATACAGCTGTCTCTACACTTTATTTTAAATTACCGTCATACATTTGTGAAAAATTTCTATAACAGAAGTAACTCGTAACTTTTAACATTTTATTTTCAAAAACATTACCACAGCATTTGCCATATCGTCATTCAGCTAACTTAGTGAGGTGGTGGTTTCTGTTGACAGATGGTGAAGCGGGTCCTCATAGCGTTTGATTTCGACCACACGCTGATTGATGAGACCATTGATACATATGTGCTGCGGCTGCTGCCTAATGGCGGTGACCTGCCTCCACATGTTCAGAAGCTGTACTCAATAGATCTTTGGAATGACTACCAGAGAGAGGTGTTCCGATACCTTCATTCATGCCACGTCACCAAAGACCAGCTTCTGTCATGTGTCGCTGAGATGCCAATGGTAAAGGGAATGCGCGAGTTGTTGGAATATCTGGTGACATTCAAGATGATGGTTGCAAAGGATGAGGTTGATGTTCGCGATACAGTGAATGGAGTGGTACATGCTAATGTTGCTGAGAATGGAGTTCTTCCGATGCAGCAGCAACATTCTGGTGTGGAAAGTGCAGCAGGATCTCATTCAGTCGTTGACGGAAAGAAGACGCCAGATTCTCCGGTCCAGTTTGACATCATCATTCTCTCAGATGCAAATACAGTGAGTACTTATCAGTCTCTCTGGCTGTCTGCTGTAACCTGTCATTATTTATTACCACGCGTGAATCCGGCTTTGTAATGCATTTGGTCAGATCTGTCTGTAGTGCTCTTACTTTTGAAAGCCATGACCTAGAACATTTTCGGTATGCGGGTAAATGTTTGCAGTATCTATAGGTCAAGTTCATATGTCAAGGTCATCAGGTCAAGGTCAAGGTTACAGGAGCAGGAAAGTGTTTGTGGGTGGTTTGCCTTTGATTGACAGGCAGTCTTGTTTTGTTCATAAAGATGTATGTATTGATATCTTCTTTTTTCGGGTTTCAGAATGTTTGATAATTGTAGATAATGTAATTTCACAATGCAGTTTTGACAAATATGATTAGCATGCGCAGCCATTTTACCAAACTTATAACTTAGAGTTTATTACAAGTTACAACAGACTCTTGGCAATTACTTGGTGAATTGTACATGTTGTGTTGTTGTTGGCCACATGACGTAGCCTGCAGCAGGTGTCAAAATTACTCAGAGTGTGGAAACTTGAAATTTCTTATGCACCATGTCTCAGCTTCATACACAGTCTGTGTTCATAGTGGCTCTTAATAACACTTGTATTAATGATGCACAGTCACAGTCTGGGGATCGGGTCACACCCTCTTGTATGGGGGTTCGAGATACTGTAAAACCCGTTTTTTCGCTTGCCCTTTATTTCGCGAATTTCGCGAGCCTGGCAAGTTCGCGAAAATAATCGGCCGTGAAAATTTGAATACAGTAGCGTTTCAGTGTAGTAGAAAGCAAAAACGCCAAAATTACGGGGTCCAAAATAATTAAATTGACTCAAACGCCAAAATTAAGGGTGGCCAAAATTAAGGGTTTTACAGTATTACCCCGAAAAGTTTGTTGAAACTGAAACAACTGGATGTGCATTTTGATGGCGTCATGAAAACTTGACAAGACAATACGCTGGACAAGAAGTTTCTAATTTGCACTTAACTTTGGAATTATATGAGTTCTTCAGAACTCTTAAGAACTTTGTAGTTATGGGCTTGCTATTTGTTTAGGTGTGATTTGTGTTTTACAAAATTTGGCCTACATAATAGTAGCCTCAGTGCTGGGCATATGCCCACCACGAAAGTAAGGTAAGGCCTATATAATCTTATGTTATTACCATTGAAACACTTTTTTGCATGTGAGTGGTGAATGGGTGATGATAGTGTTTTTACTGCATCAGCGTTGTCGTTATTGTTTCACCAACTAACAACCTGCACACTGTTATGTTGACATCGGCCGTCTTTACATTTTTAAGTTTTCAGTGATGGAATATTTTAATGTTAATATTCATGTTTATTGTAATATGTTTTCACAGGCAATAATCAACCACATACTTGAGACGACTGGTCTGCAATCGGTGTTCCGCAAGATCTACACAAATCCGTCGTCATTTGACAACTCCGGCTGCCTCCACCTGTCTCCGTACCATCGTCAGGATTGGTGCAGTATGAGTCCAGCCAACATGTGCAAAGGTCAAATCCTTGACGAACACTGCAGTAAGTCTAGTGTGAAATATGACGTCGTTGCGTTTGTCGGTGACGGCGAAAATGATTTCTGCCCGACGTTGCGGCTTCGGGAAACTGACATTGTGTTTCCACGGCGATCTTTTCCCCTCGATAAGCACATCACTGAAGGTCGTGACAAGGTTGCAGCCATGGTGAAACCTTGGGATACCGGCTTGGATATCATGAGTGCAATCAAAAGTGTCTTGATGAATGCTAAAGCATAGTAAATGATAGGTTATTAAAGCGTGCTATATTTGACATTTTGGAACAGCTAATACGCCAGTTTCGACGAATGTTAAATTGTAAAAATTCTTTGTTGGTGAAAGGTAGTGGTTTGTTGTAGTATTTGCTGTGATAGCTTACCGTCCGAGCATATTTAACCATGTACTGGTACTTGTTTTAATAACTTGAATTGTTATTTTTATGTCTGTATTGTTAGTGATGTATTTTATTTTAGTGATTTTTGTTATGTTACTTACCTGGTAAACCTTGATAAGTCAGGGAATTCAAACAGGGTCAGGGAAATGTCGTGGAGTTAAGTAAAGGTCAGAGAGAGAAGTTTAAGTTGGGGAAAATGAGTGGATGGTTAACAGTTTCTCTGTTTGTCGGAACTGTCTCGAGCAACTTGTGTGATACTGATGGTGTGTAAACTAAAAGATTGATGTGTATATATAATGCTGTTCAATGCTGATGGTGAACTAGAGAAGTGAGGGAGTTCCGTACACCATTGGTGGAGGATGGTCACCGTGTGACTGTGGAGGTGGGCAAACTGGTACATGTGTCCATCTCTTGCCAGTGTCATGGACTCCCATATCTTTCTAACTTCACGCCGGCATATGGCAGTCTTGTTTACCGCATTTTCTAGCTGAGTTACTTGATGGGAGTTTTTGCTGTGTGAGCAGAGAGCTTCTTTGTTATATGATATGATATGCATTGATTGAATGTGCCTTTGAAAGCAGACGAAGCCAGCTTAACCTAGCACAGCAGTGTTGGCATTTGTTAATAACTGGTAATCGTATTACTGTGATAAGCACTAGGTTTCTAAACCATTGCATACTTAGTTGCCTACTGTAAATGCTTTTAATTTGCCTTACTTTATATTTAGTAATTCTGCACCTGAAGTGAACTTAGAATGCTTTACCAAAGTACCAAAGCATTTGAACAGCATATTTATAATTACTATAGTTATTGGCACCATTATTGTCAGTATTCACGCAACTTTCGTTTTGCAATTTTGTTTACACACAGAATAAAGGGCAGCCATTATCGAGTGTTTGTTAGGATTGTTGGACTTCCGTGTTCGTGAATGTTATAGGTCATTAACTGCTGTGTAAATGTGTAAGTTTGGTTTAGTCTGTGTGGACTTGTAGAGTCATTAGCATGAACCAACGAATGGTGAAGCAGAATTGTTGCTAATTGTAGCTCCATTCTTAGTGTCGTACAGGCACAGGGTGTGGCGTTTGAATACGTACAATAGCTGTAAGAAATTGATGTTTACCACCATCAGACAGTGCGACGAAAATTTATTATGTAAAAAGTAATAAAAACAGTTAAGAACTGTGTAAAATGAGGCCTTATGCACTTGTCTGAATGTAATTAAAAATACAGAGATTTTTATCATTACAATAATAGAAAAAGACATTAAACATCCGAAAAAAGAATACTTTTAATGGGAAATTTTACATTCAGTCACTAACTGCTGTTTTGTATGGTACGAGATACCTTGATCCATGGATTTATTATTCATGTTTGAACTCGGAAGTGTCTATTACAGCGTGTGGAGATGTGAATGTGGCATCTTATGAATGGCATGAAACTGTTATTCTTGTTTATGCTTCTTAATGTTATTTTAAAATTGGCAATTCAAGACTGTGCTGATCTACTTCACCGGTTAATGCCATTTTTCATTTTACTGACAGTTTTTCATTAGGTTACTTCTCAACTGTTTCTTCTGTGTCGTCAAAGTAATAAAAATTTCAGTAGGTACTATGTTTACTAGTGCATTTTGAATGTACCGTTACTTTTGTTATTTATGTAGGATTATTATTGTTATGGTGCCGCCACTGTTAGAACAGTGTCGGAGGCATCCTGTTGTTGGGCTGTCCATGTGCGCCTGCACGTGTGGTGTGTGTGAAAAGTACTGAAAGTTTGTATACACAATATCTTGCAAACCACTTATGGAAATTTCAGCACATTTACAGCTTTGGTGCAGTTGGGCACAAAGATTTTGAGGTCAAGAGGACAAAGGTCACAGTCACAGCAGGACCACATTATGGTCAAGTAAGCACTTTGGGAGGTATTTCTCACTTGTCCCTGGAATGCGTGGACGTGTTTTAATGAAATTCTGTCATACTTACTCATTATCACATCCACATGAAATGGATGACATTTCAAGGTCACAGGTTGAAAGGTCAAGGTCACAGACAGCTTTTCCCAAAATGCATGTTTTAAGTGGAGGCATAGCGATTGACGGTGCACCGTCGAAGACTGTCTAGTTTTGTTGGTTAAGATTAGTTGTAACAAGCGTTGCAGACATTTGCAGATCTTTTAGATGTTAATTATTAGACAAAAAAATTTATCAAAGAAGTAACTAAAATAATAAATAATGAGTAAAATAATATTGCTGTGAGTGACAATCAAAAGTGATTTATGAGTCTGCAACAACTGGCTTTTATACACCAGTAATTTCTTTTCGTGCAAGTATACTGAAATATTGAAGTTTATGGTACATAAAAATAAATTGATTCTAAAGTTCATAAAGTATGACAATTCAAACAAACTGGTTTTATGAAATGTCTTTTAAATGAAGTTGACAAAATGCAAACTTTCAGAAAATGAAGTAGTGTGGAATTTTTTAAATCATTTTTTTAATAGTTGCAGTAGTGACTTTGTTGTTTTATGAAGCATATATGCATACCGGTTTCGTTTAGAGCTTTGTTAATTATTTGGATTTTTCTGTTTTAATATGTTGTAGCCCATGCTTCTGTTGCAGAGACTAGCAGAGTTGGCATATATGTACTTGTACAGTATAATCTTTTGTATTAATTGCATAAAAATGTCATATTGTAAAGTGTGTGTAATTTAACACACATCACTGTTATACAGGTTCGTGCATAATGCATTGGAAACACATATCTTGATATTGATTCGTGATAATAGTGTGTTGTAGAATTTTTAAGTTAATTGTGAGCTGAATAATGTTGACAGTAAGACATCAGATGCTAATATTTAATGTGTGCTCATAAACTGAGTCAGCTTGCTTGTGAATTATAGGTTGATTTTTTAGTTATATTTTACTGGGTACATTTTGTGTATTTATCGTATAATACTTACAGGGCTGCTGAAGGTTGTGTAATGTGAAGTGAATGCAGTACAAATGTTGTGACATATTAGCCAGATTTGCTATACAAGTGAAAATATTGTCTAATAAAACTTTTGATCAAACTGGAAGTAGACTTATTAGCATGCACATGATTACTTCCAGTGTTTTGCATTTCTGTGGGCATGACATACGAAAATTAAATGCAGATATATTTACTCTAGCACCATCAGCATCAGCTTTTGTCCAATTTGTTCCAGATAATGGACAAATTATTTTCTAAAGCGAACTTTTTTGTAACATAGAAAATTGTCACTGCAGATCTTTGGCAACTGACTTGTTTTTTTTTTAATTTTTTGTCTTTTGTGCACATTTTAACTGATTTTTGGCTAAGTTTGACATAAGTACGACTTTAAAAATTAGCAAGACCGAGTTTTTTTTGGAAAACAGAAGTTACTTCTCTGCATTTCTGGAACTTATATCACCAGTTTTCTGATACTTTGTGCTGTATTTGAATCTAAAACTGGCATTTTGATATGCTTGTTCACGTCTTGACCAGCCTGAAGTAGACTTACTGCTATGCATGCAACATACTTACAGTATTAAACACACTCTGCATGAAAAACAGCAGAAAAACCACAAATTGTCATTTGATACCAAAATCATTTCGCTTCATAGTTATTGAAGGTGACTGAATCCAATTACTATGTCAGATAGGAGAAAGTAATTTTGTTCATGAGCAGTGAAAATAAGTCAAAGGGAGTGTGTGGTCTCATTGATCACCAACAAATAACCGAGTTGGTCAGGTGAAAGCCCTGCCATAGTCCTGGATGGCATACGTGTGGGTGGTCTCTGGTAGGCCATTGATACTGTAAGTTGGTACTATACTTGTCTGTTACTAAGTGTAAAACTAGCTACGTGGCACATCACTGTGCTTTGTGCTAAGCTTGACCTTTACTCGGCCGACGTTCATTTGGATGCATTGGACCACACTCTGACGCTGTCGAGGGCCTCTGCCTCTCACTATGTGGGAGTACAAGTCTCTGTAGATCTTTCTCGACTGCGCCTGTCTAGAGTGTCTTGGTCAACCTGGTCCTCTCCTGAGTCCTGGCACCTCCCAGTATGGTGCTTGTTGTGTTTTATCTGCTGTCAAATTATACTGCTTGCTGATGGGCAGCAGACACTGTCATTGTGTTAGAGCTGATGGTTAATAGTGAGACCTGCAGGTTTTTGATCATGAGTCCAATGCCTCGTCTGCTGTATCACACTGTAGGTCTGTGATGTGTTCCATAAATCAGTTGACACTTAACAGAATGCACTGTGCAGTTTGAGAGCTTGGACGTAGATGCAGGTCATACTTGCCACTGTGTCGTGGGACTTCTAGAGTGTTAAAAAATATTTTGCCTGGTTGACCTCAGGAACAATGAATGAATCCAGTTTTTATTGGTGCAAATTGCAAAGAACAGCCAGTTCTTAGCAATGGAGGCAGAGTCTATCTCACTTATATTGTACAGTATATCGCACAGATGAACGACGGTCTAGTGTATTGTGCAGGCTGCAAAATGGTGGAAGTAATTACATCTTAAACATCTGCTATTGTAGCATGGTGCAGAAAATGCAGAAACTCCTAGATGCTCTGTATCAGTCTTGCTCTAATTCTGTGACTCTTATATGCCACAAAATAATGTACTATCAGTAGTAATTATATTTCAAAGTGAGATGCACACTGATATGGCATATGGACCTGGAATATTTGTGCTAAGAAGCTATCAATAACGAGGCTGTTCGCCTATAAACTATGCTTCGTCATTATTGGAGTTGCACTGAAGTTGTATAATGAATTGTCAGATGAGGATTTCAAATGTGTGGCTTTGCATGTCACATGATTAGCCAGATTTGCTATACAAGTGAAAATATGTCCATCGACAGCCACTGATACTATCAAAGTGAGCAGCTCAAGGCCGACATAACTCAAGATGGGTAATATGTAGATTAGTCAAAATTGGTGGATGGGTTGAACAGGTTATGTGCAATATATGACAAGATTAAAGATCAAAGGTCAAAGCCGTAAGATCATGAACTTGTTAGCAGCTAAAGCATTAACAGTCTGTAGTGACAATATTGACTTATTACTTGGTGATGAGTTCCTTTCTGTGCACTGTAGTGTGTGGCTGCTGTGTGTTTGAAGGTCATTAGGTCACATGTGCCAAAGATAGTAATAAGTGCTGTTGACGTCATTGATTTAACCATTGACAATTGATACTCTCCTTCAGTTTATTTTGAAGTCACTCCACATGTGTGTGCAAAAATTCTGGATAAGTGTGTTTCTATAACATGACACGAGTTTTTATGAGGAGTAATGGGTTTGTGGAAGTCGCCGACGTAATGTCAGTTAACTTACAGAGATTGTTGTCTGTGTTCACAGATGGCGAAACGAGCTCTTGTTGCATTTGATTTTGACCACACATTGATTAATAAGAACAGCGACACGTACATACTGCGACTGCTGCCCAATGGCACTGACCTGCCACAGTCCATCCGGAAGCTGTATTCAACAGCCGGTTGGAATGACTATCAGAGGGAAGTGTTCCGATATCTTCATTCACTGCACGTCACCAAAGACCAGCTTCTGTCATGTGTTGCGGAGATTCCACTGATTGAAGGAATGCGTGAACTGCTGGAATATCTGGCGGCATCCAAAGTGATGGCAGTGGAGGTGAATGCCGAAGATGGGTCTTGTGTCAAGAAAGACGACATGCACGATAACGTTGCCGTGGACAGAGTTTTTCCGTTGCAGCAACAGCGTGCTATGATAAATGATTCTGGAGTTGTGCCACTTGCTGTAGAATGTGAGTTCTGTCAGCCAGCAGTGCCTGCATCCACAGCAGTATCTCATTCGGTTGTGGATGGAGAGAATACATCAGATATTCCAGTCCAGTTTGATGCCATCATTGTCTCCGATTCAAATTCAGTCAGTGTATATATATCAGTCAGTCTCTTTCTGGCTTTCTGTTTTAACTTTTGGTGTCTTTTGTTAGTCAGGATTTGGAATCATTGTTGATGTAAAACGTGTAAATGTATTTTCAGTCATGCTGTTTTAAGAAATACTGTGTCCCCACTGGGGTGGAAGGGTCCTCAGCCATCCCAGGATGCCATCTCCGGATGTGATCCTGCATATCTGAATGTATATTGGGGTAGCTATGGAGAAATGTCCCACTAATTACCATGTCGAGAAATTGCATAACAACTAACCAGATCTATGAGGCAAGGATGGATCGGAAACGAGCAGAAAGTACTATATATGCCAGTAGAGGGTATATGGACTGACCAGAGTGCAAGACACCCTCCAGGGTTGCTGTTCGTCCCAAGAACCTCACTGTAGTTTTGCTGCCTCTACTTCCATGGCTGGCAATGCCACTCAGAAATTGCTGCCATTTGAAGTTTATTATCAAAACAGTTGAGTTACCATCAAAAATTTGTTGCTATTACTAATAATGAACAGACACGTGAAGTCTATTTTGCTGTCACTGAGTATAAACAACTGTGAGTGTTATGTGACTGCATGTGTATGAATTGTGTTGTTGTGTTGCATTCTGTGTTCTGTCATCAGCCTAACGTCCTAACGTCTGAGATCTGTATATCACCACGTTGTAACTAACAACTTGTAGACTATTCACAGAGTTTTGGATTTATAGGTGAGCATTTTGTTTTAATATGAATCGTTGGTTGTGGTATTGTGGATGGGAAGAATAGAGTGTGATGGCTACATACAGTCAACGGATGACAAGTTGCAGCAGCTGAACGAGGCAGAAGCAAACAAAACCAGATACTCAGGGAGGCGTCAGAATGTTGAGCCAGAGGTTAATGATGATGATGATTATTATTAAAGTTTGTATTTATGATGCTGTTGACTGTGATCTGACAGGTATTAATTGACCACATACTTGAGACGACCGGTCTGCTGTCGATGTTCAGCAAGATCTACACAAATCCAGCATCATTCGATAGCTCCGGCTGCTTGCACCTGTCTCCGTACCATCAGCAGGACTGGTGTAGCATGAGTTCAACCAATATGTGCAAAGGTCACATACTCGCTGAACATTGCCAAAACTCCGGCGTCTCATATGATGTCGTTGCTTATGTCGGCGATGGAACAAATGACTTCTGCCCGACGCTGCGGCTTCACGAAACTGACATTGTGTTTCCACGGCGATCTTTCAGCCTTGACAAACGCATCGCTGAAGGTCGTGACAAGGTCGCGGCCATGGTGAGGCCTTGGGATACTGGATTTGATATTATGAATGCTCTTAAGGAAATTTTAACTAATGATGCAGCATAGCAAACGATCATATGTTATAGTTAAGACATTGGCAGCATCTCTGGATGAAGACAGAAAGAGAGGGGGGCTGGTTGGCTTGAGTGTTCACCATAGCAGCTGCAGTGGTGACTTCTAGTCTTAATAAGTTAATTGAATGTAATCTCCATTGCAGTGTAGTGTATGTATAATAAATTTAATAGTATGAAACACTGTAATGGTGTCGTAATACAACACATATCTGTAGGCAACTGATGGCCATGTCATTCCTGTGAGCTATAGATATCAGTGGACACTTTAATTAGCAGCATTTCAAAGTAGCGATTATTCACTGGACGTGACAGGGTAAAATGGCTACATCTTGCAGTGCACTTTTATAAAAAGACGAAATATCACTTCCTTTACGAGCGTGGAAAATTCTTACGTCCTAGAAGTTTGTGATTGGTGCAAGAAGATCATTGTGGTTGTGGTGTTTTTATTTCTATTTTCTCTGTGTTGATTTCTCACTGTTACAAAGTAGTCAACATTGTTTTGACGTGGGTTTTACGAATATTGTAAGTGTGTAACGTAAGTGGTTATTAAACCATTCTAACACTCACTTCTAGCTTCCCCTCAGTCAGCTGGTGGTTATGACGAGACGAGACCGAATATGGTTAAAAATCAGCTTGTGAACACAATGAGCTTAAAAAGTGCATAGCATGTGAGAATTTCAGTTAGTAAGTAAGTAAGTAAGTAAGTAAGAGTTTAATACATGTGACATTCGCACATGTGTACAATGAAATACAAAAATTAGGATAATACAAGAGAAAACACACAAATTATAGTTGGTGCAGTTGGGAACAAAATGAACTGCTTAGATTTCGAGGTCAAAGGTGAAGGTCACAGCAAGACCACATAAATGGTCAAATAAGCACATTGGGAGGCGTTTTCTCACCTGTCTCTGTAATACGTGGATTGAAACTTATCAGAAGTGATCATCGCCAGATCCACGTGATACTGACGACGTACTCTAAGGTAATCGGTTAAGATAAAGGTCACAGACGACTTTGCACTTTTCCAGAGGATGCGTAGCAATCTATAGTTCACCGGCAAAGACCATCTAGTTTATGTTGTTGTATTTTTTCTTTTAGTTGTTGCGAGTTTTATTGTCAGTATCCTACAACAGTAGTCTACCTGGACGAGGCGTACTTGTCTGTACTCTCTCAAGACACAAACTCAACAGACAGCTCATGCTGCATGCCCAAGAGCAGAGCACCTGGAGAAGAAAAAAGACCACTGAATTCAACGAACCACACCTTCTAGTTAGAGCACTTTCACAAAGACATTTACTAACCTTTACTTGTATGGTTGCTTTTGTCATCAGTTCTTTCAAAGAATACAGGATGATTATGATGGTGACGGTGATGGCGGCGGCGGCGGCGGCGGCGGTGGTGGTGGTGGTGGTAATGATGATAATGAATGTCAGTGCAACTGATTGACCTGTCACCGAACCGAAGTGACCTATTATTAAGCTTTGTGTGGATTGATTGATTAAGCAATGTTTGTTTAACGTCCCACCAAACACATTATATGGGCCGTTTGAGTCTGCCTCACACTGTACTTAGACTTCGCTAATAAAATGAAGTGCATTTACTTGTTTGATGCGTTTTTCATCGTTTTTATAGCTAAATCCATACCCCCATTTCAAAAATATGCATTAGGACCAATTAACTGGTCCTAAAATCCAATCAGGTGGTAGTAAGAATCAATGCCTGCGGGAGTTAGGACCGTGTCACACGGCCTGACATTGTTGGCCAATGTTGACGGTCGTTATTTGACAAAAGTCGGCCGACAATGTCGGCTCGTATGGCGCAGCCCATAGGCTACGTGACGTTGACAAACAGGAAACAAACATACACACACACACACACACACACAAGACCGATTATAAAACCCTGCTTGATAATTCATGACAGCACACGGGACAGCTCGATCGATCAAGTGAAGAAAATTCGTATAAAGTTTCTCAGTAACTTGTGGTCACGTATAAAGCTTGTTTTATAGTAGTTTTCGGTGATGATAAGTGCGTAGAATGCGCCTATGAAATGGGTGTTTGCGACTGGCTACTGTTGAGTCACACGATGTCAAGACAAAGCTGCACGTTGAAGCACCGTGCATCATCGAATTGCCCGATTTAATCGAAGAAATACTTCAGAGCGGTATTTTCTGTACTATTAAGTAGAAAGATGTTTTTCAAACTCCTATGTTTAAACAAGAAACTCATCAGGAGATGAGATAGCGAACGTGAACTTTTTTTACGACGACATCGTACACGTGATACAAAATTATAAATACAATATACTCCTGCATAAATTCCGCTACAGCTCGACGCGGCGGTTATGTGTTGCAACGTATGTTTATCAAATTCATTGAAATAACGCAATGTAACGGCCATTACGCCGTTCAAGGTCATTCAAGGTCACCGATTTTGGTACCAATCGAAAGCTCATATACGACTTCCTATTAGTGATTA
>Ga0049105_1000750_pt1 | contig 12473 bp, 6 predicted proteins | sample WorMetvaBAHAMAS1_FD_61260 | JGI IMG/M metagenome (GOLD analysis project Ga0049105, IMG submission 61260) | Worm MetaG Olavius vacuus BAHAMAS.1 | ecosystem: Host-associated > Annelida > Digestive system > Unclassified | place: Germany: Marburg | collected 2013-04-09 | reverse complement strand
CAAGCACAAGGGTTATGATCGGCTGTCGAAACGAGGCGGCACGGGTGGCCAGGTATGGAAGGTACTAACAGTGGTGGGTTGTCTGAAAACCAGCCATACATTATGGCCCCGATGGCTTTCTCGATAGGCACTTCTATGCTGTGAGGCTGGAAAGGTAACCATAGGTTTGTTGACACACTGGCCACACATCACAGACCCAGCGGTACACCCACCTACGTGCTCAAGCCCAATAAGCTTGAGACCCCATCAACACTCTCATAAAGGATTATGGTACCATTTATTTTTTTGAAACTGTTTATGACAGAACCTACGTAACACGCGTGCTCTGGATGCAGTGCTACATCAGTATGCCAGCAGTGATCACGTGATTGAGTTAAATACACGTCTAACACAAACTGACGACGACACTGACACTGCTGCTGCTTCATCAAGACATGTAAGTGATTATTTGCACTGACTCATGCAGTTAGAAGCAAAAGCATCTGGCCTGTATAAAATTCCTCTCCTCGTCAAGTATCTTTAGAGGATAACCTAGCATACGTAGTAAATAAATAAGGACATTGATAAGTTGCTGTAAAAGGAACAGTTACTAGATGTTGTGGTCTTCAGCAAAAAACAGGTGTGTTTAACAGCAACCAATGGAGCGTCAAGAAGATAAGTTTAGTGGAGACGTAAGATGTTCCAGAGATGTATAACCCATAATGACTAAGGAAAATGGATTGATGAAACAAATATCGAGTGGTGCATTAACTGTTGAAGGATTGTTGACAATGATAATTGTGGCAGAAGTGGTGTAGCGATAGAAGTCGTCGTGCTTTTGCTGTGTTTATTAGAATTGTACAAGTATTGTTCACTGTATCACACGTTGTCATTCTGTGGACCAAAACTCATATGAGCGACAGATGATTTGCAGCTGCCAGTACACGGTTGTGAAACACGTTGCCAGTTTTGTTGCGTTTGCTGAATAATTAAGTGTGCTTAATGCTTTTGATAAAAGCACATCGTTTGATTGAGTGCTTTGCTTTGTGCTTTTGCTGAAAGCAGATTTGTTATATTGAGGCTGCAGCACTCAGTCAAGTTTGTTTTTGAGATGAGGTGTATAAATATTCTTTCTTGCTTACTTGATGGTTGAAGGACAGTCGTCTGGTGCTGAGGCTCAGTAACTGTACTCAGCTGACACAACTGCTGCTCGGCCAGTTTGACGCCATGAACTCGGCTACAGCTGCGGGCGGAGGAAAACATCAGAGAGCATTTGTCAGTCCATCTGCGTTGTTTAATCATGTCTGCTCGCGGTCAGTACGTTCTGCTTTGTGACTGATACACTAAACTTTAACTTGACTTATAACATTGACAATGATGATGTCATCTTTGTGCTTCAGCCGCACAAGTTATGAACAGTGTTTTCACTCCAGCTTATCCCGTCTGCGAATTTGTGGAAAAATCCTTGTTCTACGACTGATTTCATATGCACAGAGAGCCAAAGAGCACAGACAAATCTGTTTTTTTTTCTCAAATTCAGCTCATCACACAAACTACAGTTATTGAATGTGCAACATAATTTTTGCTCAGTGATGTGTTACACTGTGCTAATATGAACACTGATTTTTATTGACTTTAGGAAATAACATGTTGTTACTATCATTTAATTGACTTAAACGAGTGCATTGCTTTCCAACTGGTAAAATAAATGCCTCTATTCGCATTCGCATTTGACGAATTTTGAAGTCAAAGTGCGCTTTTGACGAATTCGAATTTTGACCAGCTTTGTTACATCACTACCTATCGCCAACAAAGTCAGCTGCAGAATGACTGCGTACAAACTTAGAACTAATGCGGTCCCATCGTTCACATGAAGTGTGGGACAACCTTTACTGTTTGTTGTTGTGTAATGAACAGTCTGTAACTGTAACTGAGGCACTTGTATTGCGCCTCCTACTAGAAGACCGAGGGCGCATCACAGAGTCCATCCGTATCTCGGTGCCCGTAGACAGAATCATTGTGGCTGAGTGTCACTGTTGCTAAGTAAGTAAGTAAGCGAATTTGTACACAGCACACCAAAAACACTGTCACTCGGCGCTGCAGCTGTCAGTGACCAAATAGGTGCGTTTTGAGTGCTCGTCGAAATTGTCCGAGTGTAATGTTGAATTGCACACTTTGGTGGACTGTTTCTGTCGACTGCAGAGCGCCTCGTTTCAAGGGCTTCCAGCAACAAGATAGTCACGAGCTGCTGCGGTATCTGCTCGACTGCTTGAAACAGGAAGAAATCAAGGTGATCTGGTTTGATTTGTCACTTTCAGTGGAATGTAGGCCACAGACCATCGGTGTACTGTTTCCATACTCCTTGAAGTTTTTTGTAGTTTGCTGTGCTAGCATGACGAGACTTATAGACAGAGCTGTGAAGAGATGCCTGTTAGATACCTGGCATGTTACTACCATATGAGTAGAAAAAAACTGCACCATTTTATTTTTGCAGTAACTATGTCAAACCAAGCTCTATTTTGATAATTTTTGGCACACATTAAATTGTCTATCACAAGCATAGTTCACATTCTTTATGAAATCGAAAGCAGAGAACAAACTTAAGTTTAAACAGTATGGCATGCGAGCACAGAGTGTGCACACAATCGTCAAGCCACGTATTATTTGTTGCGAGTCTGTCTGTATTTTTACGAGGCACATTACGACCAGTCTTCAGTTCAGCAGGTCACAGTGTATTCATGTTGGTGATTGTGGTTGTGATGATGGTGTGCTGTAGCGGTCACAGCGAGCTATACTGAGTGCCTTCAGCGTCAAATCTGCCGATGAAAACACGCATTGCCGCGTCAAGGATTTGAGCGACGAACGGAAGTCACAGATAAAAGGTTTGAATGTTTTAACCTCATTTGACCAGACGGACTCTATGTTTTATCGACTCTGTAACCATTTCACTGACTCTCTGACAGCTTTCGCATTTCTTCTGCTCGCCAGTATAGGTTTTCATTTTGATATTGTTTTGTTGGCTGATGGGCTGCCAAAATGACAGCTAACATTGTTAGCCTGTGTAGCATGAACCTAACGTGCGCTGCATTAAGTGCAAGTTAGCGCTTTACGGTCTCGTTGCAGACTTACTTAACGGTTTGCAGCAATGCAGCAGTCTACAAAGCAGACATAAACCAAGATGGAGGCTGTTAATACTCATACTATGTAAAATACCAAAATAAAATATACATTTGCGATTCACCATCTGCTGTGTCCGCCATCTGGAAAACTCACACACTGCCGCGGCACTGCAACGAACTTTCCAAGCAAACTTTTCAAGCACTTTCTTTGCTTCATAAAGTGCTTCACTCAGGAAGGCGTCACGTGACATTTTGCTGCAGCAAACGGCTGAATTGAACTTCTTGTTGAGTAGCTTAACGCGGCCCTGGCTGTATGTTATTAGTAACTACGTCAAGTGATACGGGAAATGACATAATTGTAAGCATGTGGTTACTGTATAAAAGTGGTTAATATATGTCGGTTGTTTTTGTGTTGCTAGAGTTTGGTAATGTGGCAAAGCATACATTCGTTGACCAAGTGTTTGGAGGAGTGTTTATCAGCTCAGTTCAATGCCATGTCTGTTATGTGGTCTGTGTGCTACTGCATTGCGTATTTTTTCCAGTATATATACAATATACAATATTATTTTATGAGAAAGCTGTCAGGATGCAACGTGAACACAGTGAAGTAATTATAACAGGTAATCGTTCAATAGCTGTCCTTAAATAGTTGCCTAACAATTAAATTGCAGTCAGATAGATATATAATGTGATCCACGACTTAGCGTGAGATCATGTCGCCTAGGTCGCAGAGAGTAGGTAATGTCATGTTGGGCTTCATATCAGTGTGGGCCTCATAATGTATGATTGGCCATTGAAGTTAGGTATCTTCAATGTTAGCTTGCCTGTAATTTTAATTTGACTTTTGCAAAAAAAGTTAATAATAACCATTGTAATGGTAAAGTAAAAGTAAAGTAAACAGATGAATTTATATAGCACATTATTATAAGCACTTTATCTCTAAAGCACTCAGATATGGCCTGTGTGTAACAATGGGATCACACAGTTTTACCTGCCACCCACACACGAACCATACCTGCCGTTACTTCTCAGCCACAAGGTGTCACCACCCTTTGGCTGGTACTCATTGCGCCTGCCCACGAAGGGATTCGTTGTCTTTTGTATTCTCTACGGTCATATTTGTGATCCACTTTTGTTATTGTGCCAGCAATTTTCCACTGAAGGCATTTTGTGTTTAGGCTCGTCTCTCCATGTGTGATCATATGCTGAAAGTTTGTGAACATGTCTTACAAACTGCTTGTGAGAAGTTTGCCATGTTTACAACTAAAGTGCAGTTGGCAACAAAGTTGAACACGTTAGATTTTGAAATTAAAAGGCCAAAGTCACCACGAGACCAAATGTGGTAAAAAAAATCAGGCAACGGTAAACCAGTCGTCATTTTGTAGTTTTTTCGTGCTGTACTTCTTGAACTAATAATTTTCAGTTTAGTCGATTGTTGTGTCGTGTATTTTTAGCCGACTCAGATATTTGAGCCTTTTCTGGACATATCGCTGCCCGTAGTGGATAACGTGGTAAGATATTTGTGTTGTGTTCTTTCTGCTGTAATAATGCAGCTTGCTTTTATACCAGCTTGTTTCTCGTGCTTCACTGCATTCCTACTCTTCAAAATCTGCGCACATGATGGCCTTGTCAACTCAGCAGCTGTCTGTGACTGCAGACAACAGTAGACCATGAACCGCATTGTCAACACTGGCCCAATAAAGTGGCTCTTACAACCGAAATAAAACAGACAGGTTTATTTCAGATGCTCGTACATGTGAAATAAAACTGAAGTAAAATGCCGAAACAAATGTTTCAAGAGTTGATACGAGCTTATTAGCATATTTATTCGCATATTAAGAAATATGCTAATGCAAAAACTTTTAAAACAAACCTGAAACAAAATTGTGTTATTTCGGTTTAAGAGCCACTTAACAAAACTTGAAGCACTTCACAATGCTGACAATGACGCATTTGACTTGTTGGAAACCACAACAGCTACAGCATATGTGAAATGAATTGCTTTGATGCTGTACATTGGACTACAGGAAGGAATCTAGCCAGTAAAGAATTCTGGTACAGTAGTCCTCACTGTGTCAAATGGGACGTTAAACTTTGCTCGCTAACTAACTGTCCTTAGAGGTTAGCATATGGAAGAGGTTACCATATGGAAGACTTATTGGGGGTTCTGGTGTAACTTGATGTAACTGTGAATAAAAGTAAGCATTAGTAGATTTACCAGTTATATGTTTAGTGATTTTCGGTCACATTTTCATAGTGCATTTGTTCCAAGTATTGGTCGGAATTATTGTTTCCAAAAAGAACTTTGTCGACTGAGATCTTAAGCATTACATAGAACTGTCCATACTTACTGTTGAAACTGGTCTATAATTATTGGTTAATATTGTTACTAACATGTCAGAGATGCTAATGGCAGTGCAGAGAGCTAAGTCTTGACTGAGCCTTCAACTGTTATTTTAGTAGTTCTGATAATTACTCCGCTAATCATAACAGTATAATGTACATATTGAACTGCCTTTTCTCTTGGGCATTCACCGTAGTAGAGGAACGGTCACTCTAGCTGTTTAACGCGAGTGTTGTTGTAGAAACTGGATGATACCAAGTTACATCATCGGCCACAGAAGTCGACAGTGGCAGCCTCACATTCAGCCGGTGCTCTGTCAGCTTCCGTCTCTGAAGATCACGAAGTCACATTGCCAACAGCTGAGCCGATACGCAGTAAACATCAACGCAAACAGGAGCAAAAAGCAGCTCGGAAAAAGAACGCTCGTCGTCAGCAGGTTGAAAATGAACTTGTCTTTGGACTTAGTTGCAGGACGTGTCTTTAGATTAGATCGTGTCACATGTCACAGATTCGTAAAAGAAATCAGTCATTTACTCTCACTGTCATTAGTGCTATAGTCAAAAATGAAATGAAATATACAGTTGATCATATTACCATTCAAGTGCTCTCTTCATTTAGTGTGAACCATTGCATTCACTTGTCTTTATTTTCCTGTCTTAATGCAGTGTTTTCAGATATTTATATGAGCTGCCTCCTGTGACATGTTTAGCCTGCTGTCATGTTTAGTACTCTGAGTCTTAACTTTCTCATACATCTTGGTTTATTATGTTGCAGAACAGTGATTATGTTTTATTTCCAGCCTCTGTGCTCACACTTGATAATAGTGATGGTGACAATCAGATTCAGTGCCATGATCAGAGTCGCTGGCAGTAGTGGCATTTAATGCCATGAGAAAAATGGAATATGTCCACTGTGGTACTCAATGACTTCAGTCTGTGGTAACATAGAGTTTAACAGGCTGGATTATCATATTGGTGTAAAAGATAAACTCTTCTCTTTCCATTTTATACTCCCAGAACCAGAGGACCATACTCTGAGAAAATAATGGTCATGAGCCGGCCCGCCGGGATTTAAAGACTGGCGCTGGTGGATATTTGAGTGCAATGAACGTGATGGTGTGTGGTCTGTTAATAGCCAGTATGTGCGTGTGTGGTTATTGACAGTCAAAACATACAGCTGCTGCGCAGAGTTCATCAGCCACTACTGATGCGGCTGCTGCTGCTGATGAAGATGGTATTGTTGATGATAAGCCGCTGTCATCAACCGAGAATGCCAGTCATGTGTGTATATTCATAATACTGTAATTGTACTGTTACTGCTAAGTTTGGCTGTTGCTTACCTCCGTGGTGGGTAAACTACCACATCTGGCCAATCGATACATTTCCACCGTCCCATGATGGCTTTCTGACTCTGGAACTTGTACAGCAAATGGCCCATTAATGGCATTTTGTATTGTGTGCAAATATTATACTACTTGCTATTTTTTAAAATCTTGCTATTTTGTAGTCTTTGACTCTGATGAGGATAATAATTTAGCTATTAAATAAATACATATCAAATACATATTATTCAATGTCATGGTGAAATTATGGTCAAGAACTATTTAAATTGGATGTTTGGCCTTCGAATCATCTTCATAATCATGTGTGTTCCTCCACGTAAAAAGTTTACCCACTCCAAGCTTAACTGGTCATCTTTCTGTCACCACCACAAGGTGGCCTGGGTCTTTGAAACCTGATTGGTAGAGCTGAATTTCTTGACTGGCCAATTGCCCTTGTTCAGTGTTGATGCCCAGGTAACCGTGTCAGTCGACTGAAAGTGTAAGTTATCAAGTAATAATATTTATACTCATTATGTAAGGTATTGTGCTGCAGGCTTTGCAGCTCAGATTTAAGGCCAGTTGGATTACGTTGTCATGTGACAAACTTGGGTGCTACAGTAGTTGATTGCGATTCATTATGAATGGTTATAAGTATTTTTGGGCTTGACAATCCCGTCAACAAACTAACTACATGAAACCCACAAGGAGTAAGCTTAAATGGCGATTGGCGTCAAAGGCTTAGTGACTATGAATTTATAAGCACTATAAACTTATCTATCTATCTAAAGGCATTCTGTTTACAGGATGTACACGTGTCCCTAATCCTATATTAAAAGTTGTGAACATGATGTATTACAAACCGCTTGTGGGAATTTCATCAAATTTACAACGTAGCTGCAGTTGCGGACAAAGATAAACTGATTAAAGATGAAGTCAGAAGGTCACAGGTCAAGTTCATGACGAGACAAGATGTGGTAAAAAAAATACTTATTAAAAAATGCACCTTTCTGGCGACGGCGTACTGGTTGATGCTTCGCCATTGAAGACTGTCTTGTCTGTTACATAACTGTGTTCTAAGGCAGAAATAAGAAGCAGTTACAATGTGCAATGGTCGGCTAACTTAAGAACAGAAATGTTTTAGGTAATCATCAGAATTGTTAATAGCTGTCGTGAGTAAGGTTGTGCATTGTTTTAGCGAGCTGTTTTATGGAGTTATACGTATTCACTGACAGTCAGTTGTATGTGTTAGACTGATGACCGAGGCTGATGTGTGCTGCTGCAGAGTAACAGAAGTGGCAGTTGTACACCGACGTGTGGAGAATTTACACCTGATGAAATCACCAGCGGGTTAGGCAGATTGGAAATTACACATGAGGATAGCGAAAGTGCCATTGAAGCAGCCACTGAAACTGCAGGTCCATGCACTGAAGCCGAAGAGCGGCAGTGTTACCGTTGTAGTCAGAATGTTGAAGGAGAAGTTTGCAGTGGAAATGCTGAGAAAGTTGGTGAAAGTCTGTGCCACTCCAGTAGCATTGTGAATAATGATTTGGCATCTGATGTTGGTGTATCGCATTTTAGCGATTCTTTCATCACTGATGGTAAAGATGACGATAATGCTGCGGAAACAGACGAAGAGCAGATGTCAGCTGTGAATGATTGCATGTCTGCACTGACATTGGAAACGTCGGCTTCTGCCAATCATGTCTCTGATGACGGAGATCGGCGTGTCATTAATGGAACGGTGGAGATGGTGTCGAAGTGCTTCAATGATATGACTATTAATGATGTTAATTATGAACATCATTATGATGAGGTAAAGAATGGAACTGATTGTGTGTCTGTGATGTCACCGGAGAGCTCGTCTGTAAGTAATTTCATTTCTGGTGATGAGCAGGAGCATGATGGCAGAGCTAGAACAGTGGCATTAATATCAGATAGCAGTGGCATCAGCAGTGAGCAGCAGCATGATTTCAATGCTGGAACAATGACGTTGATGTCAGATTGCAGTAATGTCAGCAGTGAGCAGCAGCATGATGGCAATGCTGGAACAATGGTGTTGATGTCGGATTGCAGTAATGTCAGCAGTGAGCAGCAGCATGATGGCAATGCTGGAACAATGACGTTGATGTCGGATTGCAGTAATGTCAGCAACGAGAATCAGCATGATGGCAATGATGGAACAATGGCGTTGACATCAAATTGCAGTAATAGCATGAAAATTGATGACAGCGTTGCTCAGAATTGTCACGATGATGACAACAAACACAGTATTGAAGAAGCAAATGCTGCTGATGAGGATGATGATGATAGTGAAGATAATCATATTGACTCATCGTCCGCTGTGGCTAACAGTACGTTCTGTGTATTCAGTTTGTATGTACATTGACTTTAACATTAACATGACATTGACGTTAACCTACAAACTATGTATTTTTTTCTACACCATGTCGACCTAGCAATAACATCGTTATTTAGGCCACTTTAAAAATATTGATGATGATGATGATGATGACATCATTAAGCACTAATCAGTTTAGCTCTTTGATAGTTCTGTTACTGTTGTCAATTACTAGCCCATTCCAGTTAGAGCTAAAGACATTTGTATACCAATTTATTTTCAATGATTTTTTGCATTTGCTTAGCTTACCGTGTAATCGTCATCATAACATCACTATCTGTGACATATTAATCACTTTGTCTGTATGAAGTGCACATTGTTGTTGGGCAAGGTTTACCGTCCCACCAAACACATTATAGGTCATATCGGGGACAGGTTTTTACGGGTCATATGACCTAACCAACGGTGTCAGAGCACTGAAGGAAGATAGATCAATCCCATCAGGTCCACCCCACTGTGCTCAGAATAATACAACAAATAGGCAGCATGAAACGAAATCACACAAAACACACACAGACAAACACAAATAAATCTACGCACAGTGACAAGGTCCCAGTGTGACAAAACCCCAATCCAGAGAACTGTAAGAACTGCTCATCTAAGGTGTGCTTATGACTGTGCACAGCTTCAGTACACAATACAACACAGAACAGTTCTGATAATCTTTCCTCTTACTCCAGACAAACATCATAGCTCAGATGTTTTCTATCAGAGGAAAGGGGGCATGCTGCATTTATTGATAGCATCACCCTAACCAGTACACTTCTAATGATAACGATAATAATCGTTGTCGTCATTGGCAGTGTTGATCTGCTGGCCAGTTTCCGTGATTATCAGTTTGGTTAGACCTCTGTGTGGATAATTTTGTTCATCTGCGATGATATGTTGAATTCTTATGATCCACTCAGAGCATTCCTAATCCTTCTATCACAGTGTTGTTAATCATTTTACTAGTTCTTGCTGTTTGCCTTCGTCAACCTATCACTGAATTGTTCGTACAACAGCATTTTTGAATAAAGTTTTATTTGAGTCCGTTTACTTTTGTTGTGTCTCTTAATATAATGGCATTTTGTCTGTTCTCGGCTTCATGTTGGAATATTCGAATAAGTAGAATACCGCTGACAACAGTGACAGTTTTGTGAAAATACAGTGTTTGAAACTAACAGGCAAACATTTGCAGTCCAAGTAGACGGAACAGTGATCAGTCTCATAGTTGAATGCATTTATTGCTAATCCAACTTGCAGTATGATGGTAACCATGGTAACCATATTCTCTACTAGCAAATACGGAATGACCCAGTAATATTTCCTGTGGCTGGCGCAGCTCGTTAAATATGATGTTCATAAAACTCGCAAAATGAAATCCATACATGCCATTTCTTATCACATATTATTATTTGGTATTTCAGACCTCTGAAGTTGTGACCTTGTGGCAGGATGGCGTTGTGCATAGTATTCTACTGTTATTTATTTTTTAAAGTCTCGTTTGTTTGGTCTTGTAGCAGACGAGGCAGACTGGAGTTTACTGTCTGTGAACACTGAACTGAGATCGACATCAAGTTTGGCACCAGATAACAACAACAACGAGAATGATACTTCTGTCAAAGATGATGATGATGCTGACGATCGGGCACTGATCACAAGTGGGTGTGAAAGTCACGTGACGGACGAGGAGCGACGGGAGGCGATGTTAGCAGCTATGGATGCGTCCACTGTGTGGTCAGCGCATCAGCAGGCCGGTCAGCAGCGGCCGGTTCTTGCATTATCGGTGGAGGCTTGCCTTGCTCGGTTCACTGACAAGGAGCTGTTATGTGGTGCTAACATGGTAACATGTGATAACTGTACTCGTGCTACTGCTGCTGCATGCAACAGTATTGACCATGGCAACAACTCGGCCGCCAGCAGTGGTGACAGCTCGACATCGTCAAAGACTAACGGCAGTCGTATGTCTGATTTTATTGTGTCATGACTATCGTTTTAGTTAAGAGACTGTACCGAACAGTGATTTTTGGTATTTGGCTGAATACAGATATGTGACTTTTCAGTATACAAATATTCGGCTTTTTCAGTAGCTGAGTTCGAAGATGAACTGATTATTCATGAGGTCAGAAGGTAACAGGTCAAGTTCATGATGCGACAAGATGTCGTAAAAAATTACAATCATTCGAAAATTGGAATCAGCTGTTAACAACAACTCCACTATCAGCAGCAACAAAGATTTTGAGACTTTTTTGATATTCTAACGAGAGTCAATAACTCTAAAGAAGTACAGATGTAAACCGCTGTAGTGTATTCTTGCGGTATTGTCAGTCGCTAGCAATAGCAATAGTGTTGTGCTGAATTGTTGCGGTTTCACATTATTTGAATTCTAATTATTTGAATTTTTGTATTCAAATACGAATATTTGAATAAGTATGCTGTTTGGCCAGATTTGAATCGAGCTTTTGGTACGGCTCTAGTTAAGTGCTGCTGGAGCGACTTGGACTTATACTCTCACTAATTTTGTGTCAAACTTTTTTGGCGTAATATTGGTAGCAGCTGTCATGCTGTTTAGTGTAGTGTCAGGCACTCAGTGCTAGGACCACATCACATCCCTTCAGCTATACACAGCATCTACTGACTTCTGGTGCAGCAGAGAGTCCCGTTTGAGGCTGTGGTCTTGGTATAGAAGTGTATCCATGGCATTGCTCTTTCTTATCAATAGCCACTCACTAAACACATTCAGGCGGCAGCTGAAAATTTGTCTTTTTGAACAGTGATAATGCCCTCCAGTGCCACTGTCACAGTGGTGTTTCTGTAATTATTGTAACAGCTACAAATATCGTTACTTACTTACTGCTGTTATTTTGGTTCAGTGCGTGGACTTGTGATTTCAATGAACATGGCTGCCATGTTTCATTCGTGGAGAATTGATGGCCCTGCGGCCCTGTAGTTTTGTTTGAGACTTGTGTCGCCATGAAATTCGTGGATGATGATGATGGAGTCGAAAATCTGTTAGTCAAAATATTGATGTAGTGTGGTATTCCAGTTCCAGTTAGTTACAGTTACAGGTGTCTGTCGTATACAGCAGGGATACGAAGATGTGCTACAAAACAGATGTTAATTTATGCACCGCCGGCGGTGTTGACACTTCATCTGAAGCGCTTCGAGCAAGTTGGTTCAGGTCTGCGCAAACTAAGTAGACATGTGGAGTTTGGTGAATTACTGGATCTCGCACCGTACTGCAGCAGACTGGCCGAGGTAACACTTGGTGTTTTATGTAGGCTTGGGGTGAGCATATTACAGCGTACAAGCCACATCTGGCCTGTCAGG
>Ga0049105_1000749_pt1 | contig 12475 bp, 3 predicted proteins | sample WorMetvaBAHAMAS1_FD_61260 | JGI IMG/M metagenome (GOLD analysis project Ga0049105, IMG submission 61260) | Worm MetaG Olavius vacuus BAHAMAS.1 | ecosystem: Host-associated > Annelida > Digestive system > Unclassified | place: Germany: Marburg | collected 2013-04-09 | reverse complement strand
AATCATTTTTGCACAGTTAGTTAGGCCAATGAATGCCTTACAACTTTTCCGCTGACAGTTTTCACACAAAGAAACTTTGTAGCAGACTTTCTTCATGCGAAGTGCTATTTTTTTACGTAAATCGGCCGTTTTGCGTTTTTGAGACCCCCTTTGGGAGACTTGGGGGCAACGCACGACGATCATCTTAGGCTCATTGGAAAGCGCGTAGTGGACTTCCTATTAGTGTTAATTCTTTTTTCGCTAGATGTTACGGCTGAAAAGCTACGGGCGAATATCGGTTGAAAATCGGCGATTACGCTCCACGGGAGTCGGTTGACCCAAAATTTCACGTAGAAGGGGTCGCCCCCACCAACCACTGGTCTTTTTAGAAAACTAGGCTAAATGACCTTTCATATGGTATATGAATCTGGACAGATCTTTCCACCGTTTTGTCACAATTTACGCGTGTGACGGACGGACAGACGGACAGACGGACAGACACAATTCTCATCGCTAGACCGCGTCTGCATTCCATGCAGCGCGGTAATAAAAACCTACATACAGTAGGCGAAACTGGAAGAAAGCTGCCTATTAGACTATAACAACACAAAATGGAAGTAGATTCAAAGACCAAACGAACTTTCACTAGAAGTCAGCGCACAGCCAGCCTATTAACAGAACACAACAACTCAACAAGTCCGCTCTTACCGATCAAGCGATTCAAGAGAACCACGTGATCGACTGGGCGAAGGCAACAGTGATTGACAGAGAGCCGGACCGTCACACCAGGTAGATCAAGGAGTCCGTTCATATCCGTAAGGAAGGTCAACAAGCCATGAATCGGGACGAGGGCAGCTATCAACTCAGCCATACATACGACGGCTTTCTTGACACGACGGCTGGTCATCGTCTCAAAATTCTGCCGATGAAGGCCTATGAAGGAGATCGAAACGTCAAACGTTTTTAGTTTTTTTTGGTTGTGTAATATGAATTTATTTAGCGATCAAGCAGTTATTGCAATAGCCTAGGCGAGACGGTGAAGCCACAGGAGCTATGGAGGAGATCGAAACGTCAAACGTTTCTAGTTTTTTTGGTTGTGTAATATGAATTTATTTAGCGATCAAGCAGTTATTGCAATAGCCTAGGCGGGACGGTGAAGCCACAGGAGCACTAAACACAATATAATACGATAACAAATGTATTCCGCGAGCCACAAAGACCCATAGGGCGGCGTTGAATTGACATGGGTGGCTGGTTAGATATTTGGCCATCCTGTAGACTCAACCATCCCAGATTCTAACCGGAACCGAAGTAGAGCTACTATGTTGATCGAAACAATGCGTTAGAGTAACCCAAACCGACACTGTTGTCATCGTGCTTGAAGAACAGTCTAAGAGTAATTCGATTTGTACAGTTTGGTTGTCTGGGTATTTAATAGGCTAACTCTTTCATGACTTCCATTAATTACACACAGGCCATATTCGAGCGCTTTGGAGATGCTTCATGAAAAAGCGCGATACAAATTCACGTTTACTTTACTTCAGTTCCATCTGAACTCGATGTATGGTTTACCTAAAGAGCGAATGACTGACGAAGTAGCGTCTAATCATCGATTGCAACTTAATCACAAACAATGTCTTCTGTTAATCGGTACCAGACTTTGACACTTTGTGGAGTGTAGAGGATTTTATAAACTCGCCAGACGGTTTTTTTAGCCATTGTTCGATACGACACAAAACCTCACATAAACTCTGTCAATGATTATGCTTCATACAGCCAATTCGTAAAACGACAACGACGACGACGACAATGACGACGAAAGTGTGAAATGATGGCTGATGACCTGAAATCGACAGACAGTTCGGCTGCAGCGACGACCAGTTGCCGGTTTGTTGACAAGTCGCGGTGTCATTGCCTGCCATCTCGTATCCCGGCAGACACCAAAACTTAGCAACAGCGTCGTAGTGATGTCCACTTACAGTAAAATTACCGTTGTCAGGCTTCACAGGCGCCTCGCATCGGATTACTACAGCATGACATTGCAGAAACAGAAGAAGTACTGCAACTCTGTAGTGTAATGTTTAGACTACAGTATTACTGTACTACTAGGTGTTCTTGATGACCAAATGATTTACATGGAATCTGTCTTTCACAGATTTTACTCAGTTCCGATTTGATACAGTCAACATCTATAAATAAATATTAATGAATATAATACGTAAAAGTTATTTAAAATGCGCAGAATGCGTCTATAGTGAAATCGCTATTATACATCGAAGTAATCCACTTACAGCGACAAAGAGGGAGATCTGTGCTGGACCAAGTGCCGTCCGACTGACACGTGACTGTGGCGTCACCAACAAGCTGGTACCCGACGTCGCAAGAAAATTTCGCGTCGTCGCCGACTGTTGCACGACCTTCGCCAACATCAGTATCTTTGTCGTCACGTATGATACTAACTTCTCCGTTAACAGGTGCTAATGATATTGAACAAGTGACTGGTGTGCACGATGGAGCTGGATCTGTTATGTTCCAGTATCCATTCTCCCCACATACTAATGATGTGGAAGTAGCTGAGGTGGACTCATCGAACCAAAAGCCTTCCAGACAGTAGTAGATCGCCCTGTCCTTGAACACAGTTGAATTATAGCTGACTGCAGTGCCTGGAGAACTGGGTAAAGGTGGATGCCCACAGTCGACAGGATGACATGTGGGACGATCCATGTACGACCAGGTCCCGTTTGGTTTACACTCGACATACGGGCTGCCGGTGAGTCTGTATCCATGGTTGCAGTGGTACGACGCACGACTGCCGAGGGTCGACCGCCGAACGATCGTCGTGGCGTGCGGGATAACAGGTACCACACCGCATGTGATCCGCTCGCATCCCGGGAGGTCGCCGGACCATCGACCGTCAGCGTCGCATTCTAACAGGTTGTTGCCGTTCAGATCGTATCCTTCGTCGCACACGTAGTATATGACGTCGCCGTACTGGAGGCCCGTTTCCACCACGGACGAGTGTTCCACGTAAGGCGGACTTCCGCAGGTTATTCTCTCGCAGACAGTTGGATCGCCAGCCGTATCCCAGTTACCGTCAGCTTGACAGCGGACGCTCCCACTTCCTGAGCGTTGGTATCCTCTGTGACAAACGTAGTGAACTACATCATTGTAAGAAAACGCCAGGCTGTCAATAGTGGCGTGGTCGACTGCAGGAGGCTGACCACAGCTGACCATTTCGCAGCGTGGAAACACCGCATCCCAGGTCTCCTCCTCAGTACACCTCACCAGCCTACTCCCAACCAGTCGATAACCCAGATCGCATTCAAACTCCAGCACCGATCCAGGAAATGTGGTCACAGAAGAACTGACGATTCGTCCGTTGACTGGATCATGCGGAGTGGGACACCGCTGACGCTCGCAGACCGGAACTGTTCCAGACCAGGTCTTATCAGCCCGACATCGGCGTCTCGATTCGCCAACCAACTTGTATCCGCGACGACATTGATAAGTAACGACTGAGTCGAACACAAACTGAGATCCGCTAGAGTATCCGTGCTCCGGTTGAGGAGGATCAGCACACCTGATTTTGCGGCAAGACGGCGAAGGTCCGGTCCAAAGACCACTGCTGTCACATATCCGGCTAACAAGGTCAGATCCGGAAGAGTGCTCGAACCCGGAATGACAGCGATAGTTGGCAACGGAGCCATAGACTGTTGAATTAGCGGACACGCTAGCATTAGCCACTCGTGGCGGAGAACCACAAGACACAACTCTGCAGATGGGAGTCGATCCGTTCCAGTGACCGTTATGTCTACACCTCAGCCTAGATGCTCCGATAAGCTTATATCCGCGGTCACAGTAGAAGTCAACATTCGAGCCGAATGAAAGGTCCTCGCCGCTCTCCATGCGTCCATTATCCGGCGGTTCTGGCCTGGAACAGTTGATCACAACACAGGTTACTGGAGCTTCCATGTTGCTCCATCTGCCATCCGACCGACATGTCGTCCGTCTTCCACCGACCAACGAGTAGCCCGGTTGACAACTGTAACTCACTGTCGTTCCAAAGTCGAACACATTATCCGTAAACCTACTACCTTCTACGACGATAAAATGTCCATGAGGGACATCTGGCGGCGACGCACAGACAGTTCGTTGGCACATGGTTAAAGAGGTTGACATATTCCAGGAACGGTCAGCCTGGCAGAAAATTCTATGATGATCTTCGGCAACGTGAAATCCGACTTCACACGAAACATCAACAACATGCCCAACGTAGAATTCTCGTGAGTGTGATTGCTCCGTGTTGTAGTTGTAGATGACGTTTGGCAAAGACGCAGGAGCTCTACATTTAATTCGATGACATTCTGGTTCCGTGCCGTTCCACTGTCCGTCCGATCCACACACTCGGGACCCAGCACCGTGAAGTTCACGATCAGCATCGCATGATATCGACACACGATCACTGTACTGGAACCCAACAGGACGCAGCTGTTGTAGATGACTCGCGTCGCTGACCACATGATCTCTGTCCAAGATGATGTGTCCTCCACGTGGAATAATTGGAACGGGACAAGTGATCATGACACATCCAACTACAACGTTTGACCAAGAGCCGTTAGCAAGACATACGCTGGTATTAACTTGACCGTGAAGTTGGTACCCGAGGCTGCAGACATATCGTACTGTCGAGTTATATTCTTGACGCACAGAACCAACTGCGTTAGCGTGGCGTACATACGGCGGCGGTCCACAGCGGATGATGTTGCACGAAGAAACTACATGGCTCCACGATCCGTTCCACAGGCACTCGACAGTCGGCAGACCAGCCAGTCGATAACCCTCATGACACGACACTATTAGACTTGCACCGAACTGGGTCGGGACATCGCCAAGTAGGTCGGCGTGAGGAATGCGAGGAGGTGGCTGAACGCATTGAACCCGCCGACACGTGGGCACATCCCCACTCCATGTCCCGTTTGCTTGACACATGTGATCAGCGTCTCCGTGCAGTTCGTAACCACGATTACATGCGTACCGCAGAATGCTGCCGTAAGTCGACCCGGTTGGCATGTACGTGCCGTACGGAACCGATTCTGGAGGAGGACAGCGAACGAGTAGACAAGATGGGCGCTGAGTCCACCGTCCGTCTTCATTACAAGTGGCATTATTCCCACCGACCAGTTCTTGACCGATCATGCAGTGGTAAACAGCGACATCTTCGAACTTCGGTGACGATGGTGCTTCAACGAAGCCGCGGTCGATGCTGGGAGCTGGAGGACAAGATCTTCTCTCGCACGTCGGAAATTCATTAGTCCATTCACCGTTCGGTTGACAATACATCTCTTGCTCACTTCGGAGGATAAACCCTTCATTGCAACGAAATGTCACGCTGTCGCCAAAAGTGTACGTGTTGCTGGAAGACGGTCTGCGGACATAGCCATGAGAAATACGAGGTGGAGGACAGTAGACTATATTACACGTGGGCCTGGTAATGTCGCTCCATTCTGCCGTCTCATTACACATGATCGATGCAACGCCAACTCGGCGAAACCCCAGCTCACAGCCAAACGTGACTTCAGTACCGAAGACAAACTGCCTGGTGTCATTATCGGGGAGTTCTTCCGGCCTGTGAATATCCACTGTGAGATGTTGCACCTGTACCGGGAGTGGGTCGTCACACTCCACACGCTGACATCTCGGTGCTGCCGGGGACCAGGTCTTGTTCATTCCACACATGAGATGCGATTCACCAATCAGCTCAAACCCTTCGTGACACTGAACGACAATTTCATCGCCGTAGTTCATTGCACTGTCGCCATTATTGCCACCAGACTGGTGCTCCGAACTTCCAACGATCCTAGCGTTGGCGACGTGTGGCAACTTGCACGTAATCTGTAAACAAATGGGTACGATGCCAGACCAGAGACCACTTGCTCGACACACAAGAATCCCATCTCCAAACAGTTTGTACCCGTCATCGCAGATTACACGCACTCGGGCACCGTATTCCCGATCATTATAATCCACTTGTGCATTGTCAATAGATAGCTCCGGGCACAATTTTGGATCGCAGCGAGGAAACGGCGCATCCCACGTCCCGTCATCAAGACACATGTTCTCCGTTGGACCGGTGATTTGATATCCGACGTCGCAGACGAAGGAGACGACAATGCCGAATGTGTAGTTGAAAGAGGCTTCCGACGGGAGTCCGAAGACGCGGACACTGGCTTGTGGAACGCGGGGTTCTGGGCAACGCACGAGTTCACAGACTGGCAGACGATGAGACCACGCGCCTGACGCTTCACAAACCAACGAGTTGTTTCCGATAAGAGTGTGGCCTGTCATACATTTAACCTCAATCTGGTCTCCATACGAGTAGACGGCTGACGCATTTTCCACAGTCGTCCCGTTTATGATTATATATGCTCCATCGATGTTGATCGGCGGACAGCTGACACGAATACATGTCGGCAGCATGTCCGACCACTGCCCAGTTTCGGTACACACAACGGAACTCGGGGCACCAATAGGCAACAGAAATCCACTATTACAGCCGATGAAAACCTGGATACCAACTGCATACTCGCTACTGACTTCATTGTCGTCATCTACAACTACGGTTCTGCCATTGATCACTGTCGGTTTTGGACACACAGTTTTCTCGCATGCTGTCGTCACGTCGTTCGACCATGATCCGTTGAATGTACAGTTTGCAGTTGCGACATTAACCACATGGTACCCATCGTCACATTGGACTGTTATCTGTGACCCTACCACATTGTATGGAAGTAATGCGTTAGCTGAGACAGCTTTTCCGTGTTGGATGTGGAGTGGTGGGCACAGAAGTAACTGACAACTCGGCATCGATCCATTCCACTGTCCGTTCTCGCTGCATACCAGCTCAGTTCTACCCAACAGTTTGAACTTTTCATCGAGGCAACTGAACGATATCGTCTCACCGTAGCTATATACATCCTTGTAGTTGTTCAGCTGTGGACTTGTATTGTTGTCGCTTGTCTCGATGAGTGGTGGAGAACAAGTGACTTCTGTACAAGTGGGAAATATCGCAGACCAAGATTGATCTTTCTGACATCTCGCCGTATCTGTACCATCCAGCGAATAGCCTTCTTTGCATCTGAACTCAATTACCACACCTACTGGATATCTGTGCTGATCGTTCGGTGTACCGCCAACATCGATCTCTAACTCTGCGGCTAACTCGGTTAAAGCGGTCGGCTCTTCGCAGAAAAGTTGACGACATTCGGGCAGCTCAGTCGACCAACTTCCGTCAGAGAGGCACGATGCTGCCGATGAACCGATCAACTCGAATCCTTCTTCGCACTCAATCAAGATTCGAAATCCGTACACGAAACCTTTCGGCGAAAGAACTACCGAGTTGTTAATCTGTGGTTCGGGGCAGGTAACTCGTACGCAAGTGGGTATAAGAGAACTCCAGGTGGAATTGTCAAGACATGTGATAGTTCTGTCGCCGATTAGGTTAAAGCCTTCCTCGCAATCCAAGTCGACGATGATGCCAGCCACAAATCGGTTAATGTTGATGACGTGATGCTCGATTGACTGGTCTCCAGATGTGGAAGCAATAAAACCGTTCTCTAGGCGAGGCTTTGGACAAGCGGCCACTGAAACACACACCGGCGCCGTACCAGACCAAGTACCCTCCGCCGTGCACTCACGACTCAGGTTACCAGACTGAAGAGCAAATCCTCTGATGCATTCGTACTCCAGTTTTGATTCGAACTCATAACCGGACGACCTGATCACTGCATCCGGGACATAATCAGGAGGAAGACACGTAACCCGGACACAAGATGGCGGATCAGCAGACCATGTGCTGTTCTCGGTACAGATCAGTTCAGCGGACCCAACTAACTCGAAACCTCTCTGACAGGTGTACTTAGCCACGTCATCGAGGCCGGCAGTCATACCAGGAGCGTTCAGAATGCCGTTTTGAATCATACGCAATTCCGAACACTCAATCTTCACACATCGTGGCTGAACACCGGTAAAGTTACCAGTCTCTGAACAGAATAGTTTTTCGGCCTGGGACATCTGGTAGCCCTCGTCACAAGCATATGCTACTTCATCACCTGGGTTCCACTCATCGTTCAGAGGAAATCCAAATTCTACTGAAGGTGGCTGAGTGCAAGTTATTTTTGTACATTGTGGCTCACTGCCCGTCCACTGTCCGTCTGCGCCACATTTTCTGATCCTTAGACCTTCCAACCGGTAACCAGTATCGCACTGGTATCGGGCAACGTTCTGATAATGAAGCCCTTCAACCAATACGTTGCCATCCGTTAGGTTAGACGGCTGCGTACATTCAACAAGTTCACATCTTGGTTCATCTCCGCTCCATGTTTTGTTTGCCTGGCAGAAGCGTTCACTGGGTCCGATCAACTGATAGCCAGTTCGACAGGAGTATGTCACCCGCTCTCTGAACCTGTACTCGAAACCTTCCACGTGAGAATGGGCAGGCCTGAGAGGCCGAGGGCATTCCACTTTTTCGCAAACGGGTATTGGATTGTCCCACTCACCATCTGCTTGGCACGTACGGTGAGTCGGTCCATCCACGAAGTAACCGTCGTCACAGACGTAATGAATCGTGGCATTTTCCGAGAAATTGGAGCTGACCATGCGACCATTTGAGATCACGTAAGAAGGCTTGTCGCATTCAATTATCTGTTGACAGTAGGGACTGTTTCCACTCCATTCACCTTCCTCCGTACAGTTGCGAACACTTTTCCCAAACAGCTGATATCCATCGTCGCAAACGTAAACGACCTCGGCTCCGATTTCGCGTTGCGTTCCGGCAACCCTGCCATGCGGTATTGATTCCGGATCTTCACACACAGTTGGATGACATTTTGGATCAGGTCCGCTCCACTGGCGACCGTCGGAACAGTGTCGAACCGCGGGGCCATCCAGCTGGTAGCCTGGATCACATTGATACTCAACTGTTGTACCATACACGGTGGAGTTCTTTGGTGACGGTATTGTTAGCTGGCCGTGCTCGATGCTGTTCGGCGGACGACAACGAACTACAACACAGCGAGGTGTTGGACCACTCCACGTCCCATCACTTCGACAACTGCGTGTTGTCTTACCGTGGATCTCATATCTAACATCACAACGATAGCTGATCACTGATCCGGGACGGTAAAGCGACACGTTTGAAGACGTCACAGACCGCCTGCTGTCTATAACGCCATGCTCAATTGGCGCCGGCTGAGAACAGAATATCATTCGACAGCTGGGTAACGCATCACTCCACTGCCCACTCTCAAGGCACGTCAACTGGGATTGACCTTCCAGTCGAAACCCAGCATCGCACACAAACTCGACTACAGAGCCGTACACAGGGTTCTGGTTACTAATTATTCGGCCATGCTCGATGGACTGAAGTTCCAGACAAGGACGGCGAACACATACTGGTAGATCGGGCTGCCACTGGCCACTTTCATTGCACTGACGCCTCACTGACGTCCTTTCCCCTTCATCGACTAGAACATACCCAGCATTACATCTATACTCAACCGAAGACAAATAGGTGAACTGGTTCCCGGTAACTGTTCCGTGAGGAATCCTCGGTGGAGGTGGACAGCTGATCGGCAAACACTCTGGCACAGTTCCACTCCACACTCCGCTGTTGGTGCAATCCATTTGTGGTTCTCCAGCCAAAACAAATCCAGTCAGACAGCTATAGATCGCCTTTGAACCGGCGCCAGGAGGGCGCTCGTAATGTTGTCTGAAGCCGTTAGCAATGGGCGGCGGAAGAGGACATGTGATCTTAATACAGTTAGGCGACGTCGACCTGACCCAATTCCCGTCGTTGTCGCATTTCAGCCTGCTGTTGGTTGAATCCAACCGATATCCCACGTCGCACTGGTATATCACATGACCTCCGGCCTCGACTCTACTAGTGTTGCCGAGAACACGGGCGTGGTTGATTCGTGGTGCATTATGACAGTAGACGCGGTGGCAAGACGGAGGATCACTGTCCCAGCGACCACCGACCCTGCAGCGGACCGTACGCCGACTGGTCGTGTCCAGACGGAATCCAGGAACACAGCGGAACCTGGCCAGTTGGCCGGGACGATATCCATCGAGTTTGTTGTCCTTCACTCTCAGAGCCGGATGCACACCGGACATGTTCAGAGCCGGACACGTTATCACTGCGAGCATTTACAACAAACATCCGCAAACTACTACATAACTAACATAACATAACATTTATTGGATTCTGGCAGCCAAGAGGCTGGATTAGTACAAGACAAACATTCATACAATGAAAATAAACACACAAGCGTGAAAGTGTCACCGAAAATTAAAAAGCGCATATGTTTTAAAAGAGTTACATCATACAGCTAGGTAATTAGATAGATGTACGCTCAACGCCTCTGTCATATTTAGTATCAGAAGCGATCACGAATAACACTCGCCATCGAGTGATCGCGCTCTGGTTTAAAATTAGCGTGTGCAACAATACATTTAGCAGATATATAGGTCTATCAGCCGGGACGATTATCCATACTGAATAAATAATCGTCTCGGCTTCTTTGGACTGAACTTGTCAGGCGCCGTTCGCAAATTTACTGATTGATTAATTGATTGGCTGATTGATAGGACGTTGGCATGAACCGTTCATGAATCATGCACTCACCTCTGCTTTACAGCCGATTTCCGACAAACGTTTTTGTTTTTATTTTTAAGTTTACAAACGTTTTTTTTTAAATTTTTCTATCGTTTTTATTAACCACAAGAGTGCCTTTCAATCTATGGCAGATCTCCCGCGAACAGGATACACAGATAAGCGTTTTTGCTCCTTTGACCTTGACCTTGACCCGATGACCTTCATATACAAACCTGACCTTGATATTCCAAAGATGCACATGCTGACCAAAATGAACTTTTTAGCTTAAGGCTTTTGAAAGTTGAAGCATAGAAGAGAAACACACACAGTGACACAGGCAGACAGACAGACAGAACAATGCGATTAAAAATATTACCACGCACCATTGGCGGGTAGTAATAAACGTTAACAGAAGTTTACACAAGTATGTGAACGTATAGAATATATGAAACTGCGAATCGATCAAACTTTGCACTGTAATATGAAATCTAGCCTAATTGTTTTCAATCAAGTTCAATCAAACTGATTAGTGAAATAGATAGATAGATAGATAGATGGATAGATACATTTATTTATACAGCGCCTATAAGTCTAAAGAGTCACTAGGCGCTTCAGTCGTCAAAGAGATGTGTTTTCAGAGATCGTCTGAAAGAATCGAAGGAAAGTCCCGGTTGCCGCAGTCCGGGTGGAAGATCGTTCCACAGTCGAGGACCGGCTGCCGAGAAACTCCTGTCGCCAAGTTTGTTGTGTGTTTGTGGCACGCGAAATGACTGTTGCACCACCGTTTTGCTGATAAATGATTAAGCGTGTAACGACTATCGGTACAAAATAGAATGAACGAAGTAGTATTACGTTGGCAGTGAGGCTTTCTTCCAACCCAGCTGCCGTTAGCTGCACAGAGCAGCGGCTCTTCATTCACAAGACGGTAGCCTCGGTGACAGAAGTACGTCGGAGTACTGCCGTACGTGAAATAAGATGACGGCGGCACATAGCCGTTATCAATGTGTCCAGGGTAACGACATACCACCTCTGAACAGCATGCAAACACGCCAGTGTGACTTTCGTCATCAGAAATCACGTTCGTTAAGATCACCTTGTTTGCATGGTGTGTTAGACAAGCCGGCTACTAGTCGGTTTTCGAACGCACTTTAAATCACTGCATTTTCATTTCATTCATTTCATTTCGTTATCGTTAACATAGTAACGGTGTGTTTAATTTGTTACTGGTCGCCTGGCGTCGAAAGACGGTTTTTATGACAACTGATATTTCACTGTCGCACTTAAAATAAATGTGCAAATTCAAACGATAAACGTTAACAACCTCTAAAAACATGGCAGTGATCAAACCAATTTAAACTCATTATTATTACTACAATCATGCGTACAGCCTGAATTTCTAGCGCCTTAGAGGTGTGTTTACGACAAGGCGCTATACAAATCCACGTTTACCTTACCTTACCTTCTCATTGGGACATCAAGTATGATCGATTAAAGCAAACAGGGGACTAGCCAGAGATCCTAGTCAAATCAAAACCGTGGGCCATAAAAACGCGGCAGTCTCTATTTTACTGTAATTTTATCAAATCTTACAAACGATTTTTTTTATATTTTTTTGTCCTTTTAATTGTGATTAAATGTTGCATCAACTTACACAAAGATGCCCACATCACCTTAAATGTTAAAGACGTTTAAGTGTTAAATATGTTTTAAGACGTTGTTAAAACAGTAAGTGAGTAATGTATGCATTATATTTGGCGTTCATTTCCGGTTATGGCACTTGCAGTGCAAAAAGTAACTATACTGATTAATCTTTGACAGAACTGCTGAATTGCAGTTACACACAGC